>Ga0136651_10000900_pt1 | contig 16460 bp, 15 predicted proteins | sample Mar14236cmmetaG_FD_94867 | JGI IMG/M metagenome (GOLD analysis project Ga0136651, IMG submission 94867) | Marine hydrothermal vent microbial communities from Guaymas Basin, Gulf of California to study Microbial Dark Matter (Phase II) - Marker... ...
CATCCTTTTGTTGTTGATTTTATCCCTAATATTTTCCTGTCATCGCAAAAACAGTCAGGTATCACAGTCAACCATTACAGCCGGTATTTCCAAAACAAAATTCGACACCACGCTGCAAGGAAAAAAGGTCTCATTGTACACGTTGCGTAACCATAACGGCATGGAAGTGAACATCACCAACTACGGAGGTCGTATTGTATCCCTCATGGCACCGGGGAAAGATGGCCATTGGGCAGACATAGTACTTGGGTTTGACAATATCCGTGACTATATAACCATAAAAAATAATTTTGGTGCACTGATCGGGCGTTATGCCAATCGCATAGGCGGAGCCCGTTTTGAGCTTGATGGTACAGTCTATAATCTGGAAAAAAACAATGGCAACAATCAGCTTCACGGAGGAAGTCATGGTTATTTCTCCAAAGTATGGGACGTTACTTCTGCTTCGGACAGTGTTTTGCAGCTTCATTTACTTTCCCCTGACGGAGATGCAAATTACCCGGGCAACCTTAATATATATGTAACCTATACACTGACTGACAGGAATGAACTGATCATTGATTATACTGCCACAACAGACAAAACCACGGTGGTAAACCTGACCAATCATGCATATTTCAACCTGAAGGGAGCAGGCAAAGGCACCATCCTGGACCACATTCTGATGATCCCGGCCGATTATTTTACGCCCGTAGACTCGAATCTGATCCCGATAGGAGAGTTACGTCCCGTCGACGGCACTCCTCTGGATTTCAGGAAACCTACTCCTATCGGAAAACGAATCAATGATGATTATACGCAACTAAAGCTGGGACACGGATATGATCATAACTGGGTGCTTAAAACCAAAGCGGATAAATCTGTGATCCTGGCAGCCCGTCTGACAGAACCCGTTTCAGGTCGTGTTCTGGAGGTCTATACAAACGAGCCTGGTTTACAATGCTATACGGGTAACTTCCTGGACGGTACCGTCAAAGGAAAGCAGGGAAAAACTTATTTGCGGCGGGGCGCCATTTGTCTGGAAACCCAACATTTCCCAGATTCCCCCAACAAACCAATGTTTCCCAGTGTTGTGCTCAAACCGGAAGACACCTATCATTCGGTTTGTATATATAAGTTTGGAATAAAAAAGTAATGAAGCATACTTAATTATTAGACATACCTAATTATCCATACTGAATTTTACCTGTCTTCCATATTCCATTCGTTTTCGGGATAAAAAAATTTATGTATTTTTGCGCCGGAGAAATGGCAGAGTGGTCGAATGCGGCGGTCTTGAAAACCGTTGTCCGCTTATCGGCGGACCGGGGGTTCGAATCCCTCTTTCTCCGCACCGAAAGAAAAACCCCGTATGCGGGGTTTTTCTTTTTTTAAGTGGGGACGTTGAAAGCTTGCTTTCAAAAGGACGAATGAAAAAAGAAAGTACCGTCAGGTTTATTCTGCCGGTGCAAGGTATACCCCCAAACGGGATCATGACAATAATCCCTCTTTCTCCGCAATAAAAATAAGTCACGCCTTAGCGAGTCTTTGTATTATTTTTTCAGTTGATGCAAATCTGCTTTTATAATGTGCAAGTAAATAAAAATATCTAAAGGTCCTGATTTTTGGAGTTCAACACCCTGTGGTTTACTTACTACATACGGATTTCAGCGATTTTTTCTGATTGTTGAAAAATTCCGGTTTCTATCAGAACAATATTATAACAAGTTGATTATTTGTTTTTTACAGAGCCCTATCTGCACTTTTAACTGTGAATAACTTCTGTAACCTGTATCATTATTGACTTTTTTTATCAAATTATGTTTGCAAAAATCCCGAAAAAACTTATATTTGTCTTTAAGTGCAAAAAATTATTTATTACTAATCCTAAAAATTTTCAATCATGAACAAAGCAGAATTAATTGATGCAATTGCCAACAAAGCCAGTTTGTCAAAAGCTGACGCAAAAAAAGCATTGGATGCTTTTGTAGACACCACCAGCGAAGCTCTTAAAAAAGGTGATCGTGTTGCTCTCGTAGGTTTCGGTTCCTTCTCTGTAAGCAAAAGAGGTGCCAGAACCGGACGTAATCCCCAGACCGGCCAACCCATTACCATCAAAGCCAAAAAAGTTGTTAAATTCAAAGCTGGTAGTGATCTTGCATCGTCTGTCCAGTAAAAGTTTTTCTTTTTGTTCCAGGGGAGTACAGTATGTGTACTCCCTTTTTTTATATTCCTCTGAAAGATATTGATCTTAAATGCCTGAGGTCCCGAAGACCTGCCTTCCTGATGGTAAGTAAACCTGCTGACAGGCGGGAATCACTTTGTGAGAACCTACTTATAAATTTTTTCATCTTTTTAAAAATTTTTATTCTTTAAAATAAAAATTTTCTTCACCCATGTACCCGGTTACCCACGGCAAAACTGTTCGTGAGTTCGCTGTGCCCGGTTCACTCTCACAGGATTTTTTTAATCATTTTCCTGTGTAAATTCTTGATTAAAAAATTCATGTTCTTTTCATGCAGTCTATATTATATTTGCATGAAAAAATATAGGGAGGTTTTCCTGCATGGACAAAGAACTAATAACATACCTGGAATCATTTTTGACCCCTCACAGGAAAACCCTTTTTCAACGTATTCTGCAGGACCGCACCCGGTATTTGACAGTTGTTCTGGAAAATATATATCAGCCCCATAATGCAAGTGCTGTGTTAAGGACTTGCGAATGTTTTGGCATCCAGGACATACATATTATTGAGAACCATAATAAATATTTCATAAACCCGGATGTAGCTCTTGGCGCTTTCAAATGGCTTACTTTATTTAGATATAATAAGAATGAAAACAATACGGCAGATGCTTTAACACGTCTCAGGGACAAAGGATATCGTCTGGTGGCTACTGTTACGGACAGGGAATCAATAACCTTGCCTGAATTTGATCTGGACAGGGGAAAAACAGCACTGCTTTTCGGGACAGAGCTGTCCGGTCTGAGTGATGAAGCACTAAACATGGCAGATGAATATCTAAAAATCCCTATATTTGGCTTCACGGAAAGTTTTAATATCTCCGTGTCGGTTGGTATTATCCTTAGTCACCTGGTTCTTAAGTTTCACAAAAAAAATTACTGGAAATTAACAGAAGAAGAAAAAGTTCAAGTGTACCTGGAATGGCTGAAAAGCAGCATAAAATCTTCCGGACAGATCATTTCCAACTGGAAAAAGAATCGATTTTAAATCACTTTTTTTTAACTATCTACACTTTTTTAGTATATTTGATTATCTATATTTTGTTTAACAAACCCTTCAATCGAAACCAGGGAGGATGAAATGTATTATTATTGAAGATAATGAACTTTCCAGAAGAGTACTGGAAGAATTTATAAAAAAAACAGACAATCTTAATCTAGTAGCTTCTTTCCAAAATGCTATTGATGCAATCAATCATTTGGGAAACAAAGAAAAGGTAGATCTGGTTTTTCTTGATATTGAACTGCCCCAGATGTCAGGGGTAGAATTTCTGGAAAGCTTGAAGTCATCCCCACAAGTGATCATCACATCCTCCAAAGAGAAATATGCTATCCAGGCTTTCAACTTTAATGTCACGGATTATCTTCTGAAACCGATCAGATATCCCCGTTTCTATAAAGCTGTGGACAAAGCTTTTAAGATGGAAAAATTGTATGAGGTTAACAGGATTGATGATGAGATTTTCATAAAAAAAGGATCCTCGCTCATCAAGTTGGCCTATGATAATATTATTTGGATCGAAGCTCTGGAAAACTATGTAATCCTCAATACGGAAAAAGGAAAATATACCATTCATTTTACGATGAAGGCCATGGAGAAAACCTTACCCCGGCATAAATTTCTCCGCATTCACCGTTCCTATATCATTCACCTGAGAAAGATATCCTCAATCCAGGAAAAGAATGTAGAACTTTCCTATTCCGATAAGATAAAAACACTACCCATCGGCAAGTCATATAAAGACAGGTTGTTAAAAGAAATCAAAACCATGAAATAATCCTACTGCCGTTATGGACACACATAAGCAACTTTTCTTCAGGTATCTGGCCCAGACCTCATCCTCTCCGCTTATCATTGAAGCTGATCACGCCGAAGGAGTTTACATTACCGATATACATGGAAAGAAATATATTGATATGGTGGCAGGCATATCGGTTAGTCACTTGGGACACAAGCATCCGGCTATCATGAATGCCATACAAAAACAACTGGACCGGCATTTGCACCTGATGGTTTACGGAGAATTTATCCAGGAGGCTCAGACAGTCTATGCTATGGAAATAAGTCGGCATTTACCTGAACAGCTTGACTCTGTTTATTTTGTCAACTCGGGAAGCGAAGCAGTGGAAGGAGCCCTGAAGCTTGTCAAGCGCTTTACTGGACGCTTTGAAATTGTCAGCTTCCGGAATGCTTATCACGGCAGTACGGCCGGTGCACTAAGTGTAATGGGAAACGAACATTTCAAAAGACCTTTCCGTCCACTTATCCCGGATATTCGTTTTCTGGATTTCAATCAGCCCGAACAGCTTGAGCAAATTACAAACAAAACGGCCGGGGTCATTGTTGAGCCGGTACAGGGCGAAGCCGGTGTCATTTTTCCTCAGGATAAATATCTGAAAAAACTCAGGACCCGGTGTGATGAAACCGGTGCCCTGCTAATCTTTGACGAGGTGCAAACCGGTTTTGGCCGCATAGGAGACATGTTTGCATTTCAACAGTTCGACGTGATCCCGGATATCCTGGTGCTGGGCAAAGCATTGGGAGGAGGGCTTCCGTTGGGAGCTTTTATCTCTTCCGGCAGGATTATGAAGACACTCACCCAAGATCCCGAGTTGGGACATATCACCACTTTCGGAGGTAATCCCCTATCTTGTGCTGCAGGATTGGGAGCCTTGAAATTCCTGGATTCATCCCGCATTCTCAATACTGTCAGAGAAAAAGGAAATCTGATCAGGGAAAAAATGAATCATCCCCTTATCCGGGAAGTCAGAGGAGATGGTTTATTTTTTGCCATAGACTTGGATGATAGCGGTATCTCCCACAAAGTAGGTACGGCAGCATTGAACAGAGGGGTTATCACCGACTGGTTTCTTTTCAGGGACCAGGCATTCCGGATCTCTCCCCCCCTCACCATCACCGACAAAGAACTGGCCACGGGATGCGATCTCTTTCTGGAGACCATGGACGATGTTCAACATGGCAGGATATCATGAAATACCTGATTATTTTTTTTCTGTTTCTCACAATTTCTGTCTTTCCCTGTTTTACCCAGGATACTTCTTTTCTGAAAACAGGAGAAGAAAAATTAGCCCTGTTGTTCCGACAAATCCATCAGGAAAAGCAGGAACAGAGAATTATCAGTTTGAATAACTCGGTATTACGTCTGTTTGAGGAAGTATTAAAAAGTCCGCTTTCCTTTACGTATCCGTTTGATTCACTTCGTTATACAGGAAAACTCTACCCTCCTGACACCTCATTCCGACTGATCAACTGGAATCTCTCTTTTCCAGACGGGCATTTCAATTATTTCGGATTTATCCTGCAAAAGGATTCTCTGAATCATACGTCCCGGGTCATCCGGTTATACGATCATTCCAGCGAGATCCGGAATCCGGAAGATACTCTGTTAACTCCTTCTTGCTGGTACGGAACGCTATATTACGATATTCTTCTGAATTCGTGGGAAGGGACCAATTATTATACACTCCTTGGCATTGATTACAACGACCTGTTCTCCACCAGAAAGGTCATTGATGTTATCACCTTCGATAAACAAAAAAACATAATGTTCGGTGCACCGGTTTTCTCCACAGGAAAAAAGATTCACAACCGGGTTATTTTTGAGTTTTCTGCCCGGGTAAGCATGTTACTACACTTTGACAAACAACTCAATATGATCATTTTCGATCATCTTTCCCCTTCCCGGCCACAATATGAGGGAGTCTACCAATTTTACGGTCCTGATTCCTCATACGACGGTTTTGCTTTTTACGACGGAATGTGGCGTCTTATAAAAGATCTGAATGTAAAGAATGAACAATAAAGAAATAACGCGATGGGGATAACTATTGGCAAAAAAGATAATCTCGTTGACTTTTTACAAATAAGGGATATATTCAAGGATAGAAACAACATATATTAATAAATGAAAAAAACGACCAAAGCGATTGCCACTATATATCTCATTGATGAGCTGAAGCATCACAACGAAGAGCTGATGTACCAGTACGGCAATTCGGAGAAATACAGATTTCTATATTTCAACTCCGAGCATCACTTTCTGGAAGATATTCGCAAAAATCCTCCCCCGCCCAACGAGCCCGGAATCCTCATCTTTGTGGTAAACCGTCATCTTAACATCGACAGTCCGGTGAAAGAAGTAACTAACCTGTTGCATAAGCTGAATACGATATCCCACGGCATTGAAGTCATCATTACTACCACCCAGAAAACGCCGGAAACGGAAAGAAAACTAAAGGAAGCAGGGGTCCTGGCAGTGGTCATTGACAATGAGAATGCCCTCCTCCGTATTGATAACCTGATAAAAGGAACCATCAGCAAACATACTATCTGGAAAAAAAGAAAAGCCAGTAAGCTGGCTTTTCGGATCCTGGTATTATACCTTTTCCTTTCCCTGTTGTTTTTGATAGCAGCCTATTTCTTACTCCCGGATTATTTCTGAACTATTTGATAATGGCCAGCTACGAGCGCTAACTATTAAAGAGTTATTACCTCAGTAACCAATTTCTGCAGACTGTCTTCGGCATTCCCGAAAAGTATCCGGGTTTTATCATAATAAAAAGATAATCCCAAGTTTTATGAATTGAAAAATTCATAATACTTGGGATAATTTTTAATTCTGTCGATTATCAGGGAGACAATTGAGCAGACAAAACCCGTACTTTTTGAAGGGAATAAATGCCGAAGATTTCTTTCTTGCAATACAGATCAGACAAATATTCTCCCCAACCAATCCAGCAATCCGGTAAGTTTAGCTGCAGAGATTATCAGAGCCAACAAAAGAACGATACGGATAAACCTGGGGCCCCAGCTTACCGCTACCCGTGTACCCAACCATGCGCCGGTCATATTACCGGCTGCCAGCACCAACCCCAACATATAATTCACTTGATGATAATACATAAAGAACACCAAGGCCAGAGGAGTATACAGCAATATGATAAACACTTTCAAGGCATTGGCTTTCACTATGTTGGCCCCTGCCCCCAACACCAAACCAGCCAGCAGGAAAAAACCTACACCGGCTTGAATAAACCCTCCATACATACCAATAAAAAAGAAAAGGATGATCAAAAAGACTTTTCTGGACCGGGTTTGTTCAATATGTTTCCCCAGCAGCCATCGTTCCGGTTTATAGATAATAAGGATCACCATGATCACCAACAGGACACCAATCGTTCGTCTCATAGCCTGTTCATCCAGATTAATAGCAATGCGGGCACCCGCCATTGCTCCTACGATTGCCGGTACCGAAAAGAAAAGACCTTCCCGGAAGGAGAGTATTTTTTTCTGTCTGAACCCCCTTACACTCACCACATTCTGCAAGAGAATAGCAATCCTGTTAGTGCCATTAGCCACGTTGGCAGGCAGACCAAGAAACATAAGAAACGGAAGGGTGATCAGAGAGCCGCTGCCCGCCAGGGTATTGATAAAACCGGCTATCAGGCCGATGCCGACAACAGCGGGATACATATACCATTCCATCATACGGGAACAACCATTAATAGTACCGGAATACAGAGAATTAAATTAAAGAGTATTGCAGGTCATTCTTCGTCAGGGTACAGGATATCCCGGAGGGATACCACAAGGTTTTCGATCAGGAACTGATCTTTGATAACATAATCATTCATCCCTAGACGTGCCAGTTCCAGCACAACATCACCGCTATCCTGTCCTGACAACATGATCACAGGCATGTCAGGATATTTTTCCTTGATATGGCTGAATATTTCTTTCCCGTTCATCACCTGATCATCATGCTTAACAAAAAGATAATCCAGCACTACTATATCCGGCTTCGTATCCATGGCAGCCAGGCATTCTTCTCCGTATTTAAACACCCTGACATCAAAACCTTCCCTGGTCAGTTTCTTCTCAACAAGATTCAGGATAAACGGGTCATCATCAACAACATAGATAAGTTTTTTATCTTCCATCCGTCAAATAATATGTTCTTATTTTCACCTTAAATATAATAAGAACCGACGAAAAAAACAAACCGACACATCAAGTACCGTTTTGAAAAAATCTCTTTAAACCGTTTTTTCACCATGCAAAAAGAGGCAGTTCTTCCATCATATCGTTGGTTTGTTTTTTCACCTCTGCAATCACCGTTTCATCCTCAATATTCATGATCACCTTATCGATCATTTCAACGATGGTTTTCATATGTTCTTCTTTCAGTCCCCTGGTGGTTACGGCGGGTGTTCCGATCCGTAAGCCGGAAGTATGCAAGGGAGGCCTGGTATCGAAAGGCACCATATTTTTATTCACGGTAATATCGGCTTTTACCAACGTATTTTCAACCTGTTTTCCGGTAATTTCCGGAACCTTGGTACGCAGATCGATAAGCATGGAATGATTATCCGTTCCTCCTGAGATCACTTTATAGCCTCTGTTAACAAATTCTTCAGCCATCACCCGGGCATTTGTCTGCACCTGTTGCTGGTATTTTTTAAAGGAGGGCTCCAGCGCTTCTCCGAAGGCCACAGCTTTGGCAGCAATTACATGCTCCAGCGGACCGCCCTGGGTACCGGGAAACACGGCAGAATTCAGGATAGAAGACATTTTACGAATCACTCCTTTTTTTGTAGTTTTGCCCATAGGGTTGTCATAATCTTTTCCCAACAGGATGATTCCTCCCCTTGGACCGCGAAGGGTCTTGTGCGTAGTAGAAGTCACTATGTGAGCATATTCAAGAGGATTATCCAGCAATCCGGCAGCGATCAGCCCGGCCGGATGGGCCATATCGATCATCAGCAAAGCTCCGACCTTATCGGCTATCTCCCGCATCCGTTTGTAGTTCCACTCCCGCGAATAAGCCGAGGCGCCACCTATGATCAGTTTGGGTTTCTCCTTCAATGCAATCTCCTCCATCTGATCATAATCCACCAGTCCTGTTTCAGGGTCCACCCCATAAGCTACAGGATGATACAGTATCCCGGAAGAATTGACCGGCGAGCCATGCGACAGATGTCCTCCGTGCGACAGATCCAGCCCCATAAAGGTATCTCCCGGTTTCAATACTGCTAACAGAACTGCAGCATTGGCCTGGGCCCCGGAATGGGGCTGAACATTCACGTACTCTGCATTATATAATTCTTTCAGCCGGTCAACAGCCAGTTGCTCGGTTTCATCCACCACTTCACAGCCTCCATAATAACGGTGTCCGGGGTATCCTTCTGCATATTTGTTGGTTAATACCGACCCCATGGCTTCCAACACCTGAGGACTCACAAAGTTCTCGGAAGCAATCAGTTCCAATCCGTTTTTCTGACGCTGGTATTCTTTCTGTATCAGATCGAAAACAAGTGTATCTTTTTTCACGGCAAACAAAATTTATTGATTTTCAACAAAGGTAAACGGGAAATGGAGAGAAAAAAAATTTTTGCATTCTTTTTTATTAGACTTTTTTTACTTACTTCGTAAAACCATTAACCATTATAACTTAAATATCATGAATCATTCGTCTGAGTTCTCTTCTGGTCTGGGCCACTTTGGTGTCGGTGGTGTAATCCTTTACCTGATCATTGCTCTTCTTATGATCGTTTCCCTATGGAAGATTTTCAATAAAGCCGGCAAACCAGGATGGGCAGTTATCATTCCCATCTATAACATTATTGTCTGGCTTGAGATCATTGGGAAACCCTGGTGGTGGATTTTGTTGATTTTCTTCGTTCCTTTTGTCAACATTATCTTGTTAATCATTATGGTACATCTCTTATCAAAAAGTTTTGGAAAAGGAGGTTGGTTCACTTTGGGATTACTCTTCCTAGGCATTATTTTTTATCCTGTTCTGGCTTTTGGCAATGCCACTTACGTCGGACCGGCTGGAGCTTCCAAAGAATAATTTTTCCGGCTTCTAATTTGAGATTAAGTACTCCTATTTGGTATTTGTTTTTTATTTGTGAGTTATCATTCTTCACTTACTTGGACCAATACACGGCGGTAAGCAGCAAATATACGGGACTTGGAGAGGATCCCAATATATTTATCGCGGTCTATTACTGGCAGGTTCCAAGCGCCGCTTTCATTGAATTTACGTAAAACAGTCTCCATGGTATCTGTTATATAGATATACCTTGGGGGGCTAACCATCAGGTCACACACTTTTACTTTGTCATAAAAGTCACGATTGAACATGATCTCCCGCACATTATCCAGCATAACCACACCCAGAAGACTCCCATCCTTTCCCAGTACGGGAAACAGATTCCTCCGGGAGCGGGAAATGGTTTTCACCAGATCTCCCAGCGTATCATCAGGACGGACAGTCAGGAGGTCTTTCTCAATTTCCTTTCGCCAGTCCATTAAGGTCAGTACGGCATGATCCTTATCGTGGGTAATCAATTCTCCCCTTTTGGCCAGACGTTTGGTATAGATGGAGTAAGGTTCAAAATACACAATGGTCAGATAAGAGACCGTAGCAGTAAGTATGAGAGGTATCAACAGGATATAGCCTCCGGTGATTTCGGCAATCAGAAAGATACCGGTGAGAGGGGCATGCATCACACCTGCCATAAGACCGGCCATGCCTACCAGGGAAAAATTCACGTCGGAGACCTCTATGCCGGGAATCAGGTTTAGCAAACGGGAAAGGAAAAAACCGCTAACGCCTCCGGTAAACAGGGAGGGAGCAAAAACACCTCCCACACCACCGGCTCCGTTGGTTACGGCCATAGCCACCACTTTCAGCATAAAGATCAAAGCTGCATACAGAAGAAACCAACCCGTATAATCTTTCAGAAAATAAAAAGGACTGTTGGCTACCAGGGTGTATACATTCCCGTTCAGCAAAGAACGGATGGTAGAATAACCCTCCCCAAACAGGGGAGGAAAAGCAAATATAAAAAGCCCCAGGACTAAACCTCCGACCAGAAGCCGCAACCATATATTGCCAATAGAAGACATGGAATCCTCCACCTTCATGGACATTTTTGTAAAATAAAATGAAACCAGTCCTGTAAACACACCCAGCAAGATATAATACGGTATATCTTTTAATAAAAACGGATCTGTAATGTGGAAACTGAAAAGCACACCCTGCCCCATCAGGAAGTAAGCAACTACCGCTGCAGTAACCGAAGAAATTAGTAACGGAACGATGGAAGAAAGTGTCAGGTCAAGCATGAGTATCTCCAAAGTAAAGACCACCCCTGCAATCGGCGCTTTAAAGATTCCGGCAATGGCGCCGGCAGCGCCGCACCCCAACAATAAGGTACGGTGTTTATAGTTCAGATGAAGCCACCTGCCGATGGAGGATCCAAGAGAAGCTCCCGTAAGGACTATCGGGGCCTCAGAACCCACTGACCCTCCAAAACCGATGGTCAGAGCACTGGCTACCATGGAGGAATAGCTATTATGAGGTTTCAGAATACTACCCCGTTTTGAGATCGCATATAACACACGGGCCACACCATGACTGATATTGTCCCTGACCATATAACGTACAAAAAGCCAGGTGAGGAGAATGCCAAGCGCCGGATAGAGAAAATAAATATAATTGCTTTGCTCCACATGTAGCCCCTGTGTCAGCCAATCCTCCGTCAGATGAATAATGTTTTTCAGGATCACGGCCGCCAGACCACTGAGCATGCCGATGATCAGGCTTAGAAAAATAATGAACTGCCTGGGAGGGATATGACGAGTTCTCCAGAGAATCAACCGTGTTAACGTGTATTTTTTCTTTCCGGTCATGGCAGCACAAAAGTAAAGGAAAATGTGGATCGATGAACGATAAAAGAATAATTTGTTCATCATTCGTCATTCATCGTTCTCGTCAGTCTTCCGAAAAATGTTTCACCATCTCTCTGTATTTAGAAAACACATTGGCCCGCGAAACAAACCCCACATATTTGCCATTGTCCAGTACAGGCAGGTTATAATGGGAGGAGTTTTGAAATTTACGTGCTACATCTTCCATGGATTCATCGGGGGATACCGTAGGCTGTGGCATAAACATCAGATCCCTGACATACACTTTATCATACAGATCCCTGTTAAAAATAATATGGCGGATGTCATTCACCCACACCACCCCGAGCATATTGTTTTTTTCGTCCACTACCGGGAAGATGTTTCTCTGAGAATGAGCAATCACCTTCACCAGATCGCCGAGGGTAGCATTCGGGCCCACGATTTCGAAGTTGGTTTCGATCAGGTCTTTAACATTCATCAGAGATAATACGGTTTTATCCTGGTCGTGGGTAAACAACTCACCTCGCTTAGCAAGCTGGAAGGTATAAATAGATCTCTTCTCGAAGATCCTGAAGATAATCCAGGAAAATGCCACCGTGATCATCAGAGGCATAAACAGGGCATAACCTTTTGTAATCTCAGCGATCAGGAAAATAGCTGTCAACGGAGCCTGAATGACTGAGGCAATCATTCCTCCCATTCCTGCCAAAGCAAAGTTGCTGACAGGAAGGTCCAACCCCAGCAAATTGCTCAGGATGGCAAAAGCCAGTCCTACATTTACTCCCATAAACAGCGTCGGAGCAAAAATACCCCCGATACCCCCGGCAGAAAAAGTCACCGTGGTAGCAATGGCCTTAAACAATACGATCAGGATGAGCACCAGCACCAGCATCACATGATTTTCACTCAGTCCTGCATAAAACGTATGATTAAACACATAGGAGTAATCCCCTTGCAGGGAACTGTTGATAGCATGATATCCTTCACCGTAAAGAGAAGGGAAAAGAAAAATGATCCCACCCAGGACCATCGAAGCCAAAATAAACCGTTTCCACCTGTTTTTAATTTTCTTAAAGGTATCATGCAGAAAGATGTATATCCGGAGAAAATACAAAGCCATGAAGCCGGTAACAATACCAAGCAGGACATAGTAACCAATGTTCTTCATCTGAAAAGGCTGGACAAACTGCAGGGTATACAGCGTACTTTGGCCCAAAAACATATAAGCCGTCAAGGCTCCTGTGGCCGAGGCAATCAGCAAAGGCAACACCGAGACGGTGGTTAGCTGAAGCATGATCACTTCCAGGGCGAAAGCGATCCCGGCAATAGGTGCTTTGAAAATAGCTCCCATGGCACCGGCAGATGCGGCTCCCAGCATCAGAATCACCATTTTGTAATTGAGACGCAGGACTCTGGACACATTCGATCCTATGGCCGCACCGGTAGCCACCGTAGGGCCTTCCAGTCCTACAGATCCGCCAAAACCTACCGTAATGGCACTGGCAATAATGGAAGAATACATATTATGCGGTTTGATCCTCCCGTTGTTTTTGGAAATCGCATATAAAACAATGGGGACACCGTCCCCGATTTCCTGTCTTAGGATCAGACGGACAAAGATCAACACCAGAAAAATACCCGCTACCGGCAAGACAACATAAAGATAGAGATGCTCCTCAATCATAAACGTCTGGGTGATCAGGTTTTGGATCAACCGTACCAGATTCTTAATGATCACTGCGGCAAAACCACCGAATATCCCGATAAAAAAACTAACAATAAGGATAAATTCCCGGTCGGGAATATGTTCCATTCTCCACCTGTATAACCATACCAACTGTCGTTTGAGCTTCATATCGTGCAAATATATATTATAACCCTTAATCTACTCTGTGAAACATCTTTTTTTTTAAGTTTGTAGTTTCTTTGCCGGTTTGCAGGAAGCACAGGATTTTTCACCAGATCAAATTTTTGTATATGATACCATACTCTTCATTCACCCTTAAAAACGGCCTTCGGGTTCTTGTTAATCCGGCCCCCCAGACGCCACTGGTAGCTGTGAATATCCTCTATGGTGCGGGGGCCCGTGACGAAGATCCGGGCATGACGGGATTTGCTCATCTGTTCGAACATCTGATGTTTGGCGGGAGCCGCCATATTCCGGAGTTTGACCGGCCTTTACAGCTCGCCGGCGGCGAAAATAACGCCTTTACCAACAATGACTTCACCAATTACTACATCATGATTCCCGGGGAAAACCTGGAGACAGCCCTGTGGCTCGAATCGGATCGTATGCTGGAACCGGATTTCTCACAACAGACACTAAATATCCAGAAACAAGTTGTCATCGAAGAGTACAAACAACGATACCTTAATCAGCCTTACGGAGATGTATGGCTGCTACTAAGACCCCTGGCTTACAAAAAGCATCCGTACCGCTGGCCTACCATCGGAAAAGATATCAGCCATATCGAACAGGCTACTCTTGCACAGGTAAAAGATTTTTTCTACTCCCATTATGCCCCCAACAACGCTTTCATGGCATTGTCCGGCAACATCACCCATGAAAAAGCAGAGAAGCTGGCCGGTAAATGGTTCGAAGACATCCCTGCCCGTAAAATAAAAAACAGAAATCTTCCGGAAGAACCGCTACAACAAAAAAAAGAAACCCTGCGCGTGGAAAGAAAGGTGCCAGCCAACGCCATATATATGGCCTTCCACATGGGACCGCGCCTTTCCGGCGCTTTTTATACGGCTGATCTGATCTCCGATATCCTGTCAAACGGAAAGTCTTCACGACTGTATCAATATCTGGTGCAGGAATTACGGTTGTTCAGTAATATAGATGCCTATATCCTCGGAAGCATAGACCCCGGTCTGTTTGTTATTTCCGGCACACTCATGGGTGGCACTTCCATGGAAACAGCGGAACAGGCTATCTTTGATATGCTGGAACAATTGAAAACAAATACCGTACAGGAACGTGAACTAACCAAGATAAAAAACAGACTTGAATCAACCTGGGTTTTTTCCATGGACAGCATCCTGAATAAAGCCATGAATCTTTCCTTTTTCGATTATCTGGGCGATCCCTCTATGATCAATACGGAAATGAAAAGATATCACCAGGTAACACCCCGGGATATTCTGACAGAGGCCCAAAATATTTTCAGGGAAGAAAACATGTCTGTTTTGTATTATCACTCGGTTTAAAGACCTTGCCCGACGATTCTTATTAACCAACCCGGAACTTACGTAAAGATATGAACATTCACAGAGAAACAGCACCCCCGATTTTACCGGTAAAAGACATTCACTGGATTCCGCCGGAAGAGATTCGTTTTTCAGAGGGCAACAAAATGTACCTGATTCGTGATGACTCACTCGATGCCATCCGGCTGGATATCATTTTCCCGGGAGGTGTTTGGGCTGAATCCAGGCCCCTGGCTTGCAACACTACTATAGACACGCTTCGCGAAGGAACAAAAACCCGCAATGCAGCTACTATAGCCGAACAATTGGACTACTATGGCAGCTATATCATAACCTATAACACCCGCGACCATGCCGGCATCAGCCTTCACTCACTCACACGGTATGCTCATGATGTGCTTGAGATTTTGGAAGATATTGTATTTAATCCTATTTTTCCTGATAAAGAAATTCAGACATATCTGAAAAAACAGCGACAAACTTTTCTGATTGAGTCGGAAAAAGTAACCTATCAGTCCATGTCCGCATTTCTGGAAGAGGTCTTCGGGCCCTCCCACCCTTATGGCCGCAGGATATTGCCAACCCACTATGATGAGATCACTCCCGAAGACCTGAAAGCTTTTCACCACGAATCACTACTTGGCAATAATTGTTACTTTATCCTGGCCGGGAATATTACCGATTCCCTGATAAAAAACATTCAGAAACGATTCGGGAAGAAAAGCAGTTTTAGGAAACCTTCCGAAAGACACATAGATTCTCCCTCTCCCATTGTAACCCATATTGTAAAAAGGCATGTTCCCTTGGATAAGGCGGTCCAGTCTGCTATCACTATCGGAAAAAGAACAATCACCAGGAATCATGAGGATTTCCCGGCTCTTTCCTTTGTCAATATGATCCTGGGCGGCTATTTCGGGTCTCGTCTGATGAAAAACATCCGGGAAGAAAAAGGATACACTTACGGGATATATTCCGTAATTCAACCCCTGCGTTATGATGCTTATTTCAGCATCCGTACAGAGACGGGCACGGAAGTCTGCCGGCCTGCCCTGGAGGAAATATACCGGGAAATCCGAAGACTGAAAGAACAGCCTCCCGCAGAGGATGAGATCAACCTTGTCAGGAATTATCTTATGGGCAGCCTGCTGCAATCCCTCGACGGAGCCCTGTCCCGGGCAGACATGGTCAAGCGTTTAATAACCACGGACACCTCTCTGGATTATCCGGAGAAATTTGCAGAGGTCATCCGTACCATTTCACCGGAAAAGATCCGTATTATCACCGAAAAGTATTTTGACCC
>Ga0136651_10000901_pt1 | contig 16458 bp, 13 predicted proteins | sample Mar14236cmmetaG_FD_94867 | JGI IMG/M metagenome (GOLD analysis project Ga0136651, IMG submission 94867) | Marine hydrothermal vent microbial communities from Guaymas Basin, Gulf of California to study Microbial Dark Matter (Phase II) - Marker... ...
CTCAGAAAGTATGCCAGAAAACATAATAATATTCATGGGAGAGTCAAGAGGGTAGCCTGATTTTTTTCAAGGATACCAACCCGAGCAAGTTAGAGGCCCACCCAGCATGAAAACAGCCCCCCCTGTTCAGGCCACCCGCTTCCCCCAATCAGGCCCGGAGCTTCCTCGGGAGCCTTCTAATTTTTTCAGGTTTTCTTTTGCAAACTCGATCGTATCATCAAGCTCAAGGGCCAACCTGTAATGGCGAACAGCCTCCTTTATGTTGCCCATCTCCCTGTAATTGGAGGCGATATTCGCATAGTCGATAGCTGAGCCCGGATCAATTGCGAGCACCTTCCTGAACGATTCAATGGCCCTCTCATATTCCCTCAATTTGAAATAACAGAAGCCCATCAGGTTATGGATGTCCGTCCTTTCCCTGTCGTGCTCCTCACCCTTTCTGAGGACACGAAGGGCATCGGCGTATCTTCCCTGCTCTTTGAGGCAGACCCCCATATAGGAGTAGATGGCTGGGATATCTTCCTCTTTGGGTCCAAGGTTCAGGGCCTCTTCCAGGTGGTAGATGGCCTTTGAATGCTGGTTTAGTGACAGGTGAGACAGACCCATGAAAAACTTTACATAATATTTACCTGGCAGCAACCGATCCATCTTTTCCAGTTCAGCCAGTGCCCATCTGGGGTCCCCCCTCTCTGCCATGAGCTTGGCGCAGAACATCCCCACACTGGTGCCCACGGCCCTTTCCCTGAAATGGGCACCTGGTATGATTGTGTAAAAGGCGGGTATCTTCAGCCTGGGATGCGTCACATCGATAACCATGACCTCCATATCTTTTCGTGCCAGGGCGCTTATGCAGTTCTCCACCTCCACCCTGATGTTATGGTTGGAGAGGTCAGGGAGAGTGGAGATATCCACCTCTTTTTCACGATGAATGACGAAATCAGCCTCTGACAGGTCCTGGAACTTGGGAAGCCCGCTGGCCACATAGTTGGAGCTTGAGTTGAAATCGCCCGCCAGTTGCGCAACCTCGGTCAGGGCGCGGCTCAGGGCCTTTTGCGGGTCGGGCGTGGTGCCTGCGGTCCATACTATCTCGCTCTTTTCAGGAAAGGTGACCGGATCATAGGCAAGGACCCCCACCGAGGGTATTCCCATGTCAAGGGAGAAGTCTGACGCAAAGAGTCTTATGCCGGCCTTCCGGTATTTTCCAAGCATTTCCTTCAGAAGCGGATCTGAAAGAGTACTTAGGTCAATGCCCGGGGTCCTGAGTCTTTCCCTGCTCACAATGGAAGATACATGTCTTTCCACCACCTCGCAGACCCCTTGGCTGATGGCCTCTTCCACACAGTTCCCGGCCGAGGGACCGTTAAACTCATTTATGGCGAAAAACCAGTCAAAGGGGATCAGGACCTCCTCTCCCCTTGTCATATTAAACCCAGCGGTCCATTTGAGGGGGATACGTGAAAAGACCTCCCTGGACCGGTCTAAGTCAGGGGTGTCATCGTGTACCGACCTGGCTATGGATTCAAAGGGGATGGCCCCCTCCTTCAGGTTCCGGTACTCTTCGACTATGAAATTTCCAGGGTCTTTTGAAAAGCTGAAGAAACTGAACCGCTCGGCCAGCTCCATGACCGCACTGGCCTCCGATTGAGCCGGAGTGCCCCCCTTCCCCATCTGTTTCCTGGTCCCGATCATCTCTTCCGCATCACGACCGCACACGCTGAAATAGATGGGAATATCCAGTCTCCCGTTGTCTATCCGGACGGTCTCTTCAAGGATATCCATGTCCACATCCCTGAGCCTCTCCCTGAAGCGCCTGACCGTTTCTTCCGGTGATAAGACCTTATCCTGATCAAGGGTGTACCCCTTGAACGCATCTTTCAAGACAATCCTGTAGCTCAAAGTAATTTTCTCCCCTGCCGGTTCTCCATCATGTCAATACGGACTGGACCGGCCTTGTGGAAAGCTGGCAGACTGAAGGAGAAGCGAAATTTCCCTGAAACCTCTATTTCATGAGCCCTGCTTCCCTGTAATACCTCATGGCTCCTGGATGGATGGGGGCTGAAAGCCCCTGGAGCATGCCTTTCTTCGTGAGAACCTCGTAGGCGGGATGGAGCCTCTTGAAGCGGTCGAAATTCTCAAAGACCTCTTTTGTGATGGCGTAGAGCACATCGTCCGGGACCTTTGCCGACGTTACAAAGGTGGCCTTTACGCCGAAGGTGGGTACGTCCTGGGTGTTTACGGCCCCGGGGTAGAACTTTATGGGGATGGTGGCGGGGGCATAGTAGGGGTATTTGGCAAGGAGCGCATCAATAGTGGTAAGGGGCACTATGCGCACCTTTCTCCTCCCTGCCGTGGCCTCCTTGATGGCGCCGCTTGGATGACCCACGGTGTAGAAAAAGGCGTCTATCCGTCCATCCTGCAGGAGACCCGGGGCCTCAGCCGCCTTCACCTGCTCCGCAATAATGTCCTTCCTGTAGTCAATCCCGGCTGCCTCAAGGGCGTCAATGGAGTTCTGCCTCTGACCGGAGCCCGGGTTTCCGATATTGACCCTTTTTCCCCTGAGATCTTCTATGGTTTTAATCCCCGCGTCCTCAGCAGCCACCAGGGTTACTGATTCAGGGTGGATGCTGAACACGGCCCGAAGCTCCTTTTGCGGACCCTTCTCCTTCCATTCGGCAAGGCCCTTCCAGGCCTGGTACTGGCGGTCAGACTGGACGATGCCGAATTCAAGGTCCCCGGACATGACCGCGTTCACGTTAAAGACAGACCCGCCCGTAGATTCAACGGTACAGCGGATCCCGTACTCTTTCCGTTTCTTGTTAATGATTTTTGAAATAGCCCCTCCGGTGGGATAGTACACCCCGGTAATCCCGCCCGTTCCAATGGTCACGTACCTGGTCTTTGCCTGAACCGCTGTGGGCTCCATGCCCGCGGCCAGCAAAACTCCAAGACAGACGGCCAATACCGATAGAATCGTGCGTCTCATGATCTTCTCCTTTCCTTAACCTGGATCATCTCACAGCCCGTAACCTTTCGCAGCCTGCCCCTTTGGGCTAATGCAGGGGCCGGTTTTTTCGTCCGCACAGTACCGGAAAAAATAGTCCATTTCTCCCCTTGGGTCAAGATCTCTCTTGGCCGGAAGCGGTTTCAGGGGCTCCTGCCCGGACCGAAAACTCTCCATATCATCCAAAATACAGGCCTTAAACCACATTTACGTCGACTTTGACATTTCCCTGCGGGGCCGATTTTGCTCCTTGATTCCCACATCCCTTTTCACTATACTACGAGGATTTCAGCCTGATAGGGGGAGATCTTGTTCATAACCTTTGAAGGAATAGAGGGGTGCGGGAAGTCAACCCAGGCCAGACTGCTGGTTCACAGGCTTGAACGGGAAGGGATCCCGTGCATCCTGACCATGGAGCCGGGCGGGACCCCCGTTGGGCAGGAGATACGGCGTATTCTCCTTGACTCCAGGAACCAGGGACTCTCCCCCTTATGCGAACTCCTCCTCTACGAGGCGGACAGGGCCCTGCACATGGAAACGGTGATCCTTCCCGCCCTTGCCGGGGGTAAATGGGTGGTGTGTGACCGTTTCTTCGATGCCACCACCGCCTACCAGGGTTATGCCAGGGGCCAGGAGAGGCCCTTTATCAGATCGCTCAATGAAAAGGCCTCCCACGGGATTCGTCCGGATCTCACGTTTCTCATTGACTGCCCGGTTGAGGTGGGGCTGAGGCGGGCCCTGAAACGGAACAGTCTCATGGAACAGGTGGGCCAAGACAGGTTTGAAAGGGAGGAGATGGCCTTCCACACTGCCGTCCGGAAAGGGTACCTCTCACTGGCAGAGGAAGAACAAGAGCGTTTCGCGGTGCTGGACGGAACCCTTGGGGAGGATGAACTTGCAGAGAGGATATTTTCGTCCGTTCGACCCTATTTGCAGACCCCGTTGAATAGTTGAGTGGTTAAATGGGTGAGTAGGAAAATATATTCTACTATTTCAGGATGTTATGGCTTTTCAAATGCTGACTGTCCAATTTTCAAGGCAATCATGGGTATGATCAATCATAACAACTACTTAACCACTTAACGATGTCTGTATTTGAAGGGGAGAGTGACAGAAACGAATCCAGCCCCAGGCGGGATGAGTAAAGGGAACCAAAGTGAGGCGGTCACTGGTGGGGCGGGGTAATTAAGGCGAGGACTTATGAGGTTCTCAGATATAATAGGCCAGGAGAGGGCCAAGGGGTTCTTGAAACGTGTCATGGGTGAAAGAAAGGTGCCACACGCCTATCTTTTCACGGGAATTCCAGGCATAGGCAAGACAAGCATGGCCACGGCCCTGACCATGGCCCTCAACTGCCATGAGCCGGGGGACCTGGACGGTTGCGGCAACTGCCCCTCCTGCCGCAGGCTTGTGGGGGGGAATTTTCCGGACTTTATACTCATAAGACCGGACGGCCAGAACATAAAGATCGAGCAGATCCGGGAGTTGAACCGGAGACTCGGTTTTGCACCGGTATCGGCCTCGTTCAGGGTATGCGTGCTTCAGCAGGCCGAGACAATGACCTCTGAAGCAGCCAACTCCTTCCTCAAGACCCTGGAGGAACCTCCTGCGGGCAACATTCTGATCCTCAGCGCCAGAGAGCCCCTTGATCTCCTGCCTACCATAGTCTCCCGATGCCAGAGGGTCCCTTTTCAGCCCCTGCCGACCCGGGCCATGGTTGATTGGCTTGTGAGCCAGAGGGGGCTGGACCGGCAGAAGGCCGAGGTGGCGGCAAGGGGGGCCGCCGGCAGCCTGGGAACGGCGCTGCGCATCTGTGATGAGAATTTTCTGGAGATGAGGAAGGAATGGCTCTCAGCCCTCCTGAAGCTACCCGCCATTTCCATTGGAGAGGCCGTAGAAATGGCCTTTCAGTGGACCAGGAAAAACAGGCAGATCAGGGGAGGAGATGCTGAGCCCGGAGGATCGGTCCTCATGGACATGCTTCATGTGTGGGGGTCATGGTACAGGGACCTCCTGTTGGTGAAGGTGGGAGGACCAGGGGACCTTATAATCAATGTGGATTTTTCAGACAGGATGGGCCCTGTCACAAAGTGTTTCAGAAGAGCCGCTCTGGTAGAGAGCCTCCTCGTTGTGAGCCAGGCAGTCAGGGACCTGCGCAGGATGCGCAATGCGGCCCTCGTATTGGAGCGTGCGGTCCTGCACCTTAAAAGACTTGCCCTGACCGGATAACGGGAAAGATGTAACATCTCGAAAATCCCTGTGCCCGAGTTCCGCCAAGGCGGGACCGAGGCGGAATGAAAGGCTTTTGGTTCTGGAGCTTATTGAGACACCTCTTTACTTGATAAAGGCAGCCTGAAATGAGCAAAATCGTCGGTGTTCAGTTCAGAAACCGCGGAAAGATATACGACTTTTCCTGTGGCCACTTTGTTCTCAAAAAAGGGGACAAGGTTATGGTTGTGACCGAGAACGGTCCGGCCATCGGGTGCGTATGCACTGAACCCAGGAACAGACCCGAGGATAACCCGAAACAGAAGCTAAAGAAGATATTCCGCCTTGCCAAGGCAGAAGAGATAGATAGTTATGAAAAGGGGTGCAACATGGAAAGGGAGGTATATGAGTACTGCCTCCTGAAGGTCAGGGAGCGGTCTCTGCCCATGCGCCTGGTGTCGGTGGAAAGACGGTTTGACGGGAGCAAGGTCATCATCTACTTCACCGCGGATGGAAGGGTGGACTTCAGGCAGTTGGTAAAGGACCTGGTGGGGAGATTCAGAACCAGGATCGAGATGAGACAGATAGGGGTTCGCCACCAGGCAAAGATGGTGGGGGGACTGGGGAGCTGTGGACGCCCCCTGTGCTGTTCGGGCTTCCTGAACAGCTTTGACCCTGTAACCATAAAAATGGCAAAAAAGCAGAATATCTCTCTCAATCCCAGCAAGATATCCGGCATGTGCGGCAGACTCATGTGTTGCCTCTCCTTCGAATACGAGCACTATGCCAAGATCAAGAAAAAGCTTCCCAAGATCGGTAAAAAGGTGATAACAAAAAGCGGGGAAGGAAAGGTTATACGCCAAAATATACTGAAAGAAACCCTGACAGTGGCCCTGGACTCAGGGGGTGAGGTTGAGGTGCAGGTGAACGAGTTCTCGCGTGGGGGCGGGTCATCAAGGGAAAAGGCCCGTTCAAAAAAACCCCCCCGTTCCCGGTTCAAGGGCAAAAGGTAGCTCATCTGAGGTTGGTCTGCCACCTTAATCAATGAGTCATGTAAAGAATGGCGTGGATATGGGGAGGCGCACCTCAATTTTTGTCCGGTTCAAACTTCAGGCACTTGCAATACGAAAGGAGTAACCATTAAGACCATTGGCTGAACAATACTACATAACAACTCCAATATACTATGTGAACGCGGAGCCTCATATAGGTCACGCCTACTCCACCATTGTGGCGGATACCCTGAACAGATTCTATACGATTTCCCCCACAGAGACCTTTTTCCTTACAGGGACGGATGAGCATGGGGACAAGATCGTTGAGGCGGCTCAGAAGTCCGGCCAGTCCCCAAAGGAGTACGTTGACCGGATCAGCGGCATGTTCAGGGACCTGTGGCCCAAACTGAACATCTCGTACCACCGCTTTATTCGAACTACGGATAAGCACCACCAGGAAACCGTCAGGTTGATCCTGAGCCGGGTCAAGGAAAAAGGGGATATCTACTTCAGCGAGTACGAGGGCCGCTACTGCGTTGGTTGTGAACGTTTCTATACGGACAGAGAACTGGTGGACGGCAAGTGCCCTGACCACCAGACCGAGCCCCAGGTGATCAGGGAGGCCAACTACTTCTTCCGCATGAGCAGGTACCAGCAGTGGCTTATCGATCATATCAACGATCATCCCGATTTCATAAGGCCTGAAAGGTACAGAAACGAGGTCCTATCTTTCCTTACCGAGCCCCTGGAGGACCTCTGCATCTCCAGGCCCAAATCCAGGCTTACCTGGGGGATTACCCTGCCGTTTGACGAGAATTTCGTTACCTATGTGTGGTTTGACGCGCTGATCAACTACGTGTCGGCCCTGGGATATCCTGATGGAGACCTGTTCAGGAAGTTCTGGCCCCACGCTCAGCACCTCGTTGCCAAGGATATCCTGAAGCCCCATGGCATATACTGGCCATGCATGCTTAAATCGGCCGGGATAGATCCTTATCAGCACCTGAACGTGCACGGGTACTGGAACATAAGTGATGGAAAGATGTCCAAGAGCCTGGGGAACGTTGTCAGGCCCCTGGATCTGGTGGACGTTTACGGCCTTGATCCCTTCAGGTATTTTCTCTTAAGAGAGATGGTATTCGGGCTCGATTCCGCCTTCAGTGAAGAGGCCCTGGTGTCAAGACTCAACTCCGACCTTGCCAACGATCTGGGGAATCTGGTGAGCAGGAGCCTTACCATGGTACATAGATTTTTCAAGGGAGAGCTGCCTGAACCAGGTGTGTCAGACGAGGCCGATGAAGAACTGAAAAAGAGCGCCCTCGAACTCATAGACCTCTATGAGAGGGAGATGAAGACCCTGGCCATTCACAAGGCCCTCATGGCAATATGGGAGGTCATCGGCAGGCTTAACAAGTATATCGATTCCATGGCCCCATGGGTCCTGGCAAAGTCTGACAGGGAAAGGCTTGGAACCGTAATATTTCACATCTTTGAGACCCTAAGGATCATAGGAGGCCTCCTGTGGCCCTTCATGCCCGGATCCGCTGAAAAGATTCAGGAACAGTTAGGTCTCTCAAAGACGGGGAAGGATCTCACCCTGCCCGAGCTCAGGAGGTGGGGAGGGGAAAGACCGGTACGGAACATCATTAGGGCCCCTGCCCTGTTCCCACGGGTAGAGAAAGACAAGAAGGAGAAGAGGGAAAAGAAGACGGACAGGGGGGATAAGGGGAAGGATGAACAGATCCCCGGGCCGCCCCTGATCTCCTTTGAGGATTTTCAGAAGCTGGACCTCAGGATAGGGACCATAAGGGAGGCCGGGGCCATACCCGGTTCAAGAAAGCTCATCAGGCTCAAGGTGGATATTGGCGAGGAGCGAACCGTTGTTGCCGGCCTGAAGGACCATTACAAGGAAGATGACCTGATCGGTACCCAGGTGGTACTTGTGGTCAACCTGGCGCCCGTCAAGTTGATGGGCGTTGAGTCCCGTGGCATGCTCCTGGCCGCGGGGGACAAGGCCGGGCTCCATCTGGTGGTCCCCGATACCCCGGCCCTGCCGGGGGCCCGGGTTAAGTAGAGGCCTCAGCCCATCTCGATCTCATGTCTGATAACCGCGCTATCGTAGGCGCCGATCACATCCTTTTCTCTCAGCGTGGCGATCAGCCTTTTACCACCTTCCCCACCCACCACCGGGACCTGGGAGATGCCCCGTTCGGTCATAAGGTGCATGGCGTGCTGGATATTGTCCTCCGGCCTTACGGTCGCCAGGTCTGTGGTGGCCACGTCCTTGGCAATGATGAGGTAGTGGGCCTCCTCTTCTCCCAAAAGGGGCCGTACGTCCCGGAATGAGATAATCCCGGTAAGTTCCATACCGTTTTTCACCACGTGCAGGTAGGCCACATCCTTTTTCTTAAAGGTGTTTATCAGGTCAATAAGGGCCATCCCCTCGGGCACGGTGACCACCTCCCTGTTCATGATCTGCTCCACCTTCAGGGCCTTGAGGATGTTCTGTTCCAGACCACCGGAAATATCAACACCCCTTCTCAGGAGTTTGATGGTATAGATGGAACCCTTCTTCAGGGTTATGGCCACCATTGTGCTCAGGATGCAGGTGATCATCATGGGGAGGATAATCTTGTAGTTCCCCGTCATCTCAAAGATGATCAGGATGGCCGTAATGGGAGCGTGGGTAGTGCCGGCCACCAGGGCGCCCATGCCCACAAGGGCGTAGGCGGCCGGCGGGCCGGTAATGCCGGGGAAAAGGATGTTTACCACCCATCCGAAGAAGCCACCGGCCATGGCCCCGATGAAGAGGGAGGGGGCAAAGATGCCGCCCGAGCCTCCCGTTCCAAGGGTAACGGAGGTGGCGCCTATCTTGACGAATATGAGGGTGAACAGGAGCGCCCCGGACATCTCGTTCAGCAGGGATTGGTTTATGGCCCCGTATCCGACCCCGAAAACCTGTGGCCATTTCAGGAGTATCAGGCCTAAAACAATGCCGCCCATGGCTGGTTTGATCCACTCAGGGATCTTCATTAGGTCGCACATATCCTCGGCCTTGTACAGCACTACTATGAAGAGTATTGCCACGAGACCGGCCAGGAGGCCCAGGAACGGGTATATGGCGAACTCCCAGAGGGAGGCAAGCTCATAGGATGGGATAACAAAGGCTGGAAAGTCCCCGAAGTAATGTCTTGAGATGGTGGTGGCCATTACCGAAGAGAGCACCACAGGCGAAAAGGCCGCCAGGCCGAAATCCCCTAAGAGCACCTCTAATGCAAAGAGTACCCCGGCGATGGGGGCGTTGAAGGTAGCGGCAATCCCCGCGGCAGCGCCGCAGCCCACCATGGTTCTCTGCTGGGGCCCCGGTGCTTTCAGAATCTGGGCTATGCTGGACCCGATGGAAGAGCCTATCTGGACAATGGGTCCTTCCCTGCCCACCGATCCCCCTGAGCCTATGCATACGGCCGAGGCAACGATCTTTACAAAGGCGACCCTCTTGCGGATACGGCCGGCCTTGAGAGAAACCGCCTCCATGACTTCAGGGACTCCATGCCCCCTGGCCTCCCTGGCCCCGAACCTCACGAGGAGCCCCACGATCAGGCCCCCCATTGCCGGCATGCATACGAGTTTCCAGGGGGGTACGGCGTTCACAAAGGTCAGGATCTCTTCTGTGTGTTGATAAAAGGCGTACTGGGAGCCCTGGATCACAAAACGGAAGAGTACTGCCCCGTATCCGCTGAGGATACCTATGGCAATGGCCATGAGGAGGTTGGATACGTGCCGGTCTAACTGGTACTCGTGCAACCCCTTGAGGATATTGATAGGCTTCATGAATGGTGCGGTGATTTTTCTGCCCCTGAGACCTTTCTTACCCTTAGCTGAACATCCTTATCCACCACCTTCTCAAACAGGATTTCACCCCGGTTGTGGGAAACCACCTTCCTGATCCTATCAAGCTTTTCCTTCTCCAGAATGAACTCGAAGGTAGCGCCTGGCGGCAGTATTCTCAGACATAGTCCTACGTCCAGGTAGGCCTTTCAACAGTCCCCGCGGTAATCGATGAGGTCAAAAGCCATTTTCTCTGTATCCATCTTTAGGGTTTCAGATAATGATTTTAGCAAGGCCAGAGGGAGGAATCGGAGTAAGTCGTACCCATAGTACGTCGTCGACGATTCCGACCGATAACGCAGTCCAAAATCTTTATCTGGAAGCCTATTCCCAATATCCGGTCTTCCCACTGTCACAGGGCCGTGAGTGAACCGGGGGGGAAAAATGTCTCCGGGCATGTAATCAGCCCTCATATATACCTGAACCAGAAATCCTCGACGGCCCTGAAATTGTCCCTGACGGCCTCCCTGCCCGCAACCATGTTGCCGTGGCCCGTGAGCAGATATTCCACCTCAAGCCCGGAGATACGCCTGATGCTCTCCTTGAGCCTCTCTCCGTCGCCGCCGGGAAGGTCGGTTCTTCCTATTCCCTGGTCAAAAACCACGTCTCCGGTGAAAAGCACTTTTCTCTCGGGCCAGTAGATGCACACGGAGCCCGGTGAGTGTCCCGGGGTATGGATAATCTCAAAATCGAGACCGCCCACGCGCAGATCTCCCTCCTGAAGCAGGAGGTCCGGCTCAAAATCGGAGATGCCCAGGGCCTCGCCGTAGTGGGGGGCAACGGTTCTGATGAACTCCATCTCAGCGGATGAGACGGCGATTTTTGCCCCTGTCCCCTGAAAAATCCGTACACCCTCCATATGATCGGGATGACCATGGGTTATGATCACCAGGTCCATATCCTGTGGCGACAGGGACAGGGCCGCGAGCTGATCCCGCACATGATCGAACAGGTGGTAGTGCCCCGGATCGATCAGGATATTTTTTTCTCCCTGAATCAGATAGGTGTTGCAGTTATTGGCGGTCATGCTGTTCCACGGAAAGAAGTGGAGTTCGTCTAATACCTTCATGTGGAGCCTCTTTCAGCGTTGGTGATATGGCCAAATATAGCCTTTAAAATAATGTTTTTGGGGTACACCTTTCCATTGCCATAAAGCGAAAACCGAAGTTCATTGAAACGGGATACTTGGTCCCGCCACGGGCGGGACTGGATACTGGTTTCTGGATACTAGTTTCTGGTTTCTGGCTTCTGGATATCTATAAGGAATCACTTTTTTTATCAAGCATCAAGCATCCGGGATCAATCAGATAACACCTCCGCGGACGATTTAGAGCCGCGGAATAGCTGCACCAAAATATTTTTCTAAAATAGTATAACGAGACCACCTGTCTGTTTTAAGCCTGGGCGGTATGATATGAGGCCGTTCATGCTATGTCAAGGGTTCAGACCGATGAGGCGGGGATTTAAAGGCCACCCACCGGTCAACACAGTGACCCCGTTCAGAAGGTCTGAAGCCCAACACACAGCCCTCACTTTCAGCTTGACAATTCAAGGTAAACGTGTAATTACACATATTACTATGGTTGAGGGATTCTGATATGGACCTGAGTGATAAGAAAACCAGAAGGGAGATAGGAAGCAGTTGCGCCTGCTTTAATCTGAGAAGAGCGGCCAGGCTCGTCACCCAGAGATTTGACCGGGTCTTTCGGGACGCCGATATCACGGCAAACCAGTTTTCCATCCTGATGGCCTCTTATAATCAGGGGGGTATCCTTCTCACCGGACTGGCCAGGACCTTGGGAATGGAGAGGACGACCCTGAGTCGCAATCTTTCTCTGCTGGAGCGTAGGAAAATGGTATCCATTGCAATGGGCGGCGACAGAAGAGAGCGAAGGATAGCCATAACCAAAAATGGAATAGCAGTGCTTGAAAGAACCCTGCCCCTATGGCAAAAGGCCCAGAATGATGTCCTGGGGCTGGTCGGTCAAAAGGAATGGAAAGCATTGCTCAGGGGGCTCCATAAGGTCGCCAGGGAGCTGTGATTTTTATTCTCATAAAGGCAATTACACTCATATGGACATGGGCATCCCCGATTTTCCAGGGCATGCGGTGCCCAAAAGGGATAATAGACCAACAGGGGGCATATGGCAGAACCCAAAACAGGGAGAATGGATCATGGAGGAGGTTTACAAGGCGCTGAGGGAACATCTGGACAGTCTGCCGGGCGGATTTCCACCCACGGATAGCGGCGTTGAGCTCCGCATACTTAAACGCCTGTTCAGTCCGGAGCAGGCAGAGCTTGCCAGACATCTCATAACGAGGCCGGAGCCAGCCGCTCGTATAGCGGAGCGGGCGGCCATGAGGGAGGAGGATATAGCACCCCTTCTGGAGGAAATGGCAAGAAAGGGGCTGATCTTCAGTATTGAAAACGGGGAGAGGCCACCGGCCTATATGGCGGCGCAGTTCGTGGTGGGGATCTGGGAGTATCATGTGAACGACCTGGATGAGGACTTCGTCAAGGACATGGATGAATACATGCCGGTCCTTGCCAGGGAGGCCTTCGATCCTGTTCCGCCGCTCCGCACCATCCCGGTGGGAAGAAGCATAGACTCGGAGATAGAGATCCTCCCCCACGAAATGGCAGAAGATCTGGTCAGGCAACAGAATAAATTCCTGGTCGCACCCTGTATCTGTCGGCGGGAGCATCAGATCAAAGGCGACGGTTGTGACAAACTCATGGAGGCGTGTCTTGTTTTCGGCTGGGGCGCAGACTATTACGAGCGCAACGGGCTGGGACGGATCATAACGTTGGAGGAAACCCTGGAGATTCTCAGAAAAGCGGACCAGGAAGGACTGGTGCTTCAGCCGGGTAATACCAGGGAAATCGTCAATATATGCTGTTGCTGCGGAGACTGCTGTCAGATTCTTATAAACCTCAAGAGGCATCCGGCCCCCGCCGCCATGGCCTCAGCCTCGTTCGTCGCCAGGATAGACCCGGAGATCTGTATCGCCTGTGAGACCTGCCTGGATCGCTGCCAGATGGAGGCGCTGCACATGGAGGATGAGCACGCCGTCCTGAACAAGGATCGGTGCATCGGCTGCGGTCTCTGTGTTTCCACCTGCCCCAGCGGCGCCCTGACCCTGGAGCGGAAACCCCAGGAGGAACAACCGGAAATCCCCAGGAACCAGATGGAGGCCTTCACCCTGCGCCTCAAGGCCCGGGAGCAGGTGAAGGCCGGGCTGAAGGACAAACTGGCACGCCACGGGAAAATATAGTCTGGTCGAGGGGTGGGAACATGTGACCATGACGGCAACGACCTATCTGCGAACCAGGCCGGACACGGCTGTCTCGATGGCCGGGTCAAACGCCCGATCAAAACCCTGTTGGAAGGAGGTCAAGACATGTCAAGAATTACTGATCTTTTAGGTTCCAGACACCCGATCATTCAGGGCGCTATGGGTGTGATATCCAATCCTGAGATGGTGGCGGCGGTTTCCGAGGCAGGCGGTTTTGGTCTCCTGGCCACTGCCTTTGCCGCTGATCCGGGGCTTGTGCGGGACCAGGCCCAGGCAACTAAAGAACTAACAGACAAACCCTTCGGCGCGAACCTATTTGTCATGAATCCGCTTGCAGCCAGGTTCGCCCGGGTCTTTGCCGAGGAAGGCGTGAAATGCGTCACTGTCTCGGGGGGGTCCCCCAGGGAGCTCATCCCCATGCTTCATGAGGCGGGGATCAGGGTCATTGTGGTGACCCCCAACGCGGACTCTGCCAGGAGCGCCGAGGCTGCCGGGGCCGATGCGATTGTAGCGGAAGGTGCTGAATCGGGAGGAGTCCAGGGGCTGAAGGGATCTTCCACCATGGTACTGGTCCCTGCTGTGGTGGATGCGGTGAATCTCCCGGTTATTGCGGCGGGCGGCATCGGTGACTCCCGGGGGTACAGGGCCGCCCTTGCCCTGGGCGCCGAAGGAGTGCAGGTGGGCACGCGCTTCATCGCCACCAGGGAGTGCATTGCCCACGACAATTACAAATCCGCAATTGTGGAGACCAAAGAGACCGGCACCGGGCTGGTGGATATGGGCCGATTCAGGATAAGGGCCCTTCGTACGGGCCTTGCTGAAAAGATGCTGAGGGGAGAGGAGCCTGCTGATCAGGCCTTCAGGGGGGAGGCCATTGAGGCCTCCTGGCTGGGAGGAGACCTGAATGCCGGAGTCCTTCCAGCAGGAGAAATTACAGGGCTTGTGTCTGATATCCCTTCGGTAAAAGAGGTAATCGAGGAGATGGTGGGGGCGAACCGCTCACAGAGATCTTGAAGGCCGGCAAAACAACCCAGACCATTGAAAGGCCATATTTCCGAGCAGCGCCCGTTGGAAGCTCAAGGCCACAGCCCGCCTCATTCCCGATTCGGTTCATAATTGTGCGTTAGAGGCAGATTACCATGGAACAGGTGTCTTGAGAGAGGAAGGGGATACCATGGGATCGAAATCCCGGTCATCAATCCAAAACCATCTGCCTGCACCTGGTCTCCTTTGTAAAGCATATGAGAAGAGCGGATATGACTGACCAGCCTATCATAAGGGTGAAGGCCGCCTGGTAGGCGCCGAGATGATAGGCCCTGATACCGTTTTCCAGGCTCCCGGTCCAGTTGGCGTCAAGGATATAACCGATTGCCGGCTGGAGCACCATGGGGCCAATCATAACCCCCATGTTGCATACCCCGGACACGGTACCGGCCAGAGAGGGAGGCACAGACTCCTTTACAAAGGCAAAGCCCAGGATCATGGCCCCTGAGGCAAAACCAGTTACTAAAAGAAGCAGGGTCAGCATCCAAATAGGGAGGCCCGGCATAAAGAGGATTATACTCCATCCTGCGCACCCCACAAAAGACCCTGCCACGTAGATCGGTTTCCTCCATCCGATCCTGTCTGACAGCCCCCCAAGGACCGGCCCGCCAACTGCCCAGGCCACCAGCAGCGTTGATGTTAGGGCCGCACTCTTTGAAGGGCTGAGCCCGTAGTGTGTGGTGAGAAACGGCACCCCCCACAGGCCTGAAAAGGCCAGCACCGGGCCTGCCAGCCCGGCCGGGGCCAGTGACAGGAGCCATGTGTTCCTGTAATGAAACACCTTCAGAAGCCCTGCCCACATGGAGGAGAAAGAATGGGTGGAGGTGCCTGAGGGGGGGGAGTAACCGGCATAGCCCCGTTGTGAGGGATCATCCCGCACAACTATCCAGAGACACACGGCGATCAGAAGGGAGACAATAGCCGAGCTCAGCATCACCGGTCTCCACCCGAACTGGTCGACCAGTATCCGCAGAGGCACACCCGCTGACACGGCGCCGGTAATGCCGCATAAGAGCCCCAGACCGCTGGTCATGGCAAACCGGCGGGGCGGGAACCAGTGCATGGACAACATGAGGAGCCCTACCCACGCCACCCCCACAGACCCTCCTATGAGGAGACGTCCCACGTTGGCAAGGAGTATATTTGGGGCCGCCGCAAAGAGGAAGGCCCCAGCGGCGGCAGTGAAGGCCCCTGCGGTCAAGAGCTTCTTAGGCCCCCAGTAATCCACGAGGATCCCGGTGGGGATCTGGACGGACACGTAGCTGTAGAAATAGAAGGCCGAGAGATTCCCAAGGGCGGCCGCCCCCATGTGGAAATCGGCCATCAGATAGTCGGTCATCACGGCAGGGGCCACCCTCTGGTAAAAGCCGCTCAGATAAAATGCAGCCCCAAGCCCCCATACGATCCACGACAGGTAGGCGGGGGGGTATTTGACGGAATCAGGCATCGGACATGGCCCGGAGCACCAGATCCGTAATGTCTAACACTTCCAGATCCGCCCTTTCTCTCCTGACCCTCCCCTTGATGGTCCTTATACACTGCTGGCACGAGGTTACCACGGTCCCGGCCCCGGTTTGCCGGATCTGCGCCACCTTGTCCCCGGCGATCTTCCCCGAGAGACCGGGATCGGCCATCTCCACGTTGCCCCCGCCGCCGCAGCAAACGCTTACGGCCCGGTTGTTCTCTAATTCCACGAGGGTAAGGCCGGGGATTGCGCCCAACACCTTCCTTGGGGCATCAAACTCGCCCCCGTTTCTCCCTAAATCGCAGGGGTCATGGTAGGTGACGGTTGTGTTGACTGCTTTCAGGGAAAGGGAGCCATCCCTTAACAGGTCCCTGATGAACTGGGTGGAATGAAGAAGCTCCAGGTCGGTATTATAGTACTCGCTCCAGGTACGGTAACAGGAGGGGCAGGAAAAGACCACCCTCTTGGCCCCCAACCCCTTCACCTGCTCAAGGTTGTGCCTGATCAGCTCCCCCATCTTTCCGGGCTCCCCTGCGCCGATCAAGGGAAAACCGCAGCAC
>Ga0136651_10000904_pt1 | contig 16419 bp, 8 predicted proteins | sample Mar14236cmmetaG_FD_94867 | JGI IMG/M metagenome (GOLD analysis project Ga0136651, IMG submission 94867) | Marine hydrothermal vent microbial communities from Guaymas Basin, Gulf of California to study Microbial Dark Matter (Phase II) - Marker... ...
AAGACGTTACCCACCCTACAAGAAATGGTGGGCAACATAAAGACGTTACCCACCCGACAAGAAATGGTGGGCTACATAAAGATGTTATCCACCCGACAAGAAATGGTGGGCTACATAAAGACGTTATCCACCCGACAAGAAATGGTGGGCTACATAAAGACGTTACCCACCCTACAAAAGACGATGAGGGTGGGCAACCACGTTACCCACCCGACATAAGTCAAGCAAACTAAAACGCAAAATAAATTGGGAACGTAAAAAAAACCGCAAAATAAATTTGGATCGAAAAATTGCACTCCAAAAACGGCAGAAATAAATTTGTAACAAAAAACGCAATAATATTTGGAACAAAATAGTTATTGATTTGCAATGACAATCAAATTTGTACTTCATTCAATCGGGAAACGCTATATAAGCCTTGTTATTGAGATTTCAAGAGTTCGGGCGCTAATCTATTTATGGCTGACATACAAACAAGTCTGATTATTGCCTTGTTCATGGGCCGTGTGTAAAGCACTATCGGCATCAGAAATCAAGCTCGCTAGATTTGGTTTAGTGCTGCCTTCTGAAGATGTGAGGCCAATACTGATTGTGATATCCAATCCTTCAGGTTTCAGTTCCATCGTTTTCTGACGTAAATTTTCGGCAAGTGCTTTACCCTTATCAAGGGTACAATCGGACAGGAGTATCGTAAATTTTTTACCCACAAAACGAGCGACTATCGCTTGTTCAGGAAAAAAATTGGCAAAAAAATGACCCAGCAGATGGAGTACGTGATCACCCATTATATGTCCTTGAACTTCATTGATCTTTTCAAAATCGTCAATATCCACCATCATCATGCATACATTGGGATTTTGGGCTATAAACGTTTTTCCCTCTTCAAGCAAAAATTTTTTATTGTGTGTGCCTGTCAAGCTATCTGTCGTTTCTAATTTATAAATATCCCTAGAATAGCGTTTGAGTACATTGTATTGATGTTTGATCAATAATAACGATTTCACACGGGCTATTAAGACTTCTTCTATGACGGGTTTGGTGATGAAATCGTTAGCCCCTGCATGAAAAATTTCCGCTTGACAGTCTCTATTGTCTTCAATAGTAATGACTAAAACGGGCATTTCTTGGCGAGAACAATGCAGTTGGGTACGAATCGCATACAATAAATCTCCACCTGTCATTTGTCCTTCAAGAAAAAAGTCAACAAAAACAATGTCAAATCCTTCATTTTCCCTCGCATTATCAGGATTATTTCGGGTGTTCTTGAGTAAGGTTAATGCTTCTTCAGCACTGGTGACATGCGTAATGTATAAGCCATGTTTTTCCATAAGGGTTTGAGTGCCTTGTGCTGTACTGAGACTATCTTCAACATATAAGACTCGGCCCACTAGCCCAGAATGCCGCTGTGAAACGTCTTTGATAAATTCCACTAGACGCTTATAACCTAATGATTTATTAAAATAATCAGTCACACCTGCCGAAAATCCTTCACGCAGTAAGCGCCGATCCGCATCGCTAGAAACGACAATCACTGGCGTAAGATGTTGCTTTTCACTTTTACGAATGTCATGACACAAATCTAATCCGTCTAAGCCTGGCAACAATAACGATGTGGTGATGAGATCAAATTTTTCCCGATGCAAATATTCTAAGGCTTCTTCAGCACTGCCACAGGTGACAATATAGGCATTGTGCATTTCCTTTTGTAAAATATGAGAAATAATGGATCGTGCCACTTCTGAGCGATCCACTATCATAATGCGGCAAGTTTGTTCTTTAAGAAGAGTCATCGCGATATAGTTATTATGTTATTGGTTTCCAGAGATTTGGCTCGATTGTAACTTTTGCTCTGAAAGCGCCTTGTAAATTGTGAATTAGGAATTGTAAATCGCAAAAAATTTAATAGAAATTATATTTTCCGACTCTTTAACCCTTGTGGAAATCTTATGTTGATTAAATTTGAAATGGATTGAGAAACTTTTCGATAAGTCTAGTTGTCAATACCGGTATTTAAAAAAATGCAGTATGAAAAATAAAATAGTTGATAACTTATTTAGTATAGATGAATTAATTTTACGCTTCTCATTATTGCTATCACAACCACTGAAAGTCTGTCGAGCTGTTTGTAAAACTCAACTGTACTACGAATAAAAGTGTTATGTCATTAGTTTTTTGATTTTTGAGTGTTGATTTTAAATTTTTGATTTTAATGCTTTGATTTGATTGCAAAGTTTGTTTTCAAAATCACCATTTGATTTTAAACGCTTTGAGTTTTGAATCGGCATTTCCCCTAAAGCAAGCCTCTTTTTTCAATTCCACAAATCCCGCATTAAAATATAGGGTATTGTCTTATGCAAAAAAAAACCCCCTGTGGAAACCACAGGGGGCAATGGGTAGGAGATCAGATATTGAGTCAGTTGATTAAGCTTTATTCAGTTACTTAATATTATTTGTTCAGTCAATTATTCTTACAAGGGTATTAAACGATCCCACTATTTAATACCCTCATTCATTTCACGGTTCTGATGATTTTTTCAGCATTCACACAGCAGGGAGTGGTTTAAGTATTTGTGTCACTGCCCGTGCTATCAGTGGAGCCGCTGCCTGTATCACTGCCGTCAGTTCCGCCTACGTCGGTGTCATCGTCGTCATCACCCTCGGTGTCATCGTCGTCATCACCTTGGGTGTCATCGTCGTCGGTGTCATCACCCTCGGTGTCATCGTCGTCATCACCTTGGGTGTCATCGTCGTCATCACCTTGGGCATCATCGTCGTCATCACCTTGGGCATCATCGTCGTCATCACCTGTGGCATCGTCGTCGTCATTACCTGTGGCATCGTCGTCGTCATCACCTTGGGCATCATCGTCGTCATCACCTTGGGCATCATCGTCGTCATCACCTTGGGCATCATCGTCGTCATCACCTTCGGCATCACCTTCGGCATCATCGTCGTCATCACCTTGGGCATCATCGTCGTCATCACCTTGGGCATCATCGTCGTCATCACCTGTGGCATCGTCGTCGTCATCACCTGTGGCATCGTCGTCGTCATCACCTGTGGCATCATCGTCGTCATCACCTGTGGCATCGTCGTCGTCATCACCTGTGGCATCGTCGTCGTCATCACCTGTGGCATCGTCGTCGTCATCACCTGTGGCATCATCGTCGTCATCACCTTCGGTGTCATCGTCGTCATCACCTTCGGTGTCATCGTCGTCATCACCTTCGGCATCATCGTCGTCATCACCATCGGCATCATCGTCATCACCACCACTGGTATCGGCATCCTCTTCAGTCGGATTTAGATTTTCGACAACATTCAGTGTTTGAGTTCCATCTTCCGTAGCGACTTCGACTTTAGCGACAACATTTTGAGAAACGGGTTCGCCGTTTTCATTGAGGACTTCTACTTGCTCTCCAGGTTCAACATCCAATTCCTCCATAGAGGGTTCAGCAGAATCACTAGATTCACCAAGCTCAAACTCTGGTACAACTTTGTAGTGTTGTCCTTTGTAAACAACATTGGCCGTTCCATCCGCTTGAGGCCTAAAGTTGAAGTTCCCACCAAATAGTGCCTCTGCTGCTGCACTTAATGAGGGAATACTTGGTATTGCCGGCTGTATCGTTTGCATCGTGCCATTGGAATAGACGACCATTCCAACCGTTCCCATCATGGTAACACCTACTGGCATATCCACAGGTGCCGGTACGACAAACGGATTAAACACCGTGGCCAGACGCTGCCCGCCAACTTGGAATTGAAACACACTATTTTGCCTGATCTGGATAGTGCCTGCTCCCCCTATCACATTGGACAATGACACCAAGCTCGTAGGCGCACCTGATAAGGTTATTTGTAGTCCTGCCTTTGTGATGACCGCATATCTTCCATTGGGCAAGAGTCTGGGCCCTGGTTTAGCACCTTCAGGCGCTGGCACAATCTTATCTTTTTCAGGCGTAAACGCTAATTCTAGCCCCTCACCGTCGGTTACCTTCATAACCCCGCCGTCTTGTTCGACGGAGACACCTGGCATATCCAGTTCTTCTGCCAAAGTTTCTTCAACTTGATCCGTGACTGGTGGTAATTCTTTACCGTCTACTACCACGGGCTGAGTCAAATCAGGTATTTCATTCTCAGTTTCAACCCCTTCAGGTAGTTCTGCTTCAGGCAATACAACAGGTTCTGCATCCGGTGTGCCGTCATCGTCGTCAACGTCGTCATCAGCATCGTCAGCGTCGTCAGCATCGTCAGCATCGTCAGCATCGTCAGCGTCGTCAGCATCGTCAGCATCGTCAGCGTCGTCTGCATCGTCAGCGTCGTCAGCGTCGTCTGCATCGTCAGCGTCGTCTGCATCGTCAGCAACGTCGTCATCGTCAGCAACGTCGTCATCGGTGTCTGCATCGTCAGCGTCGTCTGCATCGTCAGCAACGTCGTCATCGTCAGCAACGTCGTCATCGGTGTCATCGTCATCAACGGTGTCATCGTCGTCAACGTCGTCCTCATCTTCAATGATCACTTTACTAGGATCAACACTGACATTAGCAGGCTCGTTACTGATGGGTAGTTTATCCCATTGATCCGGCGTAATGCTACTGTATATTGCAGGGTCAATATTCAGGGCTTGATCAAGACTAAAGCCACCAACCGCAACCGGATCGATTTGTGCAAACACTTGGCCTTGCCAACCGCCCATAGCCACTACAGGTATGGCCGCAAGCTGTGACGCTCCGAAACCGACAACCGAAGTCACGCTCAAATGAGTGACTTGCACCACTGTAATGCTTTGGATGGCAACAACTGGCATGAGACTCAGTTGAGGCGCTGTGAAACCGCCCATAGCCATCGGATCAATCTGAGCCACCATCGGCCCCGTCAAAACCATCACCGCTGCTGGGGATAGACTGGCAATCTGAGTCTTCTTAAAGTGTCGCCAAGATCTCGGATGAAATTGAACAATCTGTTCTGCTCCAAAACCACCCATAATCTCTGGGGTCAGTTGCCCTTCACTGGCAGCTTCTTCAGTCAACTCAATTTGCGAGGTGTTGGGATCAATCTGCCATCCTGGCGGGGCAATTCTTGCTATCTTGTCTTGATTGCCTACCTTGAGGCTGAGATTGATAGACACTTGGATCCGGGTGCCCAAAGGTTGTTGTTTGATCACCTCTTCTAACTCAGGGGTGAGTGTCTCACTGTTTTCAATCAGCGAAACAACCACTTTCTCATCCTGTAAAATTTCAGGAGGTAGTGCCTTGATGTCTTTTGGCATGAACCTCGCGATGGTTGTTTTATTTTCCACCTTGACGTTCACAAAGACGTTGATCTTCACAGACTCTGGCAATTGTGCCAATTCCTCATCTGAAACTGACTCAATCTGTTCTTCCTGCAAACCGGGTAAAGATTCCTCTGGAATCTCCTGTAGGATTTCTACGGCCGTCGCTTCTTCTTCGTCTGCCCCTTCTGTTACAATTTCTTCTTCTTCCTCGATATCATCGGGGAGTTCACCTGTTTTTGGCCCGAAATCAATCAAGGGGGTAAAGTTCACCGTGACAAACCGCAAAGCGTACTTAGGCGGCTTAAACCTCACGAGAACCACACCATCTCTGCGAACTCTGATCTTGACCCGCCAACCTCTCGGTAAGATCATCTTGTAGTAGTTCTTGTAGAAGCTCTTCAGATACTTCGCATAGTGATGACCATGCTTTTTGTGATTCTTCTTGTGATACTTCTGCTCGAACGTCTTCAGATCGAAGTTCACAACAAACAGCGTCAAGGTTTCTGGTTTTAATTGCTGCAAGACATCGCCAGGAAGTTGTAGCAAATACGCTTCATCCAGTTCTGAGAAAATGCCAGATTCAGCCAGCTTCTCAAGGTGAGCAGCCGTCAAGAAAGCCATGATGGACGAATCAAACAGGGAGAACTGTTCGGCCGTTAAAGACACGATGAAATCAACTGACAAGGCATCGAAAGCTTGCGGTGTGAGTTTGAATTGAACCCTTTGACCACCACGTTCATCATCGCTACGAGCATCGCTACGACTATCCTTTTTGCTACCACTATCATCATCGCTACGACTATCCTTTTTGCTACCACTATCATCATCGCTACGACTATCCTTTTTGCTACCACTATCATCATCGCTACGACTATCATCATCATCACGATCACCAATGATGATCACTTCCCAACCTTCTGGTAAATCCAGTTTGTCAACGTCGATATCGTCCGGATCGAGGCCTAAAATCTTCTTCGCCTTCGCCGTGTCAGACAATTCAACCTTGTCTTGTGGGACGTACTTCATCTGATCGCCAGGCAAGGCGTCTACCACGTCCTTGGGCAACCTGGCAATGTCATCTTCATCCGCGTCTTCCAAAGATAACCACGGAGCAAACTCTTTGGTCACATACTGGTAAGCACTAGGATGAATCTTGAATCTCAGGTAAATACTTTGACCTCTAACCTTGACCGTCTTGATATCAAAGCCTTTGGGTAAGAAGTACCTGAAGAACTTCTTCAGTCTACCCTCCAGTTGCTTCTCGAACTTCTTATCAAGCCGCTTGTAGTCCTTAACGAAGTCCTCAATGACTGTCTTGACGATTTTTTGGATGCTGGTGTTAAACAAAATCAACATCTTGGTATCGTCGTCAAGATGCTTCAGCTCTTTGTCTGAAAGCAAGACAATGAGTTCAACACCGATGACTTGCCAGATTTCTTCACTTAAACCACCGATATTGCTGGAAGTCAAGCCAACGAAGGCATCTATGGAGATATATTCCAGATGATCAACCTTTATGGCCTTTAAGGCATCACGAGAGATATACTTGAAATGCTTCTCCGTAAAGCCTTTCCACGCTTTTGGAGGCAATGCTTCCAGTTGTTCTCTCGTAAACCCTCTCGCTGCTTTGTATGGGATTTCAACAATGATATCGGCCGTGAAAGTCGCGACTTTTTCAATCGACAGTGCCGCAACAGCGTGGTAATCCAAACCGGCTATATCGAAATCAATGACGACATTAAATTCAACATCACTGTCTGTTTCGCCATCTTGCTCCTTTGTGGGCTTCGGTAAAGCGGCCACTTGATCTTCTGACAGCTTAGCCTTTTGCTCATCCGTCAAAGCACCAGCAGTTTCAGGTGTCAGGGCTTGCAGTTGCTCAACGCTCAACACAACGATGATCTCAAGCTTGATCAATGTGATTTGATCAGGCTTGATGCCTTTCAGTTGTTCAGGTGTGAGCGCCTTGATCTCATCAGCGGTTAAGTTCGCAAAGTCGATCTCAACTTCGATCTTCGGTAAAGCGGCCACTTGATCTTCTGACAGCTTAGCCTTTTGCTCATCCGTCAAAGCACCAGCAGTTTCAGGTGTCAGGGCTTGCAGTTGCTCAACGCTCAATTCAACGATGATCTCAACTTTGATCAATGTGATTTGATCCGGCTTGATGCCTTTCAGTTGTTCAGGCGTGAGCGCCTTGATCGCCTCAGCGGTTAAGTTCGCAAAGTCGATCTCAACTTCGATCTTCGGTAAAGCGGCCACTTGATCTTCTGACAACTTAGCCTTTTGCTCATCAGTCAAAGCAGCGGCTGTTTCAGGTGTCAGGAATTTCAGTTGCTCAACGCTCAACACAACGATGATCTCAACTTTGATCAATGTGATTTGATCCGGCTTGATGCCTTTCAGTTGTGCAGGCGTGAGCGCCTTGATCGCCTCTGCGGTTAAGTTGGCAAAGTCGATCTCAACATCGGGTTTAGGTGCGTCGGGTTTAGGTAAGGCTGCTACTTGCTCTTCAGACAGCTTAGCCTTTTGCTCATCAGTCAAAGCAGCGGCGGTTTCAGGTGTCAGGAGTTTCAGTTGCTCAACGCTCAACACAACGATGATCTCAACTTTGATCAATGTGATTTGATCCGGCTTGATGCCTTTCAGTTGTTCAGGCGTGAGCGCCTTGATCGCCTCAGCGGTTAAGTTGGCAAAGTCGATCTCAACATCGGGTTTAGGTACGTCGGGTTTAGGTAAAGCGGCCACTTGTTCTTCTGACAGCTTAGCCTTTTGATCATCAGTCAAAGCAGCGGCTGTCTCAGGTGTCAGGGCTTTCAGTTGTTCAACGCTCAATTCACCAATGACATCAATGCTGATCAGTTTAATCTGTTCAGGCGTGATGGCTTTCAGTTGTTCAGGCGTGAGCGCCTTGATTTGTTCAGCCGTGGCTTTAGCAAAATCAAGTTCGGCCTTGGGTAGGACAGCCTTTTGATCATCAGACAGCTTGGCCTTTTGTTCATCAGTCAAAGCACCTGCGGTTTCAGGTGTCAGGGCTTGCAGTTGCTCAACGCTCAATTCAGCAATGACTTCAATGCTGATCAGTATAACCTGTTCAGGCGTGATGCCTTTCAGTTGTTCAGGCGTGAGCGCCTTGATTTGTTCAGCCGTGGCTGTGGCAAAATCAAGTTCGGCCTTGGGTAGGGTGGCCTTTTGTTCATCAGACAGCTGAGCCTTTTGATCATCAGTCAAAGCGCCAGCGGTTTCAGGTGTCAGGGCTTCCAATTGCTCAACGCTCAATTCAACGATGACATCAATGCTGATCAGTTTAATCTGTTCAGGCGTGATGGCTTTCAGTTGTTCAGGCGTGAGCGCCTTGATTTGTTCAGCCGTGGCTGTGGCAAAATCAAGTTCGGCCTTGGGTAGGACAGCCTTTTGTTCATCAGACAGCTGAGCCTTTTGATCATCAGTCAAAGCACCTGCGGTTTCAGGTGTAAGGGCTTTTAATTGATCAACGCTCAACTCAGCAATGACATCAACGCTAATCAGTATAACCTGTTCAGGCGTGATGCCTTTCAGTTGTTCAGGCGTGAGTGCCTTGATTTGTTCAGCCGTGGCTGTGGCAAAATCAAGTTCGGCCTTGGGTAGGACAGCCTTTTGTTCATCAGACAGCTTAGCCTTTTGCTCATCAGTCAAAGCGCCGGCCGTTTCAGGCGTGAGTTTTGCAATCTGATCTTTCGACAAGCTACCCACAACTTCAGGTTTGAGTGCAGCAACTTGTTCCTTAGTCAAACCTGGTAGCGCATCAGCATTGAGTGCCGTCACTTGCTCTGAGGTGAGGCCACTGATAACGGCCACAGGAAACTTTGTCACTTGTTCCGCCGTTAGGAATTTAATAACATCATTAGACAGCGTACTGATGTCAGTTATTTCATCCCCATTCAGTGTAATCGCAACAGTACCGTCAGATTTGATTGTAATAACCAGTTGATCGGCTGGAGTCGTTGCGCTAGTGTTTGTCGAGCTATCCTGTGCATAAGCAGGTAAGCTCACGCCACCTACAGCCACCGTCAATAAGGCGGCCTGGATGGCGACAGTGAGTTGTTTCTTTTTCATGGTTAATACTCCGTTTATTTACATTCAGTAAACTTCATTAATAGGGCAATTTGTTTATTTTTAAACCTTTTATCAGTTATCAGTTATCAGTTCCACGCAAAAGTTTTGCGCGCAAAACTGTATTTCACGCAAAAGTTGCGCGCAACTTTTGCGTGAAATGTGGAAATCAGTTATCAGTTATCAATACCTTGAAATCGGTATGATGTTCAAGGCTAACAAATTAGTTTTTCAACGATTAATTATTAAGTCAATAGTTTCTGATTAATTATGATAACGGCAATTTTGATAATGAAAGATTGGAAATTGGAAATGATTTTGGTTTGAGGGCCTCCTTTTTTCGCCATAAGGATTTGTCTATATATAATAAAATATTAATTCAAATTGATTTTGCTATATAGGGAATATCCTAAATTGTTTTTGACTGTTCCTTGTTAAACACTTTAGTCAAGCTGATTGATTTCGTCTATAGGGAATATCCTAAATTGTTTTTGACTGTTCCTTGTTAAACACTTTAGTCAAGTTGATTGATTTCGTCTATAGGGAATATCCTAAATTGTTAAAATTTTATCGTAGGGGCAATCCCTTGTGGTTGCCCTTTCCCTTGTGGTTGCCCTTTCCCTTGTGGTTGCCCTTTCCCTTGTGGTTGCCCTTTCCCTTGTGGTTGCCCTTTCCCTTGTGGTTGCCCTTTCCCTTGTGGTTGCCCTTTTCCTTGTGGTTGCCCTATTTGCAATTTTCAATTGACGATTCACAACCACACCGGTTTAATAAAACTTGATTTTTTCACATTGATATATAATGATGAATCTTGAACACCTGAAGACATGATTTTGAAAGACTTAGCAATAGCTTTCATCAATTTCATAATCAATGAGTGATAACATTAACGGGTTATAATAACAATCCGTTAAATTCATTTTTAAAACACGCTTTGATTAAAACGAATTGTCATTCTAAAATCCATCTAACCATTTAAAAAAAAAGGAAATTCTTATTAGTAAGCCACGCGCAGTATTATATAATGTGACTATTAATCTAAGAAATTTATTAAACTATGCACGCTTTATTAACACTTTCTTCCGCTTTTTTTGATCTCTGCCGCTTGCGTATAACACCGCAAGAGTTACCTGATTCTAAGTTCTTATTAAAATTCACTTTAGTTTTTTATACCCTCATCAGTGGTGCAATATCGCTAATAGAGCGTTCGTTGCCTTACGCCCTGTTATCAAGTCTCTTGGATACTGCCTTGCTCGTGCTATTAATAAGCAGTTTGTTGTATTTCGCCCGTTATTCGGCACGCATCACTCAAACCCTCACCGCATTGGCAGGTGCCAATTGTGTGTTAGGCATACTCTTATTTGTACCCATTTTTTGGCTAAAGTTTTATCAGAGCGATGTCGGCGGATTAGCGATATTGTTGTTATTGGGTTTAATCTTATGGAATTTTGTCGTCTCGGCGCATATTTTACGCCACGCCTTGGAAGTACCCTTTTTTATCGGCGTACTTTTAACCGGCATCATATCTGTTTTAACTTTTTCGGTTTTAAATCAAGTTGTTCCTTTTTCTAATTAATAATAAATACATTCGCCTGATATAGATTTTCTGGGTTGCCCCTTTTAGGGATAAAGCGTTAGCGTCTCCACTGCGTATTGATTTTTAATGACAGGTGCTGCATTTTGCTTGCAATTTGCAAAGACAATCTGATGGCAGTGATTCGCTATTCGCGATTTGCGAAGCTAACAGACATGCATATACATATTTTAGGGATTTGTGGTACTTTTATGGCAGGGCTTGCCATTTTGGCTAAAAAACAAGGCTACCATGTAACAGGATCAGATGCGGCAACTTATCCGCCGATGAGTACCCAATTAGAACAATTAGGGATTGAATGTTATAGCGGATATAATAATGCAAATTTAATGCCAAGTATTGATAAAGTATTGATAGGCAATGCTTTATCACGCGGTAATCCCGAAGTTGAGGCCATATTGAATCAAGGTTTGCCCTATCTATCGGGCCCACAATGGTTGGCTGAAGAGGTGTTGGCTAAATATCATGTCTTGGCTGTGGCGGGAACACATGGTAAAACGACGACATCCAGTATGCTGACTTGGATTTTAGAGGCCTGTGGGCAAAAGCCTGGTTTTTTGATTGGTGGTGTGCCAGAAAATTTTGGCATCTCTGCCCGTTTGGGAGAAGGGAATTATTTTGTCGTTGAGGCCGACGAATATGACACGGCCTTTTTTGATAAGCGTTCCAAATTTCTCCATTATCGCCCACGCACTTTAGTCTTAAATAATTTAGAATTTGATCATGCCGACATTTTTCCTGATCTCGCAGCTATTCAGCGACAATGTCATCATCTCATACGCACCGTCCCAAGTCATGGTTTAATTATCTATAAAAATCAAGAAGTTGCGATTGACGGCGTATTAGAGCAAGGTTGTTGGACACCGCGCCAAACTTTTGGCGCGGGTAACAGTGATTGGTTTGCGAAATCAGTGACACCCGATCATCGTCATTTTGAAGTGTGGTTTCAAAATCAACTCATGGGAGAAGTGAATTGGGATTTAATGGGGCAACATAATATTGATAATGCATTAGCGGCCATTGCCAGCGCCTATCATGTCGATGTGCCTGTTGAATACGCCTGTGCCGCATTAGGCCGCTTTCAGAATGTGAAACGCCGTTTAGAATTACGAGGGGTTGTCAACGGTATCAGCGTTTATGACGATTTTGCCCATCATCCCACTGCTATTAGCGTGACACTTCAGGGTTTACGGCAACGGGTTGGTCAAAACAAGATCATTGCTGTACTCGAACCGCGTTCAAATACCATGCGTATGGGCATTCATAAAGCGGAACTGGCTAGTGCTTTAAAAGAAGCTGATGTGGTGATCTTGTATCAACCTGAAAATCTGAATTGGGCCTTATCTGAAGTGAGCGAATCTTTATCGAATGCACAAGTATTCAATCAAGTCGCGGCTTTAATAGATCATCTGGTTAGTATTGCACGTTGCCACGATCAGATTCTGATTATGAGTAACGGCAGTTTTGAAAATATCCATAATCGCTTATTAAGGGCTTTAAAAACCTGACAGGTTTGGCAAACCTGTCAGGTTTGGCACCCCAAAAAAAACGCTATGACTCAATCCTCCATCACTTTAGCCATGACAGGTGCTTCAGGGGCAGCGTATGGACTACGCTTATTAGAACAATTGATTATCGCAAAACAAACGATCTATTTTTTAGTCTCAGCCCCCGCACAAATGGTGATTAACCTAGAAATGGATTTCAAATTACCCTCACAACCAGCAGCAATACAGGCCTTTTTAAGCGAACGTTATCAAGCCGCACCTGGACAACTACAAGTTTTTGGGCACAAACAATGGACAGCACCGATTGCCAGTGGTAATGCCGCTTCACGCGCCATGGTGATTTGTCCCTGTACCAGCGGCACTTTAGCCGCAATTGCCAGTGGTTTAAGTCGCAATTTGATTGAAAGAGCCGCTGATGTCATTTCAAAAGAACAACGTAAGCTGATTTTAGTTCATCGAGAAACCCCTTTATCTGTCATTCATCTCGAAAATATGTTGCGCTTAGCCAAAATGGGCACCTTGATTTTACCCGCTAATCCCGGTTTTTATCATCATCCACAAAACATCAATGATATCATCGATTTCATCGTCGCACGCATTCTCGATCATTTAGAAATAGAACATGATTTATTGCCTCGTTGGGGGGATTCTTAACAATCTTGGCCTTCGCAAAATAAATTTTGCACTCCTAATTTTGCCTTCGCAAAATAAATTTGGAACGAAAATAGCTTCGAGCAGAAAATCGGGCATTCAAGATTTATCTTGATGACCTTTTTTTTAGAAATGCGCCATCCTTTTGTGTTTCTCCCTTATGTGGCAACATAATATGATTAACTTCTTGTTGAGCACTACAGATTTTTATTATAAATTTAATCAGTGGAGATCATGATTAATCAGCGTCATCAGCGTTCTATTCTTTTTTAATCAATTACTGAAAAATTTGGTTCTATACACAAAACTATACTACCTTTTTATTTTCCATTTTTCATTCTTGATTTTTCTTAATGCGTTTTACTACTCTTCAACAATGGCTTGATTGGCAAACGACTGTGCATCCCCGTGAGATTGCATTGGGATTGACTCGCGTTAACACGGTTGCTAAACGTTTGAATTTATTAAAGCCTCAATTTCCGATTATCACTGTCGCTGGAACAAATGGTAAAGGTTCTAGTGTGATCTTACTGGATGCCATATTATCGGCCGCGGGCTATCGCGTTGGGCGTTATATGTCGCCTCATTTATTGCGTTATAATGAACGCATTAGTATTGCTGGCGTTGAGGCGAGTGATGCTGAACTTTGTCAAGCTTTTGATTTTATTGATAAAGCCCGTGATGAAATTGCCCTGACGTTTTTTGAATTTGCCACTTTAGCCGCGATGTGGGTGTTTCAAGACAGTGAAATTGATTTAGCGGTGCTGGAAGTGGGATTAGGGGGGCGCTTGGATGCGGTGAATTGTTTTGATCCCGATATTGCTTTAGTGACGGCAATCGATATCGATCATGTCGAATGGTTGGGCAATCACAGAGAAAGTATTGGTTTTGAAAAGGCCGGCATTTTCCGCGCGCAACGCCCGGCCGTTTGTTCGGATCCCAATCCACCAGAGAGTTTGATTAAACAGGCTCAGCAATTACACTCGAAGCTGTATTATCAGGGCCGCGATTTTACTTATATCAAACATAAAAATAAAACTTGGACTTGGCAAAGTTACGCCCCCTTTTCAAGCAACAGTCTCAGTAGCAATCATTTACCTCTGCCTAATTTATTAGGCGATTTTCAATTACAAAATGCCGCTGGGGCGTTAATGGTGTTAGAATTACTCAATCAATCCTTATCGATATCCCAAGCTGCAGTGGATGAAGGTTTAGTCAAAGCCATTTTGCCTGGCCGTTTTCAAGTTTTACCGGGTATCGTTCCGCGTATATTCGATGTTGCCCATAATCCATTAGGGGCACGAGTTTTAAAAGCATCACTTGATCAAATGCCTTGTCAAGGTGAAACTTATGCGGTAGTCGGTATGCTCAAAGAGAAAGATATTGCGGGATTTTTGCGGGTGATGATTGAGTGTATCACACATTGGCATGTTGCCGCTTTAGATACGCCTCGCACGGCGAGCGCACAGAGTCTTGTTGAGCATTTGACGACGCTTGGCGCGACGAGTATCCAAAGCTATTCATCCATTTTAGCAGCCTATCATCATGTCGAGTTTCAAGCCAAACCGGGGGATAGGATTGTCGTCTGTGGATCGTTTTATACGGTTCAAATCCAAGGTTTGTTTTAGGGCGAACACATAGGATCGCCCCTACGGACGCAATGTAGGGGCTGCCCTTGCGTGTTCGCCCATGCATTGTGGCAACGCCCCACCCTACAACAATAACTGATAACTGATTATGTTTACAAAAGATTTGAATATTGCAGATTTTGATGCTGAATTATGGCAAGCCATACAAAATGAGGCCAAGCGCCAAGAAGAACATCTGGAATTGATTGCCTCAGAAAATTATGCCAGTCCGCCTGTGCTTCAAGCACAAGGTTCCGTTTTGACAAATAAGTATGCCGAAGGCTACCCCAATAAACGCTATTATGGCGGCTGTGAATTTGTTGATGTGGCAGAACAGTTGGCCATAGATCGGGCGAAACAGTTGTTTAATGCGGATTATGTCAATGTGCAACCGCATTCCGGTTCACAGGCGAATGCGGCAGTCTATATGGCCTTATTACAGCCAGGTGATACCCTATTAGGAATGAGTTTGGCGCATGGCGGACATTTGACGCATGGATCAAAAGTCAATTTTTCCGGTCAACTGTATAATGCTGTGCAGTACGGTTTGAATTCTGAAACGGGCGAAATTGATTATGAACAAATCGAAGCTTTGGCACTGGAACATAAACCTAAGATGATCATGAGTGGTTTTAGTGCTTATTCGCGCATTGTAGATTGGCAACGGTTGCGCGATATTGCGGATAAAGTCAACGCTTATTTGGTTGCCGATATGGCCCATGTTGCCGGTTTAATTGCCGTCGGGTTGTATCCTAGCCCAGTGCCGATTGCCGATGTCACAACCACGACAACACATAAAACCTTGCGCGGCCCACGCGGCGGATTGATTCTTGCCAAAGCCAATCCAGCGATTGAAAAGAAACTCAATTCATTAGTTTTCCCCGGTACCCAAGGTGGCCCCTTAATGCATGTGATTGCCGCGAAAGCGGTAGCGTTTCAAGAAGCTTTACAGCCAGAATTTAAAACCTATCAAGCTCAAGTGATAGAGAATGCCCAAGCGATGACAGCTGTGATGATGGAACGAGGGTATAAAATTGTTTCAGGGGGTACCGATAACCATTTGTTTTTAGTTGATTTAATTGATAAAGGCATCACGGGTAAAGAAGCCGATGCGGCTTTAGGGCAAGCGAATATCACGGTGAATAAAAATACGGTGCCTAATGATCCACGTTCACCGTTTGTTACCAGCGGCCTTCGTATTGGTACACCCGCTATCACAACACGAGGCTTAGGAAAAGAAGAGGCGCGTCAAGTGGCGAATTGGATTTGTGACGTTGTTGATGATGTCAAAAATATTGAGAAGCAAGCCAAAGTCAAAGAACAAGTCTTGGCTTTATGTGCCCGTTTTCCGGTTTATGAATGATTTGGTACTTGCGGAGATTTTCGTTCAAAATTGCGAAGGCCTGATTTTCGTTCCAAATTTATTAAAAATGAGGGAGTCAGTGCGATGTAGAGACGCATTGCAATGCGTCTCTACGGATTCAAATCTCATTTTTCATTCTAATTAGAGACGCATTGCAATGCGTCTCTACGGATTCAAATCTCATTTTTCATTCTAAATTAGAGACGCATTGCAATGCGTCTCTACGGATTCAAATCTCATTTTTCATTCTAATTAGAGACGCATTGCAATGCGTCTCTACGGATTCAAATCTCATTTTTCATTCTAATTAGAGA
>Ga0136651_10000906_pt1 | contig 16394 bp, 13 predicted proteins | sample Mar14236cmmetaG_FD_94867 | JGI IMG/M metagenome (GOLD analysis project Ga0136651, IMG submission 94867) | Marine hydrothermal vent microbial communities from Guaymas Basin, Gulf of California to study Microbial Dark Matter (Phase II) - Marker... ...
TAGCAGATGAATATTATTGAAGTCTTTGAAAATCTAAGAAGTAATAGTAATTAGGAATAAGATCCCTCACATTCATTCGGGGTAACATTTTTTGTTTTTGTCGTTTCGGTGGTATTTTTTTGTTTTCGTCATTCCAATGACACTTTTCTTGTTTTTATCACCCTGGGGGATATTTCTCTTGTTTTTCGTCATTCCGAGGAACAATAGTGACGAGGAATCTTATTCCAAATAAGTTTTTTCATATCAATACTCTTAGTTAACATAATCAACAGATAAGGGGGAATAAAAAGATGAAACCTCGAATATTGAACCAAAAATTAAATCTCGCTTTGCTACCAACTCCAATCAAGAAATTAGAAAAACTGAGTGAGGAATATGGTTTCGACTTGTACGTTAAAGAAGATGATATGACACACTTTTTGGCAAGTGGAAATAAGATAAGAAAACTCGAGTATCTACTCAAGAATGCCAAGGACGAAGGGGCCGACATAACTTTCACCTGTGGAGGTGTACAATCCAATCACTGCAGGGCAACCGCTGTTCTCTCGAAGATGCTTGGTATGCAACCTGTACTGTTCCTGAGAGGAACGGAACCTGATGTTTTCAATGGCAACCTCCTGGTAGACAAACTCATAGGCTCGGAAATCGTTTACGTTACTCCGGAACAGTATCAAAATATTGATGAGATATTTCAGGAATACAAGGAGAAATATGAGGCAAAAGGGAAGAAAGTTTATGTGATCCCAGAAGGTGGTTCAAACTCCATCGGAGCTCTGGGATATATGAATGCGGTTTTTGAGATGAACGAACAGACGGATTTAGATGAAATTGATGCCATTTGTTGCGCTCTTGGAAGTGGTGGTACCGTTGCAGGATTAGTTGCGGGCTTGGTCCTTTTGGATAAAAAATGTGGTGTCGTGGGCTTCAATGTAACAAAAACCGATCGTGAAAAATTCTTAGACAAGGTGTTCTATCTTTTGAATGGCATGAAGAATTTCGAGATAGACTTAAAGGTTGAAAATGCCAAAGTGGAAGTGATCGATGATTTCTCAGGGCCAGCCTATGCCGTACCTACAGAGGAGGATCTAAAACTGATAAAACATGTTGCAGAAACGGAAACAATGATTTTGGATCCAGTCTATACCTCGAAAGCACTCAGAGGTACTATAGAAACATTCAAGAACACTGGTAAGAAAGTTCTTTTCATCCATACAGGAGGAACATTTGGACTTTTTGCCCAAGCCGAGGGAATGACTGATGTAATAAAAAGTTATTGATATAATGGAGTAATCCTTATTCAACATACAAGAGGTGAAGAAAAATGAGTATTTATAGAAAAGAAATGCTTGAATCTGAGATGTTGAAACTGTTATCAGAAGCTGTTTCTGAGATGAAAGATCCGAGAGTGAAGAAGGAAAGAATAAGTTTCACGAGGGTACTCCTCTCAAACGACAAAAGATACGCGGATGTCTTTGTGAGTATTTTGGGAAGTGACACGGATATAGAGGAAACACTTGAAATACTCGAAAAGGCTAAAGGATTCTTCAAAAGTTACATAGGTAAGAACATAAGAATATACACGATCCCGGAGATACGTTTCAAAAAAGACAGAGGGATAGAACAGAGCATAAAAATCCAACAGATACTTGAAAAAATCAATAAAGAGAAGAAAGGAGCGGATGAAAGCGAAAAAGAAGGAGATTGACACTAAAGTATCCGGTATATTACTCGTTAATAAGCCTGTAGGTCCAACCTCACACGACATAGTGGATTATATAAGAAAGAGATTCAAATTCAAAAAAGTTGGGCATGCTGGGACCCTTGATCCTTTTGCTGAAGGTTTGCTTGTGATAGGTATAAACAAGGGAACAAGGATCTTGGAATTTTTTAAGGACGATACCAAAGTTTACACCGCAAAAGCAAAATTAGGTCTTATAACTGAAACCTTTGATATAACCGGGGAAGTAAGAGAAGAAAACGAATGTAATGCAACCGAAAAGAAGATTATCGCAGTTTTTGAATCCTTTGTGGGAAAATATAAGCAGGTCCCTCCTGCATACTCGGCGAGGAAATACAAAGGCAAGAAACTATATGAACTGGCAAGACAAGGTGTTATAATAAGGCTTCCACCCAAATTAGTTGAAATAAAGTGGCTGAAAGTAGAACACGTGGATATATCGAAAAAAATCGTCCGTTTCTCCACAGAAGTCTCCTCTGGAACCTACATAAGATCTTTAGCCATGGATGTTGGATATAAATTGGGATGTGGTGCTACTCTGATAGAGTTAAAAAGAATAAAATCTGGAAGATTCAAGATAGAAAATGCGATCAGATTGGAAAATGCTTCAGACGAAGAAGTGCTCGATAATATAATTCCAATACGAAAAGTTCTGGATTTTCTCCCAGGGATAGTTATCAAAGAAGATTACGTAAAGAATGTTATGAATGGTGCTCAGATTTACTCGACAAATGTTGAAAAATTGATGGGAAATTTTGGAAAAGGAGAACGGATCAGAATAATCAACAAAAACGGTGATTTAATAGCAATCGCAATATCCGAGAGAACAAAGAATTTCATAAACACATTGATGAAAAGGGGAATCAAAGATAGAGTGGCAAAACTGTATAAAGTCTTAGGTGACGTGGGTGATATAAGTTGAAAAAGAAAGGTTCTATAGTGACAATAGGTGTCTTTGACGGCGTCCATTTGGGTCACAGAGTCATCATCCGAAAGGCTATAGAAGAGGCCAAACGGTATGGATTGACTGTTCACATCCTTTCCATAATTTACCCGTTCGATTATTACAGAGAAAACTTCAGAGGGTTGATAATCACTCCCAGTGAAAGACTCGAAAAATTGGAAGATTTGGGAATAGATCTCATAACTTTCCTTGACCTTGTGGAAATAAAGGATATGCATCCGGAAGATTTCGTCAAAAATATATTGTTGAAACTCGTGCAAGCTGTAAAGGTTATCGTTGGACATGACTTCAAATTTGGAAAAGACAAAAAAGGGGATATAAATTTCCTGAGATTTTTGGGAAACAAACATGGTTTTTCCGTTCGTGAAATTCCACCGATATATCACAAAAACGTCAGGATAAGTAGCACTCTGATAAGAGAATTAATCAGTTGTGGAAGAGTGGAAGAGGCCCGAGAGCTTCTTGGAGAACCTTATTTTATCAGTGGAGTGGTTATAGAAGGTAGGAAATTCGGTAGGAAACTCGGATTTCCTACCATAAACATAAAAAGGCCACAGGAAAGACTCGTTGTACCCAAAAACGGAGTTTACATAGTTCGAGTGAAAATAAGCGATGGTTACTTTCCTGGGGTCATGAATATCGGTATGACCCCAACCATTTCGGATGATTACAGGCTGAAATATGAGATACATCTATTAGACTTCAATGGAGATCTATATAACAAAAAAGTCACAGTGCAGCTATTGAAATTTTTGAGAGAGGAGGAAAAGTTTAGAAGCATTGATGAGCTGAAGGAAAAGATAAAGGAAGATGTCGATAAAGCGAGAGAATATTTTCTTTTGAACGGCAACAATGTTGGGGAGGTTCAGGAAATTGAGGTACAAACTGATAGCGATAGATCTCGATGGTACATTGTTGAACGATGAGAAACAAATTTCAGATGCGAATGAGAGAGCAATAGAAGAAGCTCTAAACGCTGGCTATAAAGTAACAATATGCACTGGGAGATCACTTCAAGCGGCAAGGGATTATCTCCATAAAATTCCAAAAGATATCCCAGTCATCTTGCAAAATGGTGCTTTGATAGTTAGAAATCATGGAAAAGAAATTTTAATCCAAAAAAAGCTATCGAAAGATTTGGTTTTAGAAATAGTTCGTGATCTTATGAACGATTTTGATCTACTTTTATTCAGAAGTTTTTTTGAAATCCCTGATATCTTTTTTGAAAGAATATCTCCTGACAATCCGTTTGGTCAATATTTTAAAAACAACATCTGGAGAATGAAAAAGGTTGAAAACCTTGAAGAATTTGTGGATGATGAAGTGATAGAAGTGACTATCATGGGCGAAAAAGAAATAGTAGAAAAGTTTTTGGAATTTAAGAGTTATATTCGAAAAGTTTCAAAAATAATAAGTTCTATCGTTAATAATTGGGTCTTCTGCGAATTGTTCAACAAAGATGTTTCAAAAGATAAAGCCATTGAGTTCGTTGCAGGTTATTATGGTATAGATTTATCAGAAATTGTTTTCATAGGAGATAATTACAATGATCTTGAGGTTATGAAAGCGGTTGGAATGCCAATAGCAATGGAAAACGCTCCAGAGGATGTGAAGAAGCATGTACAACTCATTGTTCCAAGTAATGAAGAAAATGGTGTGGCAATCGCTTTAAAGAAAATAATCAAAGGTGAGGTGTGAAACGTGAATGTACCTCTTTCATCACCTGAAATAACACAGGAAGATATAAAGGAAGTTATGGATGTTTTGAAGAGTGGAAGGTTGAGCATAGGGCCGAGAATAGAAGAATTTGAAAGGTTAATCGCTAAATATGTAGGGGTTAAATATGCAATTGGAGTCAACAGTGGAACTAGTGCACTACATTTGATTCTAAGATCTCTGGAAATTGGAGAAGGTGATCTGGTCATAACAACCCCTTTCAGTTTTGTTGCTTCCTCTAATGTTATGCTTTTTGAAAAGGCGTTGCCAATTTTTGCCGATATCGATCCCAACACTTTGAATCTATCCCCAAAAGCCGTCAATGAAGTTATCGAAAATCTGAGAAAGGGTAAAATGAGTGCCGGAAAAATCAATGTAGATCCTTCAAAATTGAGAGCAATCTTGGTGGTTGATGTTTTTGGTCAACCAGCAGATTGGGATGAATTTGAAAAAATAGCTGAAGAAAATGGATTGGAATTGATAGAGGATTCGTGCGAAGCAATTGGAGCTGAATACAAAGGTAGAAAGGTAGGAACTTTTGGTAGTGCAGGAGCTTTTGCCTTTTATCCCAATAAGCAGATCACCACAGGAGAAGGTGGTGTTATTGTAACCAATGATGAAAAAATTCATATTCTCTCAAGAAGTATGAGAAATCAAGGTAGAGGAGAAGGCGATGAGTGGCTAACACATTCAAGGTTGGGTTACAATTACCGGTTGGATGAGATGTCTGCCGCACTCGGAGTGTCACAATTGAGAAGACTCGATGCCATTCTTAGAAAAAGAGAAAAAGTTGCCCAGATTTACAACGAATTGTTGAGCAATGTTAAAGGCATTGAAACTCCTTACATATCTCCAGCAACCACAAAGATGAGTTGGTTCGTGTACGTTGTGAAGCTCGATAAAAACATCGATAGAGATAAGGTCATGGAATACCTGAAAGAGAATGGTATTCAAACTCGTCCATATTTTCTTGCAATACACCTTCAAAAATTTTATAGGGAAACTTTTGGATATTCAGAAGGCTATTTTCCTGTAACCGAGGATGTTTCAAAAAGAACGCTCGCTTTACCATTTTTCAACAACATAAGCCGTGAAGCACAGGAATATGTAGTCGAAAAACTCAAAGAAGCTATAGAGAAGTTTTGTAGATAATGAGGGGGAAAATGGAAGTGACATTATCCCCAAAAGTGAGGAATCTATTCACATCGATTCTACTGACCTTACTATCAGCTTTTCTAACATCTATGGCAATGCCTGGTTTTTTGACCGATATCTTCATATGGTTCTCACTCGCTTTTTTGTTCAAAGCCTTGGATGACCAAAGAATCCTTGGCAAGGTATTACTTTCGTATCTTTTTGGAAACATCTTTCTCGCAATAACCTTCTTTTGGCAATTACCCACGTTAGTCGAGGAATTACCGAGTGTTACGAACAACTTTTCAAGTTGGGTTGGACTAATAGCATTCATCTTAGAAGTTACGATAATTGGTGCTCCTTTATATGCGTTATTTGGTTTGTTGTATGCTGTTTTGAAGAAATTTTTTGAAGGCAATAAACTTCATTATGCTCTCTTCACAGCTTCATTGTATACCATAATCGAATACCTACGAGGTCTCGGTCCTCTTGGATTCACCGGTGGAAGACTATCCGACGCCCTATACAAGGAAACAGGCCTTCTGCAAATCACGTCTTTCACAGGAACTCTTGGTCTTGTGTTTTTAATAGTCTTTGTTAACGCTTTGATCTACAAACTCCATTCTGAAAAACAACAAAATAGCTTCTTGAAAACGATCGCAATCATTGGAGTGTTTTACATCCTCAACTCACTGATATTCACATTTTTGGTTCCAATCGAAGGGAATGAAAAATCACAAAAGCCTTTCAAGATAATGGCACTTCAGACGAATGTTTCACAGGAGGAAAAATACTTCAACGACTTCAACAAATTGGCTGACAGATTGCTCGCTTTGGCTGATTCTGCAAAAGAATCGAACGAAAAGGTAGATTTGTATGTTTTTCCAGAAGCGGCATTTATAATCGATGTTGAGGATGTACCAACGTTGAAAAAGAAAATAGAAGATTTCGTTGACAACCTAAAGATACCAATGCTCGTAGGTTATCCAGTCATAGGTGAAAAGAAGTATAATCAAGTTCGCCTTGTGAAACCAGGAGAGGGATTCACAGGTGAGTTCTATGCGAAGATAAAATTGACGCCTTTTGCCGAGATACTTCCTTTTCCAAAAATATTTGGTCATTTCTCATTTCTGAAGCTCATTGATTATTATAATCCAGGACCAGAATTTCACGTATTTGAGTTAAAAAAACGAAAATTTTCCGTCGAGATATGTTTTGAATCCTTTTTTCCGCATATTAGTAGGAAACTTGTGAAAAATGGAGCAAAATTTTTGATAGTTGTTACCAACGATGGTTGGTTTAAACAAAAAACAGCGTTGATTCAACACTTTTCAGAGAGTATTTTCAGAGCCGTGGAAAATCGGAGATATGTTTTGCAAATCTCCAACACTGGAATAACAGGATTAATAGATCCGTATGGTAGAATCATTAAGAGCCTTCCTATAAAAAAAGAATGTTTTTCTGTTTTTGAGGTATATGAAAACAGAGAAGTTACATTTTATAATAAATATGGTGATTGGTTCGTGATATTAACCCTTATGATCTTAATTTTTATCCCATGCATCAGGAGGTGGATATCTCGATGACAAACTGTGTTAACCGTGAAAATAATCTAAAAAATTGTAACTGTTCTTATCCAGGATGTCCAAGAAAGGGTATATGTTGTGAGTGCTTGAGTTACCATCGATCAAGAGGAGAGCTACCTGCATGTTATTTTTCTAACGATGCAGAAAGAACCTACGATAGATCCATTTCTCATTTCAAAAGTCTAAATTGACAAGGAGGGAAGGACGCTTTTTTCTATCTTAAGGAAGATGGAATGTTTTGCGCCAATACGTGATGAGAATAGAAAATCTTGTGATAGATAAGCTCGTGTACGGTGGATACGGTTTAACTTATTCATCCGATGGAGAAGTTATATTCGTAAAAGATGCTTACCCTGGTGAACTTGTGAACGTCAAAATAGTTGAAAAGAGAAGAGGATATTCTTTTGCAGTTGTAAGTGAATATCTTGTCAGATCGGAAGAGAGGGTAACTCCTCAGTGTCGTTATTTTAAGCATTGTGGTGGTTGTCAATGGATGGATTTGAAATACGAAAGTCAACTGAAGGCAAAAAAGCAGATAGTAGAAGAGCAACTAAAAAGACTTGCAAAATTACAAATTCCTGTTGAAGATACTGTGGCCAGTGATGAGATTTTCAGATATAGAAATAAAGCCGAATATGAAATAGTAAACAATCCAAAACAGAGCGATATAAAGTTTGGCTACCATTCGATCGAATCTGAGAAAGTCATATACATCGATGATTGCAACATCGTTCCAAAGGAATTTTCATATTTGAAATCAATGGTGGAAAAGATGATCAACAGTCTTGGGATAAAGCGAAGAGTTTTCACGCATCTCGTCATAAGGAAAACCAGAAAAAGCGATCACGTTGTAATACTCGTGACCAAAATCCCAATGATACCTTTAGAGAAGGATTTTATCAAGCTCTTCAAAAGAAAATTGCCTGGTGTTGGATTAATGCATGTTGAAAACAGAAATTCCAAATTCGCATTGAACGGCAAGTTGAACATTTTGATAGGCGAGCCCATAATGTATGAAGAAATTGATTGGTTCACCTATCAGATACCCGTTACCTCATTTTTTCAAGTCAATATCTCCATTTTGGAGAAAATGTTACACGTTCTAAAGAATCAACTTGATTTCAACAAATCCGAGAGAGTGCTTGATCTTTTCTGTGGTGTTGGCACATTTGGTATATATTTTTCACCCTTAGTTAGGGAAGTCATCGGAATTGAAAGCGATAGAAGAGCCGTAAAAGCAGCAAGAGCGAATACTGGAATTAACAACATAAAGAATTCTTACTTTCTAAATGGAGATGTCATCGATTTTCTAAAAAAGCGCGTTGAAAAGAAGGAGAAGTTTGAAAAAGTGATCTTGGATCCACCAAGATCTGGAATAGGAAAAGAAGGTATGAAACTTTTAAAGAAACTCGAACCCCAAAAAATAGCTTATATATCCTGTAATCCATCCACACTGGCGAGAGATTTAACCTATCTATTGGATGATGGAAATTACTCGGTAGAAAGTGTTATCCCATTCGATATGTTTCCACATACTTATCATGTTGAGACAATTTGCATAATATCGAATACAACAGAGAAAAACAAGGGGAGTAGAGAATGATATACTTTGTTGCATTCACTATCCTATTTGCAGTTTTAGGTTTTCTTTATTTGAACGTGAATATCATTTCTCTGATTTTGATACTGGCGATGATTCCTTTCGTCATTTACTTCTCTCGTGAGGATTCCAAAGAGCTCAATACAATATTTTTGAATCAATCTTTTGCTTACATCCTTGCATTTTTTATGAGCTTAAAATGGAAAGAATTTGATAGAGTCAACCTGTATATATATTTTCTATCACTCTCAAGTTATTTGAGAATTGTATATCTATTCTCAAGGAAGAAACTCTTTAAATTCTTTTTTTGGTTTCCGATAGGCTATGTTGTGGGAGATATTTTTTATTTGAAATTCAATAATCCTTATCTGTTTTTTCTCGGATTTCTATTAGTTATCCTGATAGGAATCAGGGACCAAAAACTCGGAAGGAGTAGATAAAATGAGATGGCTCACTGGTAGTGCTGCGAGAAAACCCGTCGCGGTCTTTATGCTACTTTTGGCCTTGTTGGTACTCGGATACATAGCAATCATAAATTTAAAGCTCGATCTTTTACCAAATCTAAATGTTCCCTATGCTGTTGTAGCTACACTATATCCCGGTGCTGGTGCAGAGGAAGTGGAACTTCTCGTAACTGACCCTATTGAAAATGCGATAAAGATGGTCAGTGGTGTTAAGAAGATAACCTCAACATCTTCCGATAATTTTTCCATGATATTTGTGGAGTTTGAATGGGGAACACAATTGAACACTGCCGTTTCAAGAATTAGAATGATGATAGACACAATAAGTTCACAACTTCCGACCGGTGTTAAACCCATGATTGTGGAATTCAATCCATCGCTTTTGCCTGTTTATGTTTTCGGTGTGAGTGGAAAAGGTGATTTAAGGACACTAATGGAAGATGCTCGAACCGCTGTTTCAAGAGCCTCTGGAGTGGCAAATGTCGATATACTTGGAATGCCCCAGGAGATTTTAAATATCTATCTGTCACCGGGAAAAATCCAAGAATATGGATTAGAGCCATCTTTGATTCCCACCATAATTGGTGGAAATGTGAAGTATCCAATGGGAATGGTGACTGAAAACGGAGATGTTTATTCTTTAAGTGTTGACACCAAATATAAAAGCTTGAAAGAACTGGAAAATACGATAATTGGTTTCAAAGATATGAAAAAAGTGCTATCAGGATTTTCACTACTGGGTAATATGGGAAATTCACAGAAATCTCAAGGATCGAATCGTGCAAATACGCCCTTCAGTAATTTACTGGGATCTTCTATCTTGAGGATGCCGTTGATTCCTATAAAATTAAATCAAGTGGCTAACGTGAAGATAGAAAAGAAAGAAACCCGAGGAATCATAAAAGTTAACGGCAAAGACACTGCGGTTTTAGTAGTTCAAAAACGTGGTGGCGCTAATACAGTGGAAGTGGTTAGAAATATAAAAAAAGCACTGAAGGAATGGCAAAAAAGTAAAAAGGATATTAGAGTAGTAGAAATAATGGATCAATCTTTGTTCACCGTTAGATCAATTAAGTCTCTCCTTCAAAACCTGATAATCGGTGCCATAGTTGCGACGATAGTGATGTATCTATTTCTCAGAAGTATAGGAGCAACTTTGATAATAGCCTTCTCAATGCCGCTTTCTATAACCATAGCACTTGTTTTCATGTATTTCAGTAAAATGGGCCTTGATCTAATGACCTTAGGTGGATTAACAATGGCGATTGGTATGCTTGTTGATAACAGTATTGTTGTTTTAGAGAGTATATTCAGGTATTTAGAAAGAAAAAGAACACCAATAGAAGCGGCTGAAATTGGAGCCGCAGAGGTTGGAGGAGCTATATTCGCCTCAACTGCAACTACAATAGCGATATTCGTTCCTTTAGCCTTTACCGGTGGTTTCATAGCGGAAATATTCAAATTCTTCGCATTATCACTGAGCTATGCGCTATTCGCCAGTTTGTTAGTTGCTTTGGTCATGATACCGGCTGCTTCAACGACTTTCATTGTAAGAACACCAAAAGACAAGAAAAAGGGATTCAGGCTGGCAAAAAGATACCGAGTCATGCTCAGGGGATTCTTAAAAAGAAAAAAGTTGTACTCAGTGATAGTGATCATTATCTTTATAATCTCAATCCTGCTTTTCTTGCAGAAGGGTTTGATATTCCTACCAAATATGGATACCGGTATTGTGAATTTGACATTGAAGCTTCCACCACAATCCTCATATTTAAAAACTGCAAAATGTGTTTCGGAAATAGAGGATATTCTTTTGTCAAAACGTGAGGAGTTAAAAATAGATAAGATATATTCCAACATTGGACAGGGTGAAGGAATATTACAATTGTTAACCCAAAGTGGTGAAAATTCCGCCAATATCCAAATAGCGTTGAAACCAAAACGTGAAAGAAATATAACTGCTCAACAGGTAGTGGAAAGAATGAGAAAAGATATTGAAAAGATAGCCAAAAAATACAACGCTTCCATGACTCTCTCAGTAAATTCCTTGGAGCTTGAATCTATTTTTGGAAGCCCAATTCAAGTAGTTTTGGTTGGGAAAGATTTGAACAAACTCGAGGAAATAGCCAAAGAAGTCAAAAAAATCGTGGAAGATACTCCAGGAACGGTAGATATAACCACAAGCTTTGATGATAAAAAATATTCTTATGTGATAGATATAGACAGGAATTTATCACTAATGAGTGGAATTATTCCTTTACAAGCCGTTGGACAACTCCAACCTTATTTAACCGGTCAAGAGATAGGTGATTTTGTGATTGATGAGAAACCTTTGAAAGCCTATCTTAGGATAGAAAACACCGAAAATTTGAGTCTGGATGATCTGAAAAAGATAAAATTAGAATCTCTCTTAGGTACACAAGTATATCTCGGCGCAATATCCAAAATAAAGAAAGAAACAATCGCATCGAGTATCCCACATGAGAATGGAAACAGGGTGGCGTATGTGAATGCTTCTGCTTTGAACAGACCTTTGAGTGAGGTAACCAAAGAAATAGCTAAAAAGCTTGAAAATATCAAATTCCCAATGGGTTACAGCTATTACTTTGGAGGTCAGCAACAGTTGTTAACAGAAACTCTCAACAGATTCATATTCGCCTTGATTGTGGGAATTATACTCATGTACATGCTGATAGCAGCACAATTTGAGTCGCTTATTCAACCCCTTGTCATTTTTTCAACCATCCCAATGAGCTTAATAGGTGTCACTTTCGTCGTCTACGTTTTGAACATGCCAATAAGTGTGCCAACCCTGCTCGGTGCAATGACACTGATAGGAGTGATTGTCAACAACAGCATAGTGATGATAACAAGGATAAATCAACTCAGAGATAGCGGAATGGAAAAATCCAAAGCGATTGTAGAAGGCGCTGTCACGAGATTGAGACCAATCTTGATGACGACTTTAACAACGGTAATAGCATTGATTCCAACCGCTTTTTCAAAAGCTGAAGGTGCAAATCTTGATAAACCAATAGCATGGACGATAATCGGTGGGATGCTGATTGGACTGTTCTTCACTTTATTTTTCATACCGTCTTTGTACGACTTTTTCGATAGATTCTCTAGGAGGTTCAAAAAGCTTGAAAAGTGATAAAAGCAGAATTGAATTCATAGAAGCAAAGTTAAAAATCGACAATTATCAACTCGACATCATAGAAGGTAACTTACTAAACAGAAACTTCAACAGGTATTCAGTTGAATTAAAAGAATCCGATGAGAGTTTCATAACCTTTTATTTCACCGATACTCAAGAGATGAAAGATCTACTCGAAGAACTGAAAGGATTCATCAAAATAGATTTGAATATGAATGACTCATACAAAACAATAACTGAGGCAAATTGGATGAACTCATTCACCAAAAATTTTAAGCCGTTTGAAATGATAGAAGGTGTATGGATTTTACCCTTAAAAGATGTAGAGGAAAATAGTAAAGATCTAAAAATCAAGAATGGAGGTATAGTGATAAAACTTGTTCCGGGTGCTGCTTTTGGCACAGGCCTACACGAAACAACGAAAATAGCAGCGAAATTACTCAAAAAACATATTTTTCCTCGGGCCAATGTTTTGGATATCGGATGTGGAAGTGGTATTCTATCTGCTATTGCAGCAAAAATTGGGGCAGGAAAAGTTGTGGCAGTAGACAATGATCCTATCGCAATAAAAAAAGCATGTGAAACTTTCGAGATAAATCATTTGAAGATAAATACGATCATATCCGATCTTTTCAAAGAAGTTTATGGTGAGTATGATCTTATCGTTTCGAACATACTGTTCGAAGTTCTGGTAAATGTATTGAAAGATGCAAAACGCTTTTTAAAACAGAAGGGGAAGTTAATACTCTCCGGGATCATTACAAAAAAGATTGACGAATTTTTGAAGATCGCTGTGTATAATAAATATGAGTTGGTAGAGGAGCTTCAAATGGGAGATTGGTATGGTTGTGTATTAGAGAATATCAGGAAGGAGGGAAAGGATCATGAGAAAATTTAATCTGCTTTTTCTGATTTTTGTCATATTCAGTACCTTGATCCTTGCTACAACTGTTGAATTAACAATTTTGGATCTGAACGATACCCATGGTCATGCTTGGTCCTTCAATGAATGGCATAATCCATCCATAGGTGGCTTTGCAGCAATAGCCACATTGGTGGATGAAATACGAAAGGAAGTAACGGAAAAAGGTGGGCACGTGCTATTTTTGCACGCAGGAGATTTAAATACAGGCGTACCAGAATCCGACCTACTGGGTGCAGAACCAGATATTGTTGCTCTAAACATGATGGGACTGGATGCCATGGTAATAGGAAACCACGAGTTCGATAACCCGATAGAGGTTCTTCTTGAACAAATGGCCAAAGCGGACTTCCAGTTTATAAGTGCTAACATAGTATTCTCAGATAATGGTATGCCGGTATTTCAACCTTATGTGATAAAGGATCTCGGTGGTTTCAAGGTGGCGATACTTGGACTAACAACCAAGACGACAGAGATCATAGGGAATCCAAAGTACATACAGGGTTTTGACTTTCTCGATCCGATAGCAGTTGCAAAATTTTATGTGCCAATTTTACGTGAAAAAGCGGACTTTGTGATTGCACTCACCCACTTGGGAATAGATCAAAACGATAAAGCGAATGATCCATATGGTGGAAGTGTAAGTCTCGCAAAATCGGTCGATGGTATAGACGTTATTGTTGATGGTCACAGTCATACCCTGCTCCAAAAACCTTTGGTAGTCAACAACACCCTGATAATTCAAGCAGGAGATTGGGGGAAATACCTTGGAAGACTTGATTTAATGATTGAAGATGGTAAAATCCGTTACGCAGAATTTAACCCACTTCCAATAAACCTCAAAAAATATCTTGGAAAGGACGAAAATGGAGAAGCCAAATATAAATTCGTTTGGAGAGAAATACCGGAAAAACCAGAGATAAAAGAGGTCCTCGACAAATATAAAGAAAAGGGTTTGGAAAAACTCAACGAACCCATTGGAGAAACCAAAGTATTTTTCAACAACGAATATGTTAGAGCGAAAGACAATATACTCGCTCACCTGATAACAGACGCAGTCAAATGGAAAACAGGTGTGGATGTGGTTTTACAAAATGGTGGAGGAATAAGAGCTGCTATAAAACCAGGTATTATAACTTACAGAGACATACTCACTGTTTTACCATTCGGCAACACCGTTGTTATTCTCAATATGACAGGAGAACAACTTCTCAAAGTTCTCGACTATGCAGCAAAGATTCCAGATGGGAAAGGCGCAAAGCTTCAAGTTGCAGGCCTCAGTTGGATTGAAAAAGAAAATGGAATTGTAAGTGATGTTAAAGTGAATGGTGAACCCATCGATCCAAAAAAGGTCTATAAGGTTGCAACAAACGACTACATGGCGAATGGTGGAGATGGATACACTATGCTGAAGGAAATATCTGACAAATACGATACAGGTTATGTTCTTGCAGATGTAGTTAAGGAATATATACAGCATCTTGGAACGATAGAAAGCTATGATGGAGAGGTAAGATGGACAGAACCAGAACAGGAATAAAAAGCACTGATACAAAGAATTCAGGGGAGGGGAAACCCTCCCCTTATGTTTCAATTAGAAACTTTCTCCTTCCCTTTTTGGGAGGTTTTTTTATGGGAATAGCAAATCTAATTCCGGGTGTCAGCGGGGGAACTGTGGCACTCATGATTGGAATTTTCGAAAAACTGGTGAATTCACTTGCGAACTTATCATTTAAAAATGTTCTCAGCCTTTTATCTGGTGGTTCTTTCATTGAAAAAATCAAACGCTATGGTTTCGATTTTCTAATGTTTTTAGCTGTAGGTGCCTTGTTTTCGATAGTTTTTGGCTCGAAACCGGTTAGTTTTTTACTCGAAAATTACCCAATTCTGACTATGATCTTTTTTTCAGGATTGATAATCGGTTCACTTCCAATAATCTTCTCAGATGTGACTAAAAAATCTAAACTGCTTTACGCGTTTCTTGGTTTTGTATTCGTTCTTATAATGAAACTACTTGAAAACAATTACCAAAATGTGGATGGTTCGAACGGTAATCTGTTTTTTTTGGCTTTATCAGGTGCTCTAGCGATGTGTGCGATGGTTTTACCGGGTGTAAGCGGAGCCTTCGTTTTGGTTCTTTTTGGGCAGTATGAAAGAATAATAAATGCTATAAACAACTTCGAATATAAGATTTTGATAATCTTTGGTGCTGGTGCACTTGTCGGGATAGTATTGTTTTCGAAAATTCTAAAATTTGCGTTTTTAAGGCATAAAGATGCCATTTTGAGCTTTTTCCTTGGTACTATGATAGCTGCAGCTATCTTTTTGCCAAAAGGTGGTATTCTGATATTCCTTACTTCCTACAAAAACTTCTCGATCTTCTCTCTCGGGTTTTTGATATCTTTGATATTCTCAATATATGAATTAAAGAAAAAACATATGAAAGTTGGAGGTGATTAATCGATGAGCAAATCATACGATGCAGTAGTTATAGGTGGAGGTCCTGGAGGATATGTAGCAGCAATAAGACTCGCACAACTTGGAAAGAAAGTAGTCATCATCGAAAAAAATGAATTCGGTGGTACCTGTACAAACAAGGGATGTATTCCAACCAAGGCTCTATTAACGGCTGCACATCTCTATAGAGATATAAAAGAAAAATCATCAAAATTTGGTATAAAAGTTAGTGATTTGGAATACGAAATATCCGGAATAATGAAACACATGAAAAAGTCAGTGATGCTCTCGAGAAAAGGTATAGAGTTTTTGCTAAAGAAAAACAATGTAGATGTCATAAAAAATGAGGCAAAATTGAAAGATAGGGAAACGATCGTTGTAAAAGATGAAGAAATACATGCAAAAAATATAGTGCTTGCCCAAGGATCGAAAGCCATCGTTTTTCCTCCTTTTGATGAAATACCGGGAATTTGGACGAGCGATGATGTATTCGAAATGAACAAGATGCCAGAGAGTATCTTAATAATAGGTGGTGGAGTAATCGGAGTAGAATTTGCAACCTTTTTCTCCTCTTTTGGTGTTGAAGTTCACCTGGTAGAAATAGCGGAACATATACTTCCCTATGAAGATGAAGATGTGGCAGAGGAAATAAAAAA
>Ga0136651_10000911_pt1 | contig 16362 bp, 22 predicted proteins | sample Mar14236cmmetaG_FD_94867 | JGI IMG/M metagenome (GOLD analysis project Ga0136651, IMG submission 94867) | Marine hydrothermal vent microbial communities from Guaymas Basin, Gulf of California to study Microbial Dark Matter (Phase II) - Marker... ...
ATATTGACTTAATTATTTTGATTGAATCTTTAGTGCTCTTGACCCGTATACTTGGTTTTCTTCGTGCCATGTTTATTTCTTTTCACTCTTAATTGTTCCTATTGGATTCAAAAACCCAAATGGGTTGAAACCATCATTTTTTATATTACCCTGTTCAGCTTGCTTCAGTTCTTGCTTGACTTTTTCTGAATATTTAGCCCGCCTAACTAATTCTTTTTCATATTTATTCATTGAACCAAAGATTGGTTTTCCTTCCTTAACAGCCAAATCTTTAAGCTTAGCATTGGACAAAGACCTAATCTCTTCTTGAGTCTCTCTTCTCTGTTTAATATATTCTCCCACTTTATTTTTTGCACCAACAAAAACGTCCTTGACCTTAGTCCCAAATTTTTTATCATTTGTAGCTTCACTTGGAAATAAAAAACCAACTGGATGATATTCATACTTCATATCTGGATTGAGAGGTGCATATTCTTTGTAATCTGGTATCTTGTTACCATCTTCATCTATATTCTGCAAATCTTGAACAATATCATAATTAACTTCTTCAAGCTCATCTATAGATATATCCTGAACACCATCATCATCAATATCAAGCTCATCTCTCACATCATCCAAATCTTGCTTACGCTTTTCAGACCAGTCTTGAATTTTATCAAGTCCTTTTCTTGCTAATTCTTTAGCTTTTCTATATTCATTTTTGACCCATGCTTTTTGCTTTGGTAAATGCTTCTTTTCCCATTCGATTGCCCAAGTAACACCATCATTTGCCTTTCTTGCAATCTCTTTTATAAGTCCCCGTTTTTGAGGTGTAGCCTCATCACCAAAATCAAAAGCACATTCATCAGTATTCATAGCTGGGATGGGCAATAATTCTTTCTTCTGTGATATTCCTTTTGCATTAAGACTGTGAACTATTGGGTCTTTTGGAATCATGTTCTTGTATCCCTTACCCATTCCTTTGCCTAAACCTCTCCTTTTCATTTTTTATTTCTCCATTCTTTAAGTGGGAGAGTTGATTCCTCAACTGGACTGGTTCTAACATACAACACTTGCTCACCTACTTCATAATCATTAAGTTCCTTGAATAATCTTATAAGCTCATTACCTATATATTCGTTTTTTGTATCCAAAAACTGGATTTGTAAAACAAGATTATTTTCTTTATCATAAGTTTCTCCAGTTATATCATTTTTCCAGTTCCCTACTGACTTCCAATCTGTATGGCTTGTCAAAAAGTCAAAATGATGAGCTTTATCTTTTAGAACAACAACAGTCAACACTTCTGGGTCAGTTGCCTCCTCCCCCATATAAAAATTTGCATCATATAATAGATAATTTATTTGCCTTTTGATACTATCAATAGCCTTAAGTTTATTTTTAACTTCATCTTTTTTTAATTTGTGGGGATGATTCTCATCAAACACATTCTGGAAGACACCACTATGATATATAACGTCTTTTGACTTAGGCAATTTTATAAGATTAGAATATGTCTTAATACCTCTCGCACTTCTTGAATGGATAGTGGGGTCTAACACAGTCAGGTTTCTATAACCCTTGCCTAATCCTTTTCCTAAGCCTTTCCGCCTCATCTTTTTTCATGCTTGACTTTATTAATATTTTTTAATTTATTTATTACATCCTGTTTCACTTTATCAAAACTCTCTCCTTCTGATAATCTTTTAACAGCCTGTGTAAACAAGTAATCTTCAGTATCAAACTGTTCAGGGTCTTTACCTGTCAAAGCCGTCATTTCATATTTTACAGGGTCTCTGAACTCAGACCTGAGCTGTTCAACATCTTTTAAAAAATTTGTAAGTTTTTTAATTCCAATCTTTTCAAGGTCTGGCTTGAATGCAAACAAATCATACCCTGTAGAAAACACGTTTGAGCTTCTTGAAAATACTGTTGCAAACCTAACACCCATACTCTGAAGCAACGCTTTCACATCTTCATCAAACCTCTCAAGATTACGTGAATCTTCTGAATAAGACAAAATATTGTCGTCTGCAATCTTGACCCATCTGTCTTTATTTACAACAGGCTCATAATATCCACGCCACCCATCAATTCTATGCCATTCTACATCAAAATCGTCTTCATAATTATTATCAAATATGGTCATATATTCTTTGATTATTGCAGTAGTCCCATCCGAAAAACTTATTGTTGCAAGATAGTCTGATTCTTCTATATATGTCTGATTATCTTCAATAATCTGTTCCACTTTATCCCTAAAGTCAGACACAGAAATTTTTCCTGATTTCAAATCTTCTTTAGCATCATTAAGTTCTCTTTCAACATTTTCCTTCCATTCTTTGAAATTCCTATTAGGTAGAATTTTAAATTTTGGTAGCCCTTCCAATAATCCTTCCCTCTTATCAGATAATAATGTTTTGATGTCAATGTCTTCAGCAAGTCTTGGGTCTAGATGAGGTTTGTAATCTTCAAGTATCTGTTTTTTAGACTCTGCCTTAAATCCATTCTGTTTAAGAAATTCTTTGATGTGCCTCAAAGTAGTAGGAGAATAAGTTCCATACACAACAACATCTGGCTTATTTGGATTGGCATAAGATATTGAAGCAACCTTTATGCCATAACTGTATAATTCTTTTAAATCACCAGTTTCGACTACTTCAGCTTTGCCATAAAAACTTTTCCTTGAATCATGTATTGGTCTTAGATTGAATCTAGCATCAAGACTAGTGCAAACACCTTTCGCACTCAATCCATGTATCAACGGGTCTCTGGGAACAAGATTCTTGTATCCCTTACCCAATCCTTTACCTAAGCCTATCCTCCCCTTTGCTCCCAATGTTGAATGACATATTGCATAAGGATTTGATTTCATACGTTTTCCACCTTTTCTATAATATTTTTGGATTTCACCTGACTCAATCTTGTTCTGAACCTCTTTCACACATCTATCAAATTTCTTTGGAATTTTAATCACCTTTTTTACCATAGACAAACTGTATGTTTTTTTGCACGTTTTAATTTATGAACCTTTGGTTCTTTTTTTTTCAATATCTTCGCCTTTTCTAAATGTGGTCTTACAGCAACATCAAAAGCTGTAGATGGGTCAAAAAAGTTTTCTACAAAGACTCTTCCTGTTCCTTTCTTGACTCTAATGCACGGGTCAGGTATGCCTGCTTTTGTATGTTTTTGTGAAAAGGATAATAAACTATTGTGATGATTTCCTATATGTTTGACTAATTTTCTGATTGGCATGTTTGAAAAATTAAAAAGATGGTATTAAAACCATCCAAATATTTTTTTCTTTGAATATTTGCCACGTTTTTGTGTAGACCGTCTCCGTATCTTCCTGTCACCTGCATGCGAGTAATCAAACGACAACCCTTTTGATTTTCTGATGACTTTCTTCTTTGCATCCCTATCGCCTGAATATTTGCTCCAGTGTCCTCTCTTGTAACTATTTCTCTTATAATAATACCCAGCACCCCGACCTTTTTTATTTGGGTCTTTGTGCTTATATTCAAGTGGACTTACCATTTTTTTACGGAAGGAACTTTTTATGTGCGGGTCTATCTTTTATCCTTCCCTTCCCGCCTTTTGTTGCCCTAGCAAGTGCATAAACAATCTTGCCACGTTCCTGTCTTGTTTTCTGCCTAATACCACGTTTCATATCTTTCTTATAGCTTGGTCTATCTGTTATTTTTCCTCTACCACCTTTTCTTTCATAAGCAAAAGCATGAGCTATCCTGCCTTTCATCTGTGGTGTCTCTGAATAGTATGCACTTTTTGCTGTCATTGAGACTGCTTTCACAGTCTTACCCAACCCATCAAATAATGTTGATTTTTTTCTTTTTGCCATAGTTTTTTATCACCTTTGTTTTGTTATTCTAATGCCATTTTCACGGCAAATATCCTCTTTTTATAGTTTTCAAATCATTTTCTAAGATTCTTGCTCTTGTGTTTGAACCCCAATCATCTGAACGTTTTAGTTCCTTAATCCTGTTTTTATATTCTTTCTCAAGGCTTTTCTGTTCTTTTTTTGTAATCTTTACTTTACCTGCAAGGCTTGGATTCAAATCTAACTTCTCCAACGCCTTCTGTAATCTTGGTCTCTGATATTTTCTTCCTTTGGCATCAAGTTCCACATCATCTTCTGGAAAAATTTTTTCATCAGGATTTGGTATCTCCTTCCAGTTGATTTTACCGTTTTTATCAATCAAACCTGCATCAATCAACCTTTCTGCTTGTCTACCATACATGTGTTGCAAAGACCATGCTTTTCCTGATTTTATTAGATATGAAAAAAGTTCAAGTGTCTCTGCAACAGTTGGGTTCCCACTCTCATATTCTATTATGTAATCAACTAAATTTTTTTCAGTGACTTTTTTATATTTTGCGTTGAGTTTAGCCATAGGTTTAAGTTCAAACTTAGTCTTTTTATTTAATCTCTTAGCAAGTTTTTCTGCTTCTTTTTTTTTCAATCCTTTTTTCCAAGTCACTCCATAATTATCAACAACTTGATATGTCTTTACACCTTTAGCACTCAATCCATGTATCAACGGGTCTCTGGGAACAAGATTCTTGTATCCCTTACCCAATCCTTTACCTAGACCTCTTCTTTTCATTTTATCATCCCAAAAATTTTGGAATTTTTATCTTCATAGGCTTAATCAGTGTATCTTTTTTTGGTCTGCCTTTTTTAGTCCTAATTGGCTTGACCATAAACACACTTGATAAAAAGCCTTCATTTAATTTTTTTATATCCAATCCTTTACGTTTTACCATCATTTACCCCCACTAAACATAGCACCTATTGTCCCAACAAGCCCAACTACAGCCACAAGTGCACCATAACCAACTGCCAACTGTAACAGTTTAATTGAAATCACAAAAAACGCCACAAATGTGACAGCTATCTGTGCAAGAAGTCTCATAAGGCTTGCATTTTCTAACATCATATTAGTAACATATACTATTTGATATATAAATGTTTCTTGGACAAGTCAAAGATTTACTTAGAAAAATTTGTGCGGGGGTGACGATTGAATGGTGGATAGGCTTACTTTTTTAGAATAAGTATCCTTATCATCACCCCCTCTACACATTTATGCAAATATAAAATACAACACCATAATACAACCAACCAGTATCATTATAGAATATTCCCTCATAACTTCTTCAACGTTTTGATAATACGCTGATTCAACCTCTGGAACAGTCTTTACTTCTTTGATGAACCTTGTAACCATTTTGGTTTTCCCCCATAATCTTCCCATGTTGGCTTTCTGCCTTTACCAGTTATCTCCGAAAATCTACCAACAGCTTTCAATGACATCTTAATAATAAAACCTCAACCCTTCTTATTTTTATTGATAAATCACGTGTTACCCGCAAAATTAATCTCTTTTTGGGACATCTTTGCCGTCATAGCCTAATTTTGATTTCATTGATTGAACCATCTCATCAATCTGAGGATTGTCTTTATTTCTGTCATAAAACTTCTGAATCATATCACGTTTTTGGTCATCATTCATTCTATCAATTATCATTTGTGCAATTTTTTCTTTCATTTTTTTATTGAATTGTTTTAGTGAATCTTATATTAGGCATATATTCATACAACCTTTGTGTAAGCCAAGTTTTTATCTTTTCTAGTCTCTCATTAATCTCCAACTGAGTTATCAATTTGCCATTAACTTCAAAACCAGACAGTAAATCCATATTTGAATACATCCGTATCTCAGCCTCCTGCAACGTCATCTTGTTGTAATCATCTGAAAGCCAATCTTCAATCTCTTTTATCATTTCATCAAGCATGAATTTATGCTGAGGTATGAGCAAGCTCTTAAATGAATTGAATAGAGTAGAATAATATCCCTGCATTGCCAATGGATTCATCATAAGCAACTGGTAACATTGCCTCCACGCAATCTCTTGCCATGTTGACTGGACGACCATCATTTCTGCTCACCACTATTTTTCTGTTGCTGTCCAGCCAATATAGGTATTTTTAACAATTTTTCCCTTAATTGCTCTTTCCTATATTCTGGGTCTAATCCAGTTGCTCTATCCATAATCTGCTTCATGTCACCAAGTGTCTCATACATCAATGTCCTATATGTATCTTTCGTCACATGTTCATCTATGGCTTTGAAATTTAGTAGTTCTGTGTTGAGGAAATAATACCCATATTTTTTGATAAGAGAGATTCCTTTGACATAAACGTCTCCAATCAGGTCTGAATGCTGTTCAGGTTTGAGCATAACAATTTTATATTCTTCAATAGGATTTAATGGATTACGTTTGCCAACGAACATATCATATTCATTATTATCAAATGCAAGTATCCTCAGATAACCTTTAATAGTCATAAAATTTTTTGAACTATGTTCTTTGTCTCCAGTCAGAATCAAATCCCCCATCATATCTGCACCATTTTCAAGTGCAGACCTTAAATATTCCTTCCAGTTCTCATAAGGAATATCTCTTCTATGTTTTTTGAAGAAAATAAAGTATATAATGTAGAATATAAATCCAAAAAATGCAACAACCATCAATGCAGTGATGAAAAATTTTATTATACCAAATATACCCTCAACTCCACCAACCACAAATGATAATAACAAGATGATTATCAGAGCTACAATTATCAAAAAGATTGCATTACGCCTTCCTTCCCTTGAATCAAACGCACTCATGCAACAAACCTCATATACAATATTACCATAATAAGAATAATTATTGTCATCACAGATATTATCTTCCAGCTAAATATATTTTTGAAATCTATCTCTAATTTTGTGTTTTTTTTAGTTGGCTCGAATGTCTTTGGATAACCCCTGTTTTTTGCATATATTTCAAGTTCATTTCTATATTTATCAAGATTTTTTTTATATTCTGTTACTTTCTTAGACATTTCCTCTAATTCTTTCAATTTTTTATCCAACTTGTCCTTATACCTTTTTATAGATTTATTATGTGTCAATTTTAAATCAATCATCTTAAACAATGCCAATGCAATAATATTCACACCACAAAGACCAATCATCATGGCTTTTAGATAATTTTTCAAATCATGAAATATTTCTGATTTAATCTCTTCAGTCTTAGAATTTATACTGTTTGCCATACTGGTTTCTATCCTATTAGCTTGAGTATTTATATTTGCATTAATCTGTGCAACAGCCTGACTATCCCAATCCCTTATCTGTTTTTGCTCTTCAGGTGTCAATGCATAAGCAAAGCTAACAAACAAAAAAAACATGACCAATATTGACAAAATTTTATTGGTGACCATTCAACAATTTGTTATTGTTTATGATTTATATTTGTTACGCTACATAAACAGACTATACCAGTCAAATGCAAAAGGTATCAAAAAGCTTGCTATCAATAACCAAATCCATAAATTCCTGTCGAATACCTTTACAGAGAAAAAATAAAGTTGAGGTGTCTCATACTCACATTGAATATTAACAAATTGAGAATTATCTTGGTCTTGTTTGATTCCCCCTATTTTTTTAATCTTTTCAACATAATCATTGTTGAGATAATCATCTTCAATATTAGGTAACAATGATTCATCCATTATTGTAAAATATCCCACACTTGTTGTATTCATATAATATGAAAATATGGTATGATTGTAATAATATGGATTTGGGGGTTGGCATAATGCATTGAACTTCCTTGCATTTGCATTCAACCTATAAAATACCCATAAACCTAAATCATCCAAATCCAAAGCATACCCATCACTTACACATACAGAATCTGTCCAAGTCCTGTATATGTTTGTGTTAGTTATTCTGCCATCATCTTTTATCAAGGTGCAGTTTGTCCCAAATGCCACATAACCAACAAGAGGATATGTATCATAACCAAATAATGTTTTGTTCACCTGAACATCAATTTTAATAATGCATGGGTCTGGAATCTTTACATAACGTTTATCCCCATTTTTGAATGGGTCTTCAGGCAATTTTAAATCATCCAGACCAAGCAAAGTATCAGCAACCCCTTCTGCATCAATAATAAGTGTTTTCTGGACAATATTTTCAACAGGAACTTTATATAATTCATACGTGCCCCCTTCATTTACACAAGAATATCCAAAAACACCTAACAAAAAAGGCATCACAAAAGAAGCTATTGTTGTTATCAATAACAGAAATATAAGGAGCAATATTGGCTTTGGAGTTATGTTGAGTATTATGTCAACTACTTCATTTATTACAGGAATTGCTCCTTTCTTTGACTTTAAAAGCTTGACCAAAGCTTTTTTTGGTTTCATCTTCCTCTCGTTTTTGAATACAACATTATTGCCAATGGTGCCAGCAATATTATCACAATCAATATAATTATGGTATCTAGTATATTATCTGTAGCTTTCTGTATCAGATATGATGACATATCAGCAAAACAAGCTCTAGGGATGCATAAGCTCAATAATGGGTATTCAACTGAATAACCTCTAGCAGAACAATATTCTTCCTTAAATCTTTCTCCAGAAGGAGCAGTCCAATTAATAGCACAAAATAAACTAGGATTGAATGTATAATCTACTTCTTCTTCAGGCTCTACCCCATCAACGTTTTCCGTCCCTGTCTCAATCAAAAATTCATCAGTATCCCAATCAACTGCTGAACGAACAGACCAGAAAAACTGGATATATCCAAATGATTCCGCATCTTCATTCTTAAATGGTGCAGTCACAGCCTCCTCCCCATTATATATGAAAACAATATTTTTATTAACAAAATCAAATGTTGCTTTCACTGTGTTCCATTGACTCACATTATAATACCCAATTACATATTCATAAGGTGCCTGACCAACATAAGCATACAATTGACCTCCATCAAAATTAAGCTCAGCCAATGTTTTACCTGCATTCTTCTCATATATAAACATATAATTTAGATTCAAATCATTCTGCCTGAACTCAAATTCTATAGAAAAAGTATCATATTCCCATGATTCAATCGCTTGCGTTGATAAATCTAGATATAATTGTTCACCAATTTCTGGGCTAACTATTTTGAGATAAGATTCATTATACGGGAAAACATTTTTTCCTTGCCATCTATTACATAAGATACTGTAATTGTAATTGAAATTATCATAAAACACACATGACCCTGTGCATGATGGTGATGTAAATCCAGTGCAATCAGCTTCTCCAGATGCAGTATTTATCTGCACTGTTTCTGTCAACGTATTATTAAATTCTGGATAATTACCATCATCACTAACCCACACCCTAGCTGTTTTTAGACCAACACTTCCATATAAACATACAAACTCATCCTGAAAACTAGCTCTCTGAGACCAATTATATTCTAAAATCCCATCATTATCACAGTCAAATGCAGACCATAACCCGCTTGCTGACTCATCATCACCATAAGTTGCAATCCATGTCACATTTCCCCCAACATAAGCAGGGTCAGTTGTTGTGAACAAATCAATCACATAAGCAACCAAATCCACAGATTCATTCTGTATTGTTACCCCACTAGATATTGATGTGTTTTTAGGATAATTGTCAACATCACTAGCCCAGCATTTCCCTGTATATCCACCAGCAACTCCATACGTGCAGTTATATACAGGTGAAGTCCCTCTGAACCCCCACACATAATCCAATGCAGATGTGCTCGTATCGCAGTCAAATGCAGACCACACATCACTAGCATTATTATCTGAATCAGTTATTGAACAAGTCCATTCAACAACTTTGGAGACGTTTTGTGGATTAGGGCTTGCCGTAACTGAATTTATTGTAGGTAATGAATTTGTTGATATATTGCCAAGAACATCATAATATATAGAATATGTTCCTATAGCTGATTTTCTTACAGCATAATCTGCAAAACTTTCATCATCCCCAAAAACAATTATATCAACAGGACTATTTGCTATACTCATATCCCCATAATATGAAATCTGGTCATAATCTGTATATCTAATAAGATTTCCTTTGGGAGTGATGAAGTCCATATCCCCATCATCATCCCAGTCATGATATAAAACACCTATATTATTGAACTTGTTATAAGAATATCCAGACCACAACCTATTATAGAAAAGTCCTGTCTCACCAAAATTGCTGGTGCAGTTAAATGATTGGGTTAAATTATATGAACATAAGTTATCTGCTTTCGCAAAATAAACTTTGTCATCATCCGCCCCAAAAATAGGTTGAGATGCTTGATTAACATTGTTCTCATAATATGATTTTAGACAATTATCATATCCACCACTAGATATTTCAATACTTGAAGTTGTTAAAAGATATGTTGCCTTTGACGTTAAATTATACGGGTCAAAATACCAAGCCCTAATATCATAAAAACATTCAGTTGTAGAATACATCCCATAATCATGGATAACTTGTGAAATGTCAACTGTTGTTACTGCACCATAATCAGTCCCTTCAATATCCCCACAAGTTACTGGTGATATAAAAGTATAATCATCAAAAAAGTTTACTGAACCAATTTCTGTGAATGTTGTCAGATTTATCACTGAAACGTCATTAAAGAACCCATCACCATCAAAATCCCCCTGAGCCAACATTATAGGGTTATCTGTCGGGTCTCCTTCATCACATCTATCAATAGTTAAATAAGAGGCATGTATGTCCCCGCTTAGACTACCTAAATTTATTGCAGTCTTAGTCCCTGTGCCTTTCTCAAACCTATATAGATTTGAATTAATGTCCTGAATATAACAATACGTCCCCCAACAGACTGCATGTTTATTTGTTGTTGGATATGTTGTTGTATAAGTAGATTTGTGGCTCATAGAATAATCAGAATTTACTTCAAAGACATGCAAAAATCCAAAGGTATTATTATGCGAGAAAACTAGAATGTCAATATCCTGAGCATCCCCATCCCAATTATACCCTATCAAAGAATCTATAACTTGCCCCCTATCACACATATATGTTGAATTTGATTTGAGATTAAGCTCTGCATCAGTCAGATATAAATTACATACACCTGCTATTGCAACATCCATCTTGCCACCTGTTGCTAAATCAGCCACAATGGGTTGCAATGTTCCGTTAAGGACGGATTGTTGGTTATCTGTATAACTTTCAAATATTAAGTCTGCTGATTGAAATGGAAATTGTTTTTGTCCGTCCCAGCCATTCTCTCCATCAATCCAGCCAACATAAGAAAATGCAATAGGCAAAGATAAGATACAGACAAGAATTGAAATAAATAATTTTTCGGCTTTCATATTGACCCCCTTAAATTTAAAAAGATAACTGAGACATTCATAACACAAAGTGCATTAAAGAACATAATAGCAAAACCCATGCCATAATTATAATATTTTTTGACATTTTTGAAATACCACGCTGAAATAAATGAAAATAGCATTATTTTACCTAACAATGCCAATACCCCAAAACGTGATATAAAGAAATTAATAAATGGATTCAGTTCAACAACATTAGAAAAACCCATAGCTACAGCAGTGGTCAGACTATCTATATAATTCATCAGATTAGCTAACATCAATAATCTTAATCGCATTTTAGCCCTCTACACACTAAAAAAAATGAGCATACAAATATTGCACCATAAGTTATTATGTTCATCCTATCACACCCCACATCGATGTCAAAACCAACATTATTATTAAAGCCAATAACAAACCACCGATAATATAGCTTGCATTAGCCATCAGCCATTTTGTCCTAAAAAACACAAACTCATAATCTTCATAAGCCATTTGGAATCTCATGGAACTTGATAATTCCCTCTGTTGTGATGAGCAAGATATTGTTAAGATATAATCTTGTTCTGGCTTTAGGTTTTTACCAGTATAATAAAAAGACACCAATGAGTTTGCTGGAGTGAACCATTCTCTTGTATCTGGGTCTTGTTTCAAGTCCAATAATGAAGCAGACCTTTCTCTATATTCTGGGTTTGTCTGCAAAATCTCATCTGTATCTTCCAACTGCACATAAGATATGCACCTGAAAGATTCATTTAAGAAAGCTATTGGGATTCTTGCAATACAATACTCTTTTTCTCTTATATTAAAATTAGGTTCATTCTGGCACGTTATCTCTCCAAGAGTATTATTGAAATACGAACAGTTCTGGTATGTTGTTGAATTATACGGATAAGTTAATATTGAACAATCGCTTTGAAATGAAGTCACAGCACAGCATGAATAAAAATTATTGTCGTAATAATTAACTGTTTGCGTCCCGTTAATCTGGCATTCACCCAACTGTTTGACTAAATCCTGTGAACAATAATCACATGATTGCACTGTCCCATTATCAGGAGGCAAGTTATCAGTAGTATTACATGATGACAAGTCTGTATATGTCAGGATATATTGGTCTGAAATGTTGCATGTGTATGAATCTGCAACCCAGTTCTCAACACAACCGCTTGTTGTAGTAAAATTGAACACACCTAACGTTTGTATTGGGTTTACTGATGATATTAAAGAATAATAATATGTTGTATCAGGTATCAAATCATATAAATATGTGTAATGCTGTGTAACGTAAGATGAGTTAAGTATAGATTCATTAAGATTTGTCGGTGAAAGCCCATATTCAACAGCACTGTCACTTGGATTAGAGGTTGTCCAGTATATTGTCACTGAAGTGTTGTCTAACCATATCTGTCCCTGTCCTTCAATAGGATAATGTGTTATGTTTATATATTCCTCATATATACACGTGAAATTCGCCAAAACATTCAATGATTCTGTTGACTTATTCCCTACAATATCTGTTGCCGAAACCTCAGACCAGTTATATAAAACGCTACCATTTATGTCAGGATATATATCATATTCATAATGTTCAATATGTTTCATAGCATGATAGTTTACACCATTTATTGTGAAGTTTACATAATCTACTCCAACATCATCAGTTATGTTCCAACATATAAACCTAATTCCTTCTAGACATGTAAAATTTGTTTTTGTTGTCTCTGACGGGATTTCAACAATCTGGCATGTATCTTGATATATGGTTGGTGTTTCACTATCGTTCTGCTCAGACCTCAACCTTAATTCTGATATATTTGATTTTAAATTTGTGAATAACCTGAATTTTGAATATGTCAAGTTTATTGTGTTATTCATATATTCCATAAGTCCATTTACTGGTATATCAAACCAACCATTGCCATTCAACATTTTTGAAACTGACATGGTTGAAGGGTCATTGCTGTTGTCATACGCTATTACTGTTATATTATTATTTTCAAAATTTGTCTTAAAAACTCTGACAAACCAATTTTTGTCAGATTCAAATGTCTTACTCCATGTCCCCACAATCATTTTTCCGTTGCCTATAACAGCTTGATTATAAGCAACATAATCATATTTCACATCAACCTTATTAACCTCTGATTCATTGTTATGTAAATATATGTTTGAAGTGTTCACACCAATATTGCTCAAGGTTACGTATTTATATTCATACATTGTTATTGACGAGCCAAGTGTAAACTTACCATAGATTTTTGACATATCAGAATTTGTTAAGAATATATTATAATTCACATCATCAGAATCTTTAGGTCTCACATAAAACGTTAGAATGTCCCCATTTGAGAAATATGATGGGTTGTTAATCAATGCATATTTGTTAGCACTATAATCGTGGTTGACATCAATTGTTACACCATCTATTGATATTATCTCATCTGTCTCGTTTTTTGATTCCTTGAAAAAAGATATTCCCTTTTCAGAATACTTATATCTATATGTCTCATATTTCGTTGCTGTTGAATTATCTGATACTTCTGATGTTATATCGTATTGATTTGAAAAATCATTATCTAAGTCAATGTCAACATCCCCATAATATAAGTATCTAGCTGGAATTGGTGAATAATCAACAACATAAGTTGGGTCAATATAAACAGGATAATCAGCAGATTCTAAGAACATATATGGGATTCTGATTGATACATATAGCTTTTTGTTTGATTCTTTGAAAATATATCTCCCCTCAACTGATGACCCAGAACTATCGTAAGCAACAGGTTGTGCAAACCAATATATATCATCCCCAGATTCGTCTTTTACATAAACCTCTGAAATTGTGCTGGCATCATTTTTCATATCCCAATCAGTGCCATCTATTGAGATATGTTGTGCGTTTGTTCTAAAAACAAAATTAAGTTCAAGTTCTGGATTGCCACCATCAATAACGTATTGCTCTATTGGAACCAGTGATGATAAATCTTGAATAATCAATTCCTCTTTAACCCTATCTTTTTCTAATATATATTTCAAATCTATTCCTGCACCATAGGCATTCTCATAGGTTATCTTGTTGCCATCCACTATTGCCACAACTGAATTAGGCATGGCAATCTGTTGAAGCTGATTATATTGGTTTTGATAATTCAGAGAATGTGGTTGAAAACGTGTCTCGACTCCATTTCTAAAAAATATTACTGTATCACCAGCATTCGGGACTTGACTAAAGTATACTTCATATACCTCATTTACATTCCCATAATCCAAAATTTGTGAATTTGATGATAAATCTCTAGTCTTTGCTAAAGTATAAATTTCAGCAGACACAGACAGACAAAGTAACACAATAGAAATAAAAAATGACAGGATAATCAGTTTTCTCATAATCACATCCCCCTTATGAAGCTAAAAAAAAAGCTCATATCAAAAAAATTTATATAAGCATTCACCATTAATAACATAAATATCTTATTTGGTATATAAATGTTTCTTTAATAAGGAACAGAAAATGTTAAAATATAACAGAGCTTACCTACAAAAAATAGATTTAGTAAAAAAAGACAATCCAGAAAAGAGAGATGATTCTTTCACATTATCCACGATAATTTTAATAATTTTATTGATTATCATACTAATTTTGTTTTTTGTAATAAAATAGAAATAGAAAAAAAATTAAGCTAGAAAATCACATAGCATTTCTAGCCCAAACATACAGTGTTACCAGTGCGATAAGACCTGCAAATGCAAGAATCTGAACACCGTATTCTACGATGAAATCGATTACTACAGCAGATATATCGCTTGCTGAATATGTTGGAGTGTAATTTGTCATACTTATAACCTCCTTGTTTTTTTTTATATTGTCAGACCCCTAAGTCACTATTTACTGGGTGGTTACTTTGTTGCATTTCTCGCCCAGATATACAGGGTAACTAAAGCAATAAGCCCTGCAAAGGCAAGAATCTGCACGCCATACTCAACAATAAAGTCAATGACTATTGCTGGTATGTCGCTTGAACTGTGTGTTGCGGTGTATGCCATTGTAACAATATGAATGTATGTTTTAATATAAAAATGTTTCTTGGAATTATCTTAGATTTTCAAAGAAATTTGTGTTTTTCTTAGACAAGTCAAAGAATCCATAACAAATAAAAATATGAAATGTTAATTAAAATTTTATGGGAAGGTCACATACAAGTATATATTGTTCTATTTCTGTAGAAGAAGATGCAGAGATTGACAAGTTAAGGGTTAACAGGATTAAAGAAGACAAAAAAAATTATACAAAAGCTGACATCGTAAAAGATTTGATACAAGCTGGACTTGATATTACACGTGGGAAATATCTCAAACTAGACCCAAATATAGATGAGTTTGTATCAAAGTTGCAGACTATGACTATTGAAATTGATGGAGAGAAGATTCAGATTAAAAAATCTAAGGAACAAGTATATAATATGTTAATACAAAAAGGAATAGAACATTTAAATGATTAAGATGCAAAAGAAAAAAGAAGAACATAAAATTCTTAAATATTTTGAGATTACATTGGGAGAAGCACGTGATTGGGATTCTAAGGATTATATAATGTTTGTTATCGAATCTTTATATTTGACAGTTTTCCCTTTTATATCAGGTATGTTACTTGTTAGCAAAAAACAAATAATCTGGTTATTAATGCTGGTATTGCCGATTTACTTTAAATTTAAAATTCAGCGTAAGTTTACAAAAAAACCAAAAAAACAAAAATTCTATATAAGATGAAACCAGCAAGGAGCCCAGTAGAGAAACAACAAATATTGATGACTATTGAGAAATATCCAAGCTTTGTGAACTGTTTTACAAATGATTGGACAGACATAGTTCTAAAAGATTTATTTAATAGAATGTATGGCAAAATTCCAAGAAATTTTTTGGTAAATATCTCTGGTCTCATTGGGACACCATCAGGAATATTCAAATCCTCAATGGGTCTTCAGATTGCTCTGAAGCTTGACCCAACATTTGACCTAAAAAAACGTGTAGCTTTTTCAGTTAATAAGTTATTGGATAAACTTAATAAAAATACTGAATATTATCTTTGCAATCTTTGCTATAAAAAATTTAAATCTTCTTATATTG
>Ga0136651_10000914_pt1 | contig 16327 bp, 12 predicted proteins | sample Mar14236cmmetaG_FD_94867 | JGI IMG/M metagenome (GOLD analysis project Ga0136651, IMG submission 94867) | Marine hydrothermal vent microbial communities from Guaymas Basin, Gulf of California to study Microbial Dark Matter (Phase II) - Marker... ...
ACATATGGCTGAAGGGGTTTTGTCCCCCGCCTCTCCCGCCGAATCCGAACTCCCTGAAGATACTGCCCAGGTCAAATCCCCTGAAGATATCCTCCTGGGTGAATCTTCGCTGAAAGCCCTCGGCGCCGAACATGTCGTACTGCTTCTTCTTCTCAGGGTCACGCAGGACCGCGTAGGCCTCGTTGATATCCTTGAACATCGCCTCGGCCGAACTGTTCCCCTTGTTGTGATCGGGATGGTATTTGAGGGCCAGTTTACGGTAGGCCTTCTTGATCTCTTCAGGAGAGGCTGATTTGGATACTCCCAGGATCTTGTAGTAATCTTTACCGGACATATTCTTGAAGGTCAAAACTCCATGGGCGGTTCTTTTGTTATGTTCAGATTTTAATCACAAGACCGCAGAAGTCAAGGCAACATATGATGTGCCCGACTTCCTCCCCGGTCCATATTGCGGCTCTGCTTCGTCTAAAACCCCGGACAACCGCTACATCTATCATCTGCCCCCGCATCATAGCCTTTCCCTCTTTCGCGAGAGCAGTACAATTGTCTTGACACAGGAACCTGGTTCGGGGAAAGTGAGGTCTGTAAATAGCCTCAGGTACCCGGGTCCCGGGCCCTGAGGCTATTTACACCAATCCGTTCAAAAGGAACCTTTCGACAAGCTGTCACTTACATGAAAACACGAAAAAAGGTCTTCATCCTGATCTCAGGGGGCGTTCTTATCCTGTGTATCCTCGGCCTGCTCGCCCCCCTTCTCCTTGATTCGAATTTTATCAAGGGAAGAATCATTGCCCACATAGGGGAGAGAACAGGCTGGCGGGTGAAGATCAAAACGGCTGACATCTCTCTTTTTCCCCGCCCACACGCCATATTCGGCGAGGCCTCCCTGTCAATTCCAGAAAAGGCGTCGCTGAAGACCAGATCGCTTGCGGTTTATCCGAGGATATGGCCCCTCTTAGCCGGGAAACTCGAAATCGCCCTGCTGAAGGCCGATTCTCCCCAGATAGGCGTGGAGATTACCCAGTCAGATCGGCCTTCAGGAACGTCATCTCTTCCGTTCCCTGAAAGGGGCCTCCACAACGACCTCATCCACCCCCTGACCTCATTTATGAGGGAGATTGGAGATGTTGAAGTCCAGGTAGATAACGGCACACTGAACCTTTCCCGTGGAAAGGCCCCGGCTTTCTGGTTCAGCCCGGTTCATATGCTCATGGAGAGCAGTTCAAAGGGCCTCACCATCGATCTGACATGCAGATCCAACCTCTGGGAGGGGCTTGATCTGAAAGGTCATCTGGATCTCACGGGACCCGGTGCTGAGGGAGAGATCGGCCTGACCAAATTCAGGCCCACCCTGCTTCCGGCTGTCATACTTCCCCGTGACACCTTCGGGATAGGAAACGCAGAGGCGGATCTCAACATCCAATTCAAGACAGGCCTTGCAGGCGACCTGGAGGCCAGGATTGAGGTGTCCATCCCCCTGCTGCCCATCAGGTGCAACAAAGGGGAGGTAGTCTTCAAAGGCGTTAATATGGATGGAATCTTTGGTGTCACAGCCACAAGGACCACCCTGTCCGTCTCCCGGTTAAATCTGGACTATCCCCGGTTACACCTGGCCGGCCAGTTTACCGTGGACAAAACGTCTGAGGAACTGAGCCTTAGGCTTCAGGGGAGAGACATAGACCTTCCTTCCCTGCGTGAAGTTGCCCTTTCACTGGGGGGGGCCAACCCCACAGTGCAGGATATCTTCGCCGTGGTGAGGGGGGGGGAAGTCCCTCTTATCACCCTTGAGACCCATGGGAAATTCAGAGACGCTCTGGGAGATCTGAAAAATATCCTTATCAGGGGAAGGATCTCAGGGGGAGAGATCTCCATCCCGGCGCTAAACATGGACCTCAGGGAGGTAAGGGGAGACGCCCTGATCTCGGAGGGGATACTCCATGGGAGCCGTCTCCAGGCCAGGCTCGGAAAGACCCTTGGGAAGAGCGGTAACCTGAAATTGGCCCTGCCGGAAAAGGATGATCGATTCCATCTTGACATCGTGCTGGAGGCCGATCTGGCCCAGGCCCACAGGGTCCTGGAGGGACTGATGGGAGAGGGTCCCCTGAAACGGGAGCTTGGACGCATCGATCAGATCGACGGGAAAACAACGGCCAGGCTGGTCCTGGGAGAGACCCTCTCATCCATCAGGGCAAAGGTGGAGGCGTCTCGGTTTGATCTGAGGGCCAGATACCAGCCCATCCCCTATCACCTTGAGGTCAGGGGCGGGCCTTTAACCTATGCCAATGGCCGGATAAAGGCAGAGGGACTGGCCGGCAGGCTGGGAAAGACGACCTTTTCCAGGATGTCAGGGATGATGGACTGGCGTGACAACCCCTACCTGGAAATTCACTCGGCCCAGGCCCATATGGTTCTGCACGAAATTTGGCCCTGGCTCTCCTCTCCACGGCTGGCAGGAGATGCCCTTAAAGAGATAAAGGACCTCAAGGGGAATCTCCTGCTGAGCAAACTCGATTTTGCGGGGTCCCTTTTGAGGCCCCTGGAATGGAAATTCAAGACCGAATGCACTGTCAGAGACATGATTCTGACCTCGCCCCTCCTGCCTGGCCGGGTAGGTGTGAGGGAAGGAGCCTTCAAGGCAGACCAGGAGAGGTTTATCCTCAAGGATGCGAGGGTGGATATGATGGATGCCGCCATAGACGTGTCAGGCGAGGCCAGAGGCTATCTGGAGGGGCTGAACAGCTTGAAGGCGGCCTTTGAGGGCACCGCGGGTGTGGAGGCGGTCAGGGTAGTCTCAGGGCTTCTCAGCCTGCCCGAGGGCGTGAAGCTCCAGTCCCCCTTTACCATTTCAAAGGCCAGGCTCATCTGGAAAAGGGGCGCGGAAACCTCATTCAGTGCGAGCCTGTCAGCCGTAGAGGGGCCGGAGATCTCCATCAACGTACGCAAGGCCCCTGGCACCCTCAAGATCAAGGAACTGACCCTGAAAGATGAGAGATCTGACGCGTCCTTTAGCTGCAATATAGGGGAGGATGCCCTCTCCTTGAGGTTTTCCGGAAAACTGGACTGCACAAGCCTTGATCTGCTCCTGGCCGGAAACACCTTCCCGAACGGTTGGATCAGGGGAGATCTCTGGGCCAGGATCATACCGGGGAGCGCAATCGAATCCACGGTCCAGGGGGTCCTTCGGGGGCGGGACATCACTGTTCCAGGACTGGAACAAGAGGCGAGGCTGGAGGATTTCTCCCTTGAGGCGGGTCAGCAGAGGGTTACCCTGAAATCTGCCCATCTGACCCTGGGCCACACTCAAATCAGGACCACGGGGACCCTCCATCTCTCGGAACAGGGGCCCCTGTTCAACCTCGATCTGTCCGCCGGTGACCTTGACCTTAACGTTATCAAGAAAGCGCTGGAGGAGGGTTGGAGAAAAGCCGGGGGAGGCGGAAAAACCATCTCCTGTTCCCTGCCGGTAAAGGGAACTGCCCGGGTCAGATTAAACTCCCTGACATATGGGGAGTTCAGATGGGAACCCCTTTACTGCACCGTATCTTCAGAAGGTGACACCATCAGGCTTACTATCACCGATGCCAACCTGTGCGGTATATCCACGCCCGGGATAGTGGACATATCCGGGCAGGGGATACGCGTGGATTTCAAGCCGCGCGCCAGGGAAAGAGACATGGCCCCTACCGTGGCCTGCCTGTACAGGGACACAAGGAATATAGACGGCAGATTCGATCTGGAGAGCCGCATAAGGGGGGAAGGCACAGCCACGGAATTGATCAGGTCACTTAACGGACCTTTTAAAGTCACAGCCAGAGATGGCCGCATCCTGCGCGATCCCGTGGTGGCAAGGGTGCTCTCTCTCCTCAGTCTCACCGAGATATTCAAGGGACGGCTCCCAGATCTTTCCGCTGAGGGAATCCCGTATAATACCATAATCGCCAAGGGAAACCTTGAGCATGGAAAGCTTCATGTGGAGAAATTGCTCATGGACAGTCCGGCCATGAACCTGGTCTCTAACGGCAGTGTTGATCTGATAGAAAACAGGCTGGATTTCAAGCTCCTTGCCTCACCCTTCACCACGGTGGACCGCGTCATAAAGGCACTGCCGGTAATAGGGTACGTGCTTAACGACAAATTGATCTCCATTGCCGTAAAGGTAACAGGAACCGTTGAGAATCCTCAAGTGAACTATATGCAGGCCTCAGAGGTTGGGAAGGGCCTGCTCGGAATTGTGGAAAGGACCCTCGAGCTTCCCGTTAAGGTGGTGGAACCGATGCTCCCTGCCGCAGAAAAGAAAAAGGAATAGCTTTCATCTCCCGGTTTTATTAAAATATAGAGTTTCAGATAACGATTTTGGCAAGGCCAGAGGGAGGAATCGGAGTAGGTCGTACCCATAGTACGTGGTCGACGATTCCGACCGATAACGCAGTCCAAAATCTTTATCTGGAAGTCTATAGCCGCGGTTTGAGCACAAGAGCCCGATGCTTTTGCCGCATCTACGATTCATCTTGCAGACAGGGGAGGGACATGACAATGAAAATAAGGCCGTTGAACGCTTTTTTAGTTTTGATCCTGTTGGCTGGATGCGCCTCAACAAAAATACCAAGGGCCTGGATCAGCAGCCCCCCTGCTCAGAGAGGTGAGAATCGGTCCTTTAAGGCGACCCTCGAGCCGCTCAAGGGGGGAGAGAGGTTCTTTGTGTCGTTCCGACTGTCTGTAAGGAACAAAACAGACAAGACCCTCAGGATCGACTGGAACAGGACACGCTACATCTACCAAGGCAGGCCTAACGGTGGTTTTGTGTTCAGGGGGATCGACCCCGCCGCCATAAAGGGATCCTCCATCCCGCCCGATCCGATTCGCCCCGGGGAGCTGTTCTCAAAGGAGATCTTTCCAACCAGTCTGGTTGCATTTACCCCTTTCAGGGATGTGGTAACGGATAAACAGGGGAAGGGAATCCAGCCGGGTCCCATCCCTGCGGGGGAAAACGGCATATCCCTTGTAATCCGACAGGGTGAAAGGGAAATGGTGGAACGAATCCTGCTCAACATCAGGGCGGTTTCACAGAAGACCCAAAGGGGTTCATAAAACCTTCAAGGACAGGCCCTGGCCCGGTCAGTCCAGCACAGATCCCCTCAGCCTGCCCCCCTGGATGCCATGCAATATAACCTGAACAGGCTCACCCTCTCCTCTTTGACCGGGGGGGTACAAGACGGGCAGGTAGTTATCACTCCTCCCCTTCATCAGGCCCGGCGCCTCTGGATCACGGCCTTCTCCGATCACCTGGAACTCCTTGCCAAGGCAGCTCCTGTAAAACAGGTCCCTCTTTTTCCTCCCTATCCCCCTCAACTCTGCGGCCCTCTCCTTGATGATACCCGGGTCCACCCTCCCTTTCAGTTTCTCGGCCACAGTACCGGGCCTGGGTGAGAAGGGAAAAACGTGGAGGTACGAGAGGGGCAGGTCTCTTACGAGGGAGAGGGTGTTCCTGTGTGCCCCTGAGTCTTCCCCGGGGAATCCCGACATCACGTCCACACCGATACACACATCGGGTATGGCGGAGTGCAGGGACTCGATAAGTGCGGCAAAGTCCGGAGCATCATATTTACGCCTCATCATCTTCAGGATCCGTCCGTCTCCGCTCTGGAGGGGGATGTGGAAATGTCGGCAGAGCCACCTCTCGGATGCCGCCATGGCGATGAGCTCCGGTTTGATCTCGTTGGGTTCAATGGAACTCAGCCTTATGCGCAGGGGGAGGCCTTCCCTTCCAACCATGCGGAGCAGAGACACCAGATCACTACCCTCCCCCAGATCGACCCCGTACATGCCAAGATGGATCCCGGTAAGTACCACCTCCATGAAGCCCTGTTCGGAAAGGACCTTCAGCATATGCAGGACCCTCTCAGGGGCAAGACTTCTGTAAGGCCCTCTGGTGAAGGGGACTATGCAGTAGGTGCAGAAGGACTGGCAACCGTCCTGGATCTTCAGATAGGCCCTTGCGCGGCCGGGAAAAGAACGTATCTCAAAGGAGTCAAAGGGCGTGCACGGCTCGTACTCCCTGAGCAGGACCGTCATCCGGGCTGAGGAACGCCCCTTTATGAGAGATCCCGGGACCTCCATCTTCATCCTGTTGTCGGCGATCAGCCCCAGTCCCGCTATCTCAGCAAGTTCGCCAGGGGCGGTCTGGGCATAGCAGCCTACCGCCGCCACACAGCCGCAGGGGTTTTCCCTGATGGCCTTTCTGATGGCCTGTCTTGACTGGTGGGCGGCCTTCTGGGTTACGACGCACGTGTTTACTACTACCACGTCTCCAGGCTCGTCCACACGGGCCTGGTGCCACCCCGCCCCTGTAAAGGTCTCGTTGAAATATACGGATTCATACTGGTTGACCTTGCAGCCCAGGGTAATGATCTTGAACGACTTACTACTCTTTCCCATCCTGCTTCCTGATCCACCCTCCCCCCACGACCCTGTCCCTACGGTAACAGACAAGGGCCTGGCCCGGAGTGACCGCCCACTGGGGAGTGTCAAAAGTGAACCTGACCTTCCCTGGAGACAGGACCTTCAGCAGGCCGGAACCGGGCCTGTGCCGGTAACGAATCCTGGCATGGGCCCTGATCTCACCCCCCAAAGGCATATCTCCGATCCAGTTGAAATCCTCAGCATTCACGCTCAGGGAATAAAGCTCCTCTCTCCTTCCTACCACTAACTGGTTGGCCTCGGGCCTGATCTCCATGACGTAGTAGGGCCTTGATGAGGCGATCCCCAGTCCGTGCCTCTGGCCGATGGTAAAACCGTGGACCCCGCTGTGCTCTCCTATGACCCGGCCATCCCTGTTGACGATGGTTCCCCTTTTTCGGGCCTTGACCCCCGTCTGCTGTTCGATAAAACCGCGGTAGTCCGTTCCAGAGATAAAACAGATCTCCTGGCTTTCAGGGCTGGAATGAGAGGGGATAGCCATGTCACGGGCCAGGCGTCTCACCTCATCCTTGGTCATGTCACCCAGGGGAAAAAGGGCCATTGAAAGAAGGTCCTGGCTCAGACGATGCAAAAAGTAGGACTGGTCTTTCCTGTGGTCCCTCCCCATCCAGAGTCCTGACCGTTCTTCGCCTTCACCCCTCCCTGATCTCACATAGTGACCCGTGGCCAGACAGGGTATACTGTTCTTCAGGGTGTAACCACGCAAATAGGCGAATTTGATCAGGGGATTGCAACTGACACAGGGGCTGGGGGTAAAACCCTTCAGGTAGGTCTGGACAAAAGGTTTGATTATGAGCCTGTCAAACTCCTCCCTGACATCAACCACCTCTACGGGAATGCCCAAGTGCCCTCCAATTTCCCTGACTCTCCCGATTCTCTGATCTGCCACACGGGGCGGGGCAGGAAGGAGAAAATGGACACCATGAACCCTCCACCCCGATCTCTTGAGGATCGCGGCGGCCAGAGAACTGTCAACCCCGCCGCTCAGGGCAACTGCCACCTCTGAAAACCGGTTCAATATAAAAGGGTCCTCCGGGGCCCTGTCCAGTGGGGAAGCCGACCCTGATTTTTCGACCTGTGCGAATACCCACAGTCCGTGGGGGCCTCTTTTCCAAAGGACGCAACAAAATATTCCATCACGACATGGAGCGCCCCCTTAGTTGGATTACAGCTTCGGAGCAGGCAGGGACCCGTACATGCTCCAACCGAGCCTCTCTCCCGGGGCTTTCCCGTAGCTTATTTCAAGCGCATGCTGCCGTCCCTATAAAATGAGATAGGGTCTTGCGTCCTTTGGAAAAGAGGCCCCCGCGGACGGGATAGATCCCGTATCCACAATTGCTGAAGTCTAACCGCAAAGGTCGCAATTTTTCAGATCTGTCTTCTGGATCAAGTCTCGCGGGCAGACATGGGGGAGCGGTGCATTATCACACGGGATTTCCGGGACCTGTGTTTAAGCCATAGGGCCCCCCTGGTTTCGGGCTACAAATAACAGATTGAAATAATAAGGAAACCATCAAGACTACCGTTTTAAAACCATACCACATAACAGAGGCCCTTCAAAGGGAAAAAAGGGATTTACATCGGCCCATTTGACATAGGCCTCCTTTTTAATTAACCTCCCGACGTGCCAGCTTCAAAAGCGGAATAAATCGTTGACTTTGATGAAGCACTCAGCTAATATTAGATGTTTAAAGTTTGCGGATGTTTGAAATACAGGATTACGACTATGAGCTGCCCCAGGATCTCATAGCCCAGGTACCGGCTCACAGGCGGGATCGGTCCAGGCTCCTTGTGGTGGACCGGTCAACGGCCTCGTTTAGAGATGACAGGTTTTTCAGCCTCCCCTCCCTGCTCAGGGATGGGGATCTCCTGGTCGTTAATAACACCAGGGTTGTCCCGGCTCGGATCTTCGGCCGTAAGGAGAGCGGCGGCCGGGTGGAGATACTGGTCTTAGAGCACCCTGAAGCAGGGGAAACCGGAAGCGTGAAAGAAGGGGGATCTGCGACGCGGATCTGCCTGGTCAAATCATCCAGGCGGCCGAGGCGTGGAAGCCTCTTATTTTTTGATTCGGGGGTGTGCGGAGAGGTAAAAGAGCTCCTTGATAACGGGCTTGTGATGATCTCCTTTTACGGTGGTTCAGGGATAGACGCCCTCATGTCTGAAAAGGGGTTCATGCCCCTTCCCCCCTATATCAGGCGGGGGAAAGAGAGTGGCCTTTCTGAGCTGGACAGGGTGAGGTACCAGACGGTCTATTCTGAACGGGCCGGGGCCGTGGCAGCGCCCACTGCCGGGCTTCATTTTACCACAGATCTCCTGAAGAGACTGAAGGCAGGGGGAGTGGACATGGTTTCCCTGACCCTTCACGTGGGTCACGGCACCTTCCGGCCGGTAAGGGTTAAGGATATCAGGCAGCACCGGCTTGGCCATGAGTATTTTGTGATTGAACCTGAGGTGGCGGAGAGGATCGGTGAAACAAGAAAAACAGGGGGAAGGGTTGTTGCAGTGGGCACCACCGTGGTAAGGACCCTGGAGAGCGCCTGCATGCCCGATGGTTCCGTCCTTTCCGGGGCGGGAAAGACCGATCTACTGATCACTCCGGGATTTGTTTTCAAGGTGGTGGATGCGCTCATAACTAACTTCCATCTGCCCAAGAGTTCCCTCCTCTTTCTGGTGTCCGCCTTTGCAGGCCCTGACCTCATAAAGAAGGCCTATGAACGGGCCGTCAGAAAGAGATACAGGTTTTACAGCTACGGCGATGCCATGTTGATAGTGTAGGGATTGGGGAATTTAGGGATTTAGGGATTGGGGGATTACCGATGGCCCCGGTTCCGGTGGGGCTTTGGAATTCAGGATAACGCACAGCTCAGGGGAGACAAGGGCCAGAACAGGGGAGATCAAGACCCCGCACGGAACCTTCGAGACACCGGTGTTCATGCCGGTAGGGACCAAAGGGGCGGTAAAGGCGGTATCACCCGAGGACCTGCGAGAGGCGGGGGCCAGGATAATCCTGGCAAACACCTATCATCTGTATCTCAGGCCCGGACATCTTTTGATCGGGCGGCTGGGGGGCCTCCACGGCTTCATGAACTGGCAGGGGCCTATCCTGACGGACAGTGGGGGATTTCAGGTCTACAGCCTTGCGCCACTCAGGACCATTACAGAGAAAGGCGTGGTGTTTCGGTCTCATATAGACGGCTCAGAGCACTTCATCGGCCCTGAGGAGGCCATGGCTATCCAGGAGACCCTTGGGGCCGATATTATCATGGCCTTTGACGAATGCGCGCCCCACCCCTCTGACTACGAATATGTGAGGAGGTCTGTCCAACTTACCACCTCCTGGGCCCGCAGGTCTCTGGAGAGCAGGAAACGTGGGGACCAGGCCCTCTTTGGCATAGTACAGGGTGGGATGTACACGGATCTGAGGGAAAAGAGCGCCCTTGAGCTGGTTGAGATGGGGTTTGACGGTTATGCAATCGGCGGGCTTTCAGTGGGAGAGGATCGAGCCACCAGACTGAGGGTGATCCGTGAAACCATTAACTTTCTTCCCAAGGACAAACCGGTCTACCTGATGGGTGTGGGGGCCCCCCAGGACCTTATTGATGCGGTCACCCTGGGGGTTGACATGTTCGACTGTGTGATGCCCACCCGAAATGCCCGAAACGGTACACTATTCACCTCTCAAGGGAGGATGACCATTAAAAATGCCAGATATAGAGAGGACGGGAGGCCTGTTGATGAGGAGTGTGACTGCTACACCTGCTCCAACTACTCAAGGGCCTATCTGAGACACCTTTTTATGGCAAGGGAGATTCTGGCTTACCGGCTTAATACGATCCACAACCTCTCGTACTATTCCCGCCTCATGGCGGATCTGCGAAACGCCGTGCGGGAAGGGAGGATCGGGGCCTATGAGGCTCAGTTTTACATGTCTTACGGCAAAGGGGATTTAACAACTTAACGTAGCCGTTCACGGTTTGAAATTTGAAATTGGGAAGTAGTCCCGCAGGGCGGGATTGGGGAGATCGGTCCAAAATTGAATGCGTTCATCAACAGCACAAAAGCATGAAGGCCAAATTTCGAGTTTCAACGTTTCGTGAACGTTTACAACTTAACCAACAGGAGGTTTTGCGATGAACTTTTTGGCATACGCAATGGGGGGCTTGGGCAAAGGTGAAGGCGGAGGAGAAGGTGGGGGTTTTGGCGCGTTTTTACCCCTCATCCTCATGTTCGCGATCTTCTACTTCCTGCTCATCAGGCCCCAGCAGAAAAAGGCCAAGGCCCATAAACAACTGCTTGCATCGTTAAAAAAGGGGGATCGGGTGGTCACCTCCGGCGGCCTCTACGGGGTTGTAACCGGCCTCACCGACGATGTGGTGACCATGGAAATAGCACCCAAGGTCAGGGTCAAGGTTTCCAGGGCCTCCATCTCGGGCGTGACAGGAAAGGCCCAGTAGGTTCCCGCCAATGGTCATTTGAACAGACGTGACCAATGACTAATGACATTTGACTAACAACTAAACTTAACCGGGAGTAGCATGTGTCTAAGAGCTTAACTTGGCGTAGCATAATCGCCCTTTTCGCAATTCTGGCAGCAGTGGCATACCTTGTTCCCTCTATTACCGGCGGGGTTCCCGGCTGGTGGTCCACTCTCCTGCCAAAGGATAAGATCCGTCTGGGGCTTGACCTCCAGGGGGGAATGCACCTTGTCCTGGAGGTACAGGCGGCCAAGGCCCTTGAAAACCACCTGGAAAGGACCGTGGATGAGCTGAAGCGTGATCTGCGCAAGGACAGTATTCGGTACCTTCAGATGAAGCGCGATGGGCTTGACGGGATCCAGATCACCCTCATGCGTGAAGAAGATAAAGAGGTCTTCATGGATATGATTCGGGCAGGGTATCCGGATTTCACGGTGGAAACCATGCCTGACCAGGAGGGCAAACCGGTGTTTCAACTGGTGCTGGATTCCAAGGCCAGGATCCGTATCATGAAGATGGCCGCGGATCAGGCCCTGGAGACCATCAGGAACAGGATCGACCAGTTCGGGGTGAGCGAGCCCGATATCAGACCCCAGGAGGATTACAGGCTCCTCATCCAGCTCCCCGGGATAAAGGACCCGGAGAGGGCTATCGCCCTGATCGGTAAGACCGCCCTGCTTGAATTCAAGCTGGTCGATGAAGAGAACAGTGTTGAAGAGGCCCTCAAGGGAAAGATTCCCCCTGGTGATGAAATACTCTACCAGATCACCGTTGACCCCAAGACGGGACGGCAGAGGAAGATCCCATATCTCCTGAAAAAGAGGACCGCCCTGACCGGCCAATACATCACCGATGCCAGGGTACAGATAGACAGCCGCTACAACGAGCCCTACGTGTCCCTCTCCTTTGACGCCAGGGGGGCGCGGATCTTTGAACAGATAACCGGCAAGAACATCAAGAAGAGACTGGCCATAGTCCTTGACAACAAGGTTAATTCCGCACCGGTAATCCAGGACAAGATCTCCGGGGGCAAGGCCCAGATCACCGGCCGCTACAGCATGGATGAGGCCAGGGACCTTGCCATCGTGCTGAGGGCCGGCGCCCTTCCCGCCCCGGTGAGGATCATAGAGGAACGTACTGTATGCCCCTCCCTTGGAAAAGACTCCATAGAAAAGGGCTTCAAGTCCATGCTCATCGGCGGTGCAGTGGTGATCCTTTTCATGGTCATATACTACGGCCTGTCCGGCCTTATCGCCGATCTTGCCCTTATCCTGAACATCCTGTTTATCATGGCCGGACTTGCCTTCTTCAGCGCCACGTTGACCCTCCCTGGAATCGCAGGCATTATTCTCACCATCGGCATGTCCGTGGATGCCAACGTGTTGATCTTTGAACGTATACGGGAGGAGTTGAGGCTTGGGAAAACACCGAGGGCATCCATCGACGGGGGCTACAGCAAGGCAATAGTCACCATCCTTGACGCCCAGGTTACCACCCTGATCGCGGCCCTTGTTCTCTTTCAGTTCGGTACCGGACCCATAAGGGGGTTTGCCGTGACCCTGAGCATAGGGATACTGGCCAGCCTGTTTACCGCCATATTCGTAACCAGAATCATATTTGACTACCTGTACGTTCATCGTAACATGAAAAGAATAAGTATCTGAGAAAGACCGGAGTAGATAAATGCAATTCATAAAACCAGGGATCAACATCGATTTTATCGGAAAACGTCGTATTGCCTTTATATTTTCCTCAGCAATGATTATTGCCACGGTTTTTCTGCTCATCTGGAGGGGCGGCCCCAACTACGGTGTGGATTTTTCAGGCGGGGTCCTGGTCCAGGTGAAGCTGCCGCAGAAGACATCCCCGGCCCAGATCAAGAAGGCCCTCAGGCCGGTTCAGTTAGAGGATAGCATTATCCAGGAATTCGGGGAGGAGGGTGCTTCTGAGTACCTGATCCGGATCAGGAAGACCAACGTTGACTTAACGGGTTTAAGCGGCAAGGTTGATCAGGCCCTGAACAAGGCCTTTGGAGGGGGAGTGGAGATAAGACGGGTGGAGATGGTGGGGCCCAAGGTGGGCAAGGACCTGAGGCAGAAGGCCCTTTTCGCCATTTTTTACGCCCTTCTCTTCATCGCCATCTACATCTCAGGCCGGTTTGAGCTCAAATGGCTCATGTCCATTATAATGGCAATTTCCCTGGCCTTTGTGGTGTATATTGCATCCACATTCGGAGTAAGTGTGACCTGGCTCATCCTGGTTGCCCTGGCCGTTACCCTCGGTCTGTGCCTGTTTCTCAATCTGAAATACGCCCTTGGGGCCATAATCGCCCTTGTGCACGACGTCACCATCACCATAGGGGTCTTTGCCCTCACAGACAGGGAGATATCCCTCTCGATCATTGCGGCCTTTCTCACCATCGTGGGATATTCCCTGAACGACACGATTATCGTATTTGACAGGATACGGGAGAACCTCAGGCGTTTCAGAAGGAGGCCCTTTGAAGATACCATGAACATGAGTATCAACCAGACCCTGAGCAGAACCATTCTCACATCCGCCACTACCCTGGTCGTGGTGACAGCCCTCTTTGTCCTTGGCGGAGGTGTGATTCACGACTTCGCCTTTGCCCTCCTGGTGGGCATACTTGTGGGTACCTACTCTTCAGTCTTTGTGGCAAGCCCGATCCTCCTCCTGTGGGAAGGAAAGTTTGGCAAAGGGGGCAGGGGAAAATGAGACTCGTATTCCCCGGTGGGTGCCAGAAAGGACATCTGATCCCTTGAGGTCGCCAATTGCCGGTAAGGAGCAGAAAAAAACATGCCGGACGCCATCTGACCTTCTGGGTGATCGCCCTCCTGATAGTAGGCGGTGCGGCCGGCTGGTGGATGTGGCACTTCAAGCTGGCCCGATCCCCTCGACTCAACTATCTGGCCCTCAGCATAAACGGTGAAATCCGGAGACTCCTATCAGGGGAGACCCTCGCCCTGCACCCCGACGACAGGGTGAAAATAGTTGACATATCCACGAACGTACCTCTTGACCTGAACATCCGCCTTTCCTCCGAAGGTCTTGACGTAAACGCCCTTCAGTACGAGGAACTGAAACTGAAAGACTTCCTGCCCCACAAAGAGGCCTTTAACCGTTATAGATTTATCGTTCATGTAAAGCACTACAACCGTGACATCGGCAAGGTGTTCTGGGTAGTACAGCCCTACGCAGAGGACTGGCTGGACAGGGCCAACAGGATCATTGACAGTGATAAACGTCTGGTGTTCCTTGAACGTGCCCACACCCTCATGCCTGAAGACAGGCGGATCAGACGCAGACTTCTTGAGCAGTACAAGCTCTTGGGAAAATGGAACCTGGTTGCCCGCATGCTTGAGACAAAGGCGGAGAAGAAGCCCGATCATGAGACCCTCTCTGAGCTCCTCGATGTTTACAGAAACATGAAGAGCATGGAGGGGCTTACACTGACCCTCAAGCGCTTGATCGGCCTTGATCCATCAGACCTTGAGGCGAGGAGGGAGCTGGCGGAAATACTCGAGAAAAATGGAGACCTGAAGGGGGCCATTCGGGAGTATGAGGCCCTTTTAAGACATACAGAGGGGGAGGATAAACTGCCGGTCTATAAAAGGCTGGGATATCTCTATACGGAGACGGGCAAGCTTGAGAAGGCCATCTCCTCCTATCTCCAGGCGGCCAGGATCGACCAGAAGGATGCCAACCTCCACTACAACCTCTCCTACCTTTATGAAAAGCTGGGTCAGGAGGAGAAATCCAACTTCTACCTGGATAACGCTATTACCCTCAGATCCAGCGACGTGCAAGGGCGACTGAAATTGGCTCAGGCCTTTTTGAAGAAAGGCCGTCTGGAAAAGGCCAGGAAATACCTTTCAGAGGTCCTGGATATGGATCCCGAATCAGAGGAGGCCCTCGCTATGATGGCCAGGATCCTGGAAGAGCAGGGAGACAAGGGATCCCTCAGGAAGGTTTATGAGAAGATCCTTGCCCTCAATCCAGCGAACGAAACAGTGAGATACAACTTGGGAGCCCTGGAGTATGAAGAGGGAAACCTGAAAGGTGCCCTGCCCTACTTCAGGGAGTATGTGAAATCACACCCTGAAGACGCCACGGCCCGCGGAGTTCTTTTTGATATTTATAAACAGGAAAAAGATCTTCCCTCAGCGTTCAAAGAGGCCATGGCCCTGGTGGAACTGACGCCGGAAGACACGGATGTCTATGACTTTATCTTTGATTATCTGAAGGAGAAAAAGGAGTATGAAAAGCTGATCCCCATTATGCTGAAAGGAGTGAAGGCCAACCCGGGGGATACCCGTCTCAGGGAATACCTGGTCCAGGCCTATTTAAAGATCGGAAAAGACGATCGGGTGGTGGTGCAGATGGGGGAGATACTCAAGGCACGGCCAAAGGGGATCGACTGGCTTATCATCGACGTGTTTGAAGGCCTTCGTGCCAGAGGCGCCTATGAGAAGATCCTCTCCATCATGAAAAGGGCGGTTAAGGCCTATCCCAAAGATGTGGTGTTCAGGGAATACCTGGTGCTGGCCTGTCTGAGGACCGGCAGGGAAGAGCAGGCCGCACAACAGATGGAGGAGATACTGAAGGCCAGGCCCACGGATGTGGACCTCCTGCTCCAGTTGGCAAGGCTCAGGGAGAAGAATAACCACGTGCAGAAGGCCGCGAAGGCCTACAGGAGGATACTGGAGATATCTCCTGACCACGAAGAGGCCTCAGAGGCCTACCTGAGGCTTCAGGAGGAGATCCTGAGGTCAAAGGTGAAGGAGAGCGATCAAGAAAGGTGATTAGCGACCATGTCTGATCATGAAGGGAGTTCGTTTCCGCGGTACCATGTGGCCGCCGGCCTGATCTGGAGGGAAGGAAAACTCCTTATCGCCACACGACCTCCAGGCACGCACCTGGAGGGTCTGTGGGAGTTTCCCGGGGGCAAACAGGAAGAGGGGGAGGGACTTGAAGAGTGCCTTGAAAGGGAGATTCAAGAGGAATTGGGCATAAGGGTACGGGTGGACGGGCCTTTCCTGACGGTGGACCATTCCTACCCTGAGAAAAGGATCTGGCTTCACGTGTTCAACTGCACCTACCTGACGGGTGAACCCGAGCCGGTGGAATCTCAGGAGATCAGGTGGGTAAGTTTGAACCAACTGTCAGCCCTTTCCTTTCCCCCTCCCGATATTTTGATCATCGAAAAATTGACAAGTTCGCAAAAAGTCAAAATCTCGCGCAAAGCCGCAGAGCTCGCAAAGTTAACTGGTTAATCTTAGAAGATATTTTCTTGGCGCCCTTGGCATCTTTGGGCAAAAAGGCGGTTTTTACGAGATCATCAAAATCGAACCAGT
>Ga0136651_10000917_pt1 | contig 16297 bp, 10 predicted proteins | sample Mar14236cmmetaG_FD_94867 | JGI IMG/M metagenome (GOLD analysis project Ga0136651, IMG submission 94867) | Marine hydrothermal vent microbial communities from Guaymas Basin, Gulf of California to study Microbial Dark Matter (Phase II) - Marker... ...
AGGAGGTAATCGACATATCCGTCTTTGATATGCTCATAGTCTTCGCCCCACTCATTCTGCAGTGTCTCCGTGATCTTCACATGACTCTCCAGCAGGACATTTGCCGGACCCTCTTTCCCGTCCGTGAGCCGCCAGCCGGCCTCTTCCAGCAAGTGGTTGATCCGAATACGTGCTTTGGCTTCTTTGGGAGGCATAGGATGTTGTGGGTTTGAGAGACTAAAATTAGTCAATCGGCCGGAAGAAACCTAATCAGAAAAACATGTTTTTTAGAAGGTGGACGTGTGTCTGTTTCTGCCTGTAATGAGTGTTTTAAGGAACGAACACAATCAAAACTATAATTTATATTCTTACAGGGAATCTTGACTTTTCAATGGTAAATCAAAATTATGTTACCCACACGATTTTATAAAGAGCCGGCATTTTTCAGAACGATACCCTCGCTGCAACCACATACAATTCCATCTACGTAGGAGATGTTTATATGAGAAATATTTTCCTGAAAGGAATAAAACCCTTCTTTAATTTGTCAAAAAAAACAAACAGGTACTTAACCGGAACCGAATTGTTATTACCGATGACGCTGAAAAAGTATTTTTTGTTGGTTTTTCTTCTTCTGCCGGGAATATTTCCTGTGGGGGCACAATATAGTGTAACGGGAAGGGTGATGGATAAAACGGCGGGAAAACCGCTGTCCGATGCTCATATTATCCTGGGACATACCAGCGACACCCTGAAATATGCTGTTGTCAGTACCGGAGACGGCACCTTTTTCTTTTCCCGGGTACATCAGGGAAAATATCTATTGCAGGTAATTTATCTGGGATACAAAACCTACCAGCAGCCTCTGACCGTGGAACATGACACTCATCTCGGAGATATTTTATTGGAGATGGATTCTCTGCACATTGGCGAAGTGACCGTGACCGGACAGATCCCTATGGCCGAACAGATAGGCGACACCACTCAGTATAATGCCATGGCTTATAAAACAACGCAGGATGCCTCGGCAGAAAACCTGGTAGAGAAAATGCCGGGGATCGTGATCGAGGATGGAAAGGTTCAGGCCCACGGCGAAGATGTAAAAGAGGTGCTGGTGGACGGACGGCCTTTTTTCGACCGGGATCCTATGGCTGCCCTGCGCAACCTGCCGGCCGAGGTTATTGAAAAAATTCAAATCTATGACAAGCAGAGTGAACAAGCCGAGTTTACCGGTTTTGAAGACGGGAACACCCGTAAGGTCATGAACATAATTACACGTGTCGGCATGCGCAACGGCACTTTCGGCAGGATATATGCCGGTTACGGTACCGACAACCGGTATATGGCCGGTGGCAATATCAACAAGTTCAATAAAGCCCGGCGTATCTCCGTAGTAGGACAATCAAACAATCTCAACCGGCAGAATTTTTCTTCCGAAGACCTGTTGGGGGTCATGTCTTCCTCTCGTCTGAAGAATGCCGGACGGCGACGGACAGGCGGAAAAGGAGGCGGAAATCAAAGTATGGGAGGCTCTAATACCGGCGATTTCCTCGTTGCTCCACAGAATGGCATCACTCAGACCCATGCCCTGGGCATTAACTATTCGGATGAGTGGGGAGAGAAAGTTGAGGTAACCGGCAGTTATTTCTTTAACCGAACCCACAATACGGCGTCACAACTAACCAACCGTAATTATATCTCCGATCGTGATTCAGGACAGGTTTATAACGAACAGGAAGAAACCGGCAGCTTCAACACCAACCATCGTTTCAACCTTCGTCTTGCTTACAAAATAAACGAGAATAACTCAATCCTTTTCCGTCCCAGACTGACACTGCAGTTTAATGACGGAACCTCTGATGTATCTGGTCTGACCTATGATGAACGAAGGATGATAAACCAGACCGACAATTCTTTTTCCTCCCGCCTGAATGGTTTAAACTATTCCGGGATGCTTCTTTTCAGACACAGATTCAAAAAAAAGGGACGTACCTTTTCAATCAACATCAACTCGGGGTATAACCAGTCCGGTGGGGAGAATGCCATTTATTCCCTTAGCCGGTTATACACAGACACGGTATTTCTTGATATAAGTAACCAGCAGGCTACTCTTGACGCCAACGCATGGAGCATACAGACCAATCTGATGTATACCGAACCGGTGGGTAAAAGAAGCATGATAGAAGTTCATTATCAGCAGTCCTACCGGCCCGGTATTTCCGACAAGGAAACCTGGAATTATGATCCATCTGCTGATGGTTATACTCTCCTGGACACCCTCTTATCCAACAAATTTGACAGCAGGTACTCTACCCGGGAGATAGGAACCGGTTACTTGTATCACCAGGGAAAGCTGAATCTCACAACACGTATCTCGGCAGAATCATCCCGTCTGGAGAGAAAGGAGACGTATCCGGCGGTACAGCAGATCACCAACCATTATCTGAAACTACAGGGGCTGGTCCTGCTACGTTACCGCATGGGATTGGGAAAGAACCTTAACATCGTTTACCGTACCAACACATCCCCTCCTTCGGTATCACAGATGCAGGAAGTCCTCGACAATACCGACCCATTGCATCTGAGAATAGGAAATGCCAGCCTATCTCCTTCTTTCAAACACAATCTCTTTTTCCGTTACTCCACCGTTAACCGGAAGTCTTCCTCCATTTTCTTTATTTTCCTCAACGGAAGTATGGAACGTAATGCTATCGTTTCCCGGACATGGACCCCCATGCAGGACACCACCATTGCGGGCAATCTTATCCCTGCAGGCATCCAACTGACCCGGCCGGTAAATGTAAACGGACAATGGAGCATCAGGAATTTTATCACTTACGGTTTCCCGGTGTTGCCAATAAAATCCAACCTGAACCTGAACTTCTCGGCCAGTTACAACCGGAACCCCGGCTATATCAACCAGAGCCTGAATGTTTCAAACAACACCTCTTTCTCGGCAGGGATAGTTCTCAGCAGTAACATCAGTGAAAACCTGGATTTCACCCTTTCTTCCAGAAGTAAATATAACATCATCAGAAATTCCCTGCAACAAAAAAATAACTATAACTACTTTATACAAAACACCCGTGCCCGGCTGAAATGGATCTTCTGGAGAGGATTTACTTTTTCAACCGATGTTTCTCAAAAACTGTACACAGGACTTTCCTCCACCCTGGATCAGAACTATTGGATCTGGAATCTTGGATTTGGATACAAATTGTTTAAAGACAAAAAAGGGGAAATCTCACTGAATGTTTTTGATCTGCTGAACCAAAATCAAAGCATCAGCCGCAAAACCAGGGTCAACTATGTTGAGGATGTACAGACTGAGGTACTACAACGCTTTTTCATGCTTACCTTCAGCTACAACCTGCGGAGTTTTCCGGAGGCAAAACTACCTCCTCCGGGACGCCCGCCGTTTCGTAAATTCAAACAATGAACGATGATTGGCGAACGTTCGTCCTTCAACAATCATCGATTATCATTCTCTTATGTATACCCTTTTCACCCGTGCCGATATTCCCGTCAGGATTTCGTATGGAATCGTCTTGCCACAATGTGCCAGATCTTCGATCGGAGCATGATCCCCGAAAATCTCCACGGGGTCGCCGGCTTTGATACCGAGGCCTGTCACATCTGCCATACACATATCCATGCATACCTTCCCGACGATAGGCACTAAAGTGTCTCTTACAAATAATTTTCCCTTTCTGTCGCTCAGGCTGCGCATCAGTCCGTCCGCATAACCGACAGGGATTATCGCGATAGTCATCTCCTGCCGGGCTTTTTCCGAACGACCGTAACCCACCGTCTCACCGGCTTTCACATTTTTTACCTGTGTTACCACGCTCCTGAAGCGGCTTACTGTCCGCAGCCGGCCTTTCAGGGTTACACTGATCCCGTATATACCCAGTCCTGGTCGTACCATATCGAACTGTGCCTCCGGAAACCGTTCTATTCCCGTTGTATTCAGGATATGCCACAGCACCCTGTAGCCCAAAGCCTCTTGTATCTGTCCGGCTACCTCCCGGAATGTTACGATCTGTTGCCGGGTAAAGTCATCCTGTTCCGGTGCTTCGCTGGCAGCCAGATGAGAAAATACCGACCGGATATACAGGGTATCTGTTTTCGTGATTCTTTCGATCAACGCTGCGGTTTCTTCCGGCAGGAAGCCCAGACGGTGCATGCCGGTATCTATCTTCAGGTGTACCGGATAGTCCTGCAAGCCTGCTGACTCCAGTTTCCGTATAAAAGCCTCCATGATCTCCCTGTTGTATAGCTCCGGTTCGAGCGAATAGCGGATGATTGTATCAAAGGCCGACATCTCGGGGTTCATCACCATAATGGGGAGTCTGATCCCTGAGTGCCTTAGCATGACTCCCTCATCCGCATAAGCCACCGCCAGGTAATCCACTTGCTGGTACTCAAGAGCCCGGGCGATCTCATAAGCTCCGCTCCCATAAGCAAAGGCTTTGACCATGACCATCAGACGTGTGCCGGGTCTCAGCAGAGAACGATATACATTGAGATTATGTGTCAACGCATCCAGGTTTACCTCCAGAACGGTTTGGTGTACCTGCTCTTCCAACAGTACGGAGATCCGTTCAAATGCAAAATCACGGGCTCCTTTCAACAGAATCACTTCATCCCTGAACTCCATTGAGGACAGAAACTCCAGCAAAGCCTCTGTTCCCGGGTAAAATACCGACCCCTCAGGGAACAAACCTGCGAAGGCCGAGATATCGGGGCCCACCCCGATAAACTTTTCGACACCCCCGTCTCTTATGAGGTTTGCCACATCCCGGTACAGATCAGCTTTGGGCTTGCCACTCTGCAGAATATCGGACAGGATCACTGTTTTCTTCAGCTTACTGTTTTGTTGCTTCAGAAAATCCAGGGCAATCTTCAACGACTGCAAATCGGAGTTATAGTAATCATTGATCAGCATACAGCCCCGCACACCTTTCCTGAGTTCCATACGCATGGCTACAGGCTGTAACCCAGACATAGCCTGGGCAATATACTCCGGTTCACATTGCAGATAAAACAATACGGTCCACACGTGGATCGCATTCTCTACGGATGCTTCATCCGTAAAGGGGATATTGATCTCATATTCTTTTCCGCGGTATGTTGCTTTTATTTCCGTATGATCTCCTTTTTTATCTACAGATATAACCCTCACATCGGCATCATCTTCATCAGACCATGTAAACAACTGCATTTCTTTTTTTCCAAGTTGTTGCCGGATTTTTTCATCTATCCAGGGAATCTTACGATAAATCAGTACGCCGGCATCTTTAAAAAGGATCAGTTTTTCTTTCAGTTTCTCTTCCAGGCTGGAGAAATGCTCCTGGTGGGCTTCTCCGATATTGGTCAGAACACCTATATCCGGGCGTATCATTTGTTGAAGGCGTTTCATCTCGCCGGGGCGGGAGATCCCCGCTTCGATGATTCCGTAATCATAAGTATTATCCAGGAGCCACAGCGACAGGGGAACCCCCACCTGTGAGTTATAGCTTTTCGGACTTCGTACAACATATCTCTTGCCCGCCAGGGCCTGCACCAGCCACTCTTTGACGATGGTCTTGCCGTTGCTGCCGGTGATGGCTATCAAAGGTTTCCGGAAAGATCGTCTGTGCATGGCAGCCAGTTGTTGCATGGCTTTCAGTGTATCGCCAACTTCGATAAAACAGGCTCCGGGATAATCTTCTGGTTGTTCCGGCAGATGGCTTACCAGAAAATAACGTACCTGTTGCCGGTAGAGCATAGGGATGAAACGGTGGCCATCATGATGAGTTCCTTTCAGTGCCACAAACAAAGCTCCATCCGGATAGACAACCCGACGGCTGTCGGTCAGTATTTCCCGTATGTTACCGGTTCCTGCACCGACCTGCTTACCGTGTACCGCTTCTGCAATTTCCCGTAGAGTATATTCCGCCATATAACAGGGTCAATCTTTTTCTTGTTCTTTATCTCTCTCCTCCAGGGCTTCCAGGTAACAAGCCCTGCACAAGGGCTCATACACATCCTTCTCCCCCAGCAGCACCTGGCTTTCTTCGAAAGTCTTCCTGAAAGAATAATGTGCCAGGTTGCCACACCGCATACAGATGGCATGCACTTTGGTTACATACTCGGCTATGGCCATCAATGCAGGCATGGGACCAAACGGTTTTCCCATAAAATCCATATCCAGTCCGGCCACGACTACCCTGGCACCCTGATTCGCCAGTTGATTACAGACCTCTACCAGCCCCATATCGAAAAACTGAGCTTCATCTATGCCCACCACTTCCACATTATAAGCCAGCAACAGGATGTTGGCAGCTGTATCCACCGGTGTAGAACGGATGGTACGTGCATCGTGCGATACTACATTCTTTTCCGAATAGCGCCGGTCGATGAGCGGTTTGAAAATCTCCACCTTCTGGTTCGCCAGACGGGCCCGTTTCAGACGTCGGATCAACTCCTCCGTTTTTCCCGAAAACATAGAGCCCGCTATTACTTCTATAAAGCCCTGTTTTTTATTGCCTCTTATGGATCTTTCCAGGAACATGATATATTTGTTTCTGAATTATTATCGTTAACTTTGTGATTATGCGAATATACATATAGTTTACGGATTATGAACGTTGAAAGAGCTTTTGAAATTCTCTCTAAAGATATAGAAGAAATAGAAGATATTCTTTCCGGCATAGAAAAAACCTCCCTGCCGGACGACCTTGAAATGGCACTGGCTGTTTCCAAACTCAGAAACCTGAAAGAAAACTTCAGCACTTTGAGTCATACGTTGCAGAAAAGCATACAACAGGCTGTTTTTACTGCATCTGACGGGAAACCTGAAGAGACAAAAACAGAATCCGTTGTTGTTGAAAAAGAAAATATACTTCAAGCGGATCAGAAAGCCGTGAAAGACGAAGAACTCCCGCCAAGAGAAGAACCACCTGTGGCAGAGCCAACTACAAAGCCGGTCTCTGTTTCCGAAGAAAATAGATCTCCAAAACAGAAAAAGAAGGGAAAAACCGTTTTCCTCTCTGACACTTTTGAAAAAAAACATTCTTTCCGCAATGAAAATCTGGGGAAAGCACATCCCAGGGATGTGTCTTCCACGATCAAGAACAGGCCTCTCTCCGATCTGCAACGGGCCATCGGATTGAATGAAAAATTCATGTTTATCCGCGATCTCTTCGACGGCGACAGCAAAAAATATGAAGAAACCGTGCAATTCATCAACAAAGCGGTTTCACGCGAGCAGGTAGATACGTTCCTGGCCCGGTTCAAGTGGGATGAAAAAAAGGAAGCCGTTCATAAATTCCGTGAGCTGGTTGAACGCAAGCTTAAAAGTCTAAAAAATGGCTAAGCTATACGTTGTTCCCACCCCTGTCGGCAACCTGGAAGACATCACACGGCGGGCCATACGGGTGTTGCAGGAGGTGGATCTGATACTGGCCGAAGACACCCGCAAGGGGCTCAATCTACTCCGGCATTACGGTATTGAGAAGCAGGTTATCTCTTATCACAAAGACAATGAACACCGTATGGTACCCTCCATCCTCGGGTGCCTGCAGGAAGGACAGACCCTGGCTCTGATCTCGGAAGCCGGTATGCCGGGGATCTCCGATCCCGCTTATCTGCTGATAAGAGCCTGCATAGAAAAAGACATAGCTGTGGAATCGCTGCCGGGGCCTACAGCTTTCGTACCTGCCCTGGTCAACTCCGGACTGCCCTGTGATCGCTTTTTCTTCGAAGGCTTCCTGCCTGCCAAAAAAGGTCGCAACAAAAGGCTCAAAGAGATATGTCATCTTCCCCATACCGTGGTGCTGTATGAATCCCCCCACCGCCTGCTGAGGACTCTCAAAGACCTGAATGAACATTTCGGAAATGAGCGCAATGCCAGTATCTCCAAAGAGATCTCCAAAATCCACGAAACCACCTTCCGTGGTACTTTGGGGAAGTTGCTGGAACTATTTGAAGGAACCAAACCCAAAGGAGAGTATGTGATTGTTGTGGCGGGGACGGCAAGGAAGTAGGAAAAAATCATAAGGCAGTACTAATGGCGTAATACAATAGTATACGGTAGGAAAACCTGTCAGCAGGGTGAAACCATCCCATTCTAACCGGCTTTGTTTTGCCGTCGCATCTGGGCGAAAGCATGGCAGGCAGATTATTTCTGCCTCCTGCCTTTATACCTCTGGCTTTTCGTTGCTCCACCCCGGGGTTTACGTGCTCTTTTCTCCGGTTCTTTTTCTTCTTCACTCCCCGGCATCCGGTAGATAGTATAACCGATCAGTCGTTCTATTTTTTTCAGTTTATAGCTTTCTTCAGGGCTTACCAGGGTTATGGCTACACCTGATTTTTTGGCACGTGCTGTCCTGCCCACCCTGTGTACATAATCCTCCGGATCCTGAGGGACATTGTAATTAATCACCAGATCGATATCATCAATATCAATACCCCTTGAAATCACATCCGTAGCAACAAGGATGGGTAATTTCTTGCTTTTGAATTTCCGGAGGATTTCATTGCGTTCAGGTTGGGTCAGATCCGAGTGAATGGCCTGAACGGGGAAGCCCATTCTTTTGAATTCCCGTTCCAGCTCTTTCACGCTCTTTTTAGTAGCGGAAAAGATCAACACATGATCCAGATCCTGGTCCTTGAGCAGTTTTTTTAATACGGATGTTTTATTTCGTTCGGTGGTAATATACACTGCCTGCAGCACGCCTTCTGCAGGTTTGGACACCTCAAAGTCTATCTCTTCAGGGTAATTCATGATTTTTTTGGCAAATCGTCTTATCTCCGGAGCCATGGTGGCTGAAAAAAGGAGGGTCTGTCTATTCTTTGCCAGCCTGTTTATGATCCGCATGATATCCTCTTTAAATCCCATATCCAGCATACGATCTGCCTCATCCAGAATGAGGACCGAGATTTTCTCAAGATGGGTATATCCCAGGTTGATATGGGAAAGTAGTCGTCCCGGCGTAGCGATCAGGATATCGGCTCCCTTCAGAATGGCTTGTTTTTGCTGCTCGAACTCGATGGCATCGCCTCCTCCGTATATGGCCATGGAGCTGACATCGCAGTAATAGGTAAGTCCTTCAAACTGCTGATCAATCTGAATAGCCAGCTCACGGGTAGGAGCCAGGATAAGCACGGAAGGATGTTTGCCCCTGTCCTTACGGGTAAGTGCCTGTTGTATCACCGGTAAAGTATAGGCCCATGTCTTCCCGGTGCCGGTCTGTGCACAGCCGATCACATCTTTTCCCTCCAGAATAAGGGGAATGCAGGCTTTTTGTATGTCGGTAGGTTCCTCAAAGCCAAAAGAACTTATTCCTTCAAGTATGGCAGGATCCAACGGGTAATCTTTAAAACGCATGGATACAAATGGGTTAAATTCCGGTCACGGATAATTAGTCTTAGAATATCCAAAAATAATACATTATTTTTGACCGGAACTAAAGAAGCTCTCTTTTTTAAGGGCTTTTATACAGTAAGATAAGAATATGAAGAAAATTTATCAATCGGTTTTCTTTGATCTCGACAATACTCTGTGGGACTTCAATACCAATTCCCGACGGGCTTTTCATGTTCTATATGACAAATACGGTTTCCGGGAGAAAGGCATTTCTTTCGATCATCTCAATACAGTATATCACAAGCACAACGATGCATTATGGGAAGCCTACCGCCAGGGGAAAACAGACAAACAGACCCTGCGATGGAAACGTTTTTTTCTGACATTACAAGAGCTGGGGATCCCGGACATGACCCTTGCCCGTAAGTTGGATCATGATTATATCGAGACCAGCAAGAGCATGACCGGTCTGGTGGACGGAGCCATCGATATCCTGGAATACCTGAAACCAAAATACAAACTGTTTCTGCTGACCAACGGGTTTAACGAAGTACAGTTTACCAAGATTCGCAACAGTGGTCTGGAACCTTACTTCGAGAAAATCATCACCTCCGAGATGGCAGGCATTCTCAAACCCCATCCGGATTTTTTCAAATATGCTTTGCGCCGGACAAACAGAAATCCCCAGACCTCTGTTATGATCGGTGATGATCCGGAAACGGATATCCGGGGTGCTGCCAACGCAGACATAGAGACGGTCTTGTTCAATCCTTCCGGAGCTCCCCATGACTCCCGGCCCGGGTATGAGATACAAAGGCTGGAAGAAATAAAGAAAATCTTGTAACTCGTAAAACACCGTAGAGGCTTAAAATTTTGAACTAATACGCTCATTTTCTCATATTTCATTTATTTTATATCTATTTTTCCAACATACCCCTATTCATACTGGGGTGTATCATATATTTATCAATAATTTTTCAATAAATACCCCGTATTTTATTGGGGGTACTTTTATTTTATATACATTTGTCCCCAATAAAAATTTATATCATGGCACAGTTCAGAACAATTGCATTTCAGGAAGTTTTAAAGAGACAGCCTGTAAACGTAAAAGCACCTTCTAATGATGTAACCGTGTATTTTGGTTCCAAAGTTTTTGACTTGGAAAAGATGCAGAAGTATCTTTCCAAAGAAGCATATAAAAGTGTACGGCAAGCCATTAGGGAAGGCACCCATATTGACAGGAAGATGGCCAACCAAGTTGCCGCCGGCATGAAAAACTGGGCGATTGACAATGGCGCTACGCATTACACCCACTGGTTTCATCCTTTGACTGACGGAACGGCCGAAAAACATGACGGATTCATCGACTTCGGGGATTCCGGAGTTGTGGAGAACTTCTCAGGCGAACTGCTGGTACAACAGGAACCCGATGCATCCAGCTTCCCCAGCGGGGGTATTCGCAACACTTTTGAAGCCCGTGGTTATACAGCCTGGGATGTCTCCTCTCCCGCTTTTCTTATTGACACCACGCTTTGTATCCCGACGGTCTTTGTTTCATACACCGGCGAAGCCCTCGATTATAAAGCTCCGTTGCTCCGTGCACTCAGCATATTGGATAAAGCAGCCGTGGATGTGTGCCGTTATTTTGATAAAAATGTTAATAAAGTATTTGCCACTCTGGGATGGGAACAGGAGTATTTTCTGATCGATGATGCTTTTTACAATGCCCGTCCCGATCTGATTCTGACCGGCAGAACACTTGTAGGACACCAGTCACCCAAAGACCAGCAACTGGGGGATCATTATTTCAGCTCAATCCCTGAAAGGGTAAAAGCTTTTATGGAAGATTTTGAGATCGAATCTTATAAATTGGGTATTCCTGTAAAGACACGACATAATGAAGTAGCACCCAACCAGTATGAATGTGCCCCCATTTTTGAGGAAGTCAATCTGGCCAATGACCACAATCAGATTATCATGGACCTGATGAAAAGAGTGGCACGTCATCACAATTTCAGGGTACTATTTCATGAAAAACCTTTTGCCGGCATTAATGGCTCCGGGAAGCACAACAACTGGTCACTGGTTACGGATACTGGTGTCAACTTACTATCTCCGGGGAAAAACCCGATGGGAAACCTGCAATTCCTCACATTCCTGGTAAATGTCATCAAAACCGTACATGACAACCAGGACATTCTGAGAGCTTCTATCCTTACCGCCGGCAATTCACACCGTCTGGGAGGCGACGAAGCACCCCCAGCTATTCTCTCCATTTTCCTGGGATCAACCTTGTCAAAAATTCTGGCAGACCTGGAAAAAAATGTACCCAACAACAAAATGACGCCGGAAGAAAAAACTGAGCTGAAACTGGGCATTGGGAAAATCCCGGAGATTTTACTGGATAACACCGACCGGAATAGAACCTCTCCTTTTGCTTTTACCGGTAACCGGTTTGAATTCCGTGCCGTCGGTTCCAGCGCCAATTGTGCGGCTCCGATGATCGTTTTAAACAGCGCCTTAGCTTATCAACTAAAAGAATTTAAGAAAGAAGTGGATTCCCTGATCGAAAGAAAGAATCTGAAAAAAGATGAAGCTATCTTCAAGGTACTCAGAAAATATATAACCAAATCGAAAAACATACTCTTTGAAGGAGACAATTATAGTGATGAATGGAAGAAAGAAGCTGAAAAACGCGGCTTGTCCAATATCATCAATGTGCCTGAATCTCTGTCCAAATATCTGACGCCGCAAGCCAAGAAGGTACTTATTGACAACGGCATATTCGATGAACGGGAACTGAAAGGCCGTGTTGAGGTAGAATATGAAAAATTCACCAAGAAGATCCAGATCGAAGCACGCGTGCTCGGAGACCTGGCCATCAACCACATTGTTCCCACAGCCGTCCAGTATCAGAACAAATTGATCGAAAATGTAAAAGGATTGAAAGATCTTTTCACAGAAGAAGAATTCAAGGAACAGGCTAATCACCGGATGGAAATTATCAAGAATATTTCTAAACATGTCTCCATTATTAAAAGCAAGGTTACTGAAATGATCAACGCCAGAAAAGTGGCCAATAAGATTAAAGATGTGGTGGAAAAAGCTTACGCTTATGACACAACGGTCAGACCCTTCCTGGATGAGATTCGCTATCATGCAGATAAGCTGGAACTGATCATAGATGATGAATTGTGGCCTTTGCCAAAATACCGTGAAATACTGTTTACCAGATAAAAAATATCACTCGGAAACACAACCCGTTACTGTTAATTTTATTGTTAGTGAAAAAAGTTGTTCCGGAAATCCGGAACAACTTTTTTTTGCCTCGAAAAAATATTTACTTTTATAACCTCGTTGTAAGGCTATATTAATTATGAGATCTTTTGCTTCTATACTGATTATTCTTTTTCTAGGACTGCCAGGGGTATATGGGCAGAAAAAGAAAATGGTCAAAGCCGAAGAAGCTTTAAAGGCAGGAGAATATTATGATGCCATCGATTTGTTCAAGAATGCTTACTCATCCATCAAGAGCAAAGAGGTTAAGACAGAAATAATATTCAAGATTGCCGAATGCTACCGGTTGATCAATGAGCCAGGCAAATCTGAACTCTGGTATAAAAAAGCCATCAGTAAGGGCTATCCTGATCCTACGGCTATTCTTTTTTATGCTCAGCAATTGATGAAGAACGGGAAATATGAACAGGCCATAGAGGAATTCAATAAATACAAGCAACTTGTACCCAATGATCTGCGCAGCGCCGAAGGTATCAAGGCCTGTGACCAGGCCTTGAAATGGATGAATCAACCTACAGGATATAATATTGAGGAAATGCGTTTTTTTAATTCGCGTTTCAGTGATTATTCTCCGGCATATGCCCGTGATGACTATCAGGTAGTGTATTTCACCTCATCCCGTGACGATGCTACCGGAAATAAAATCCATGGTGCTACCGGACAAAACTTTTCCGATATTTTCGTTTCCAAACGCGACAGAAAAGGGAAATGGAGCACCCCGGTACCTTTGGAAGGCCCTGTTAATACCACTTTTGAAGAAGGAACCCCTTCTTTCACTTCCGATTACAACACCATGTTTTTTACCCGCTGTGAAATGGATAAGCACCGGAAGCTGGGATGCCGGATCATGATTTCCAAAAAAAACGGGGAAGAGTGGAGTAAGCCTGAGGCGCTGAACCTCCTCCCGGACAGTCTGACAGAAGCCCATCCTGCCATTTCTTCCGATGGACTTACTCTTTATTTTGTTTCTGATAAGCCTGGCGGCTTTGGAAAAAAAGATATCTGGAAAGTTACACGGGGAAGGGAAGGCGACTCGTGGGGTGAACCGGAAAACCTGGGACCGGATATCAATACAGATGGAAATGAGATGTTCCCGTATGTCGATCACAACGGAACACTTTACTTTTCTTCTGACGGCTTGCCGGGAATGGGAGGACTGGATATTTTCAGGGCCAAACAGAACGATAACGGTCGTTGGAAAGTAGAAAACCTGAAATACCCCATCAATTCCCCAGCCGATGATTTTGGCATTATCATGCAAGACAAAGAAATAAAAGGCTTTTTCTCCTCCTCACGCAAAGGAAGAACCCGTGATGATATCTATGCTTTTGTCCTGCCACCCCTGAAGTTCAATATTATAGGCACAGTACGCAACCTGCAAACAGACGAGATTATCCCCTATTGCCAGATCAAAATGATAGGTAGCGATGGAACGATTTTACAGGACAGTACCAATGACAAGGGATCTTTTCGCTTTATGCTTAAACCTAATACCGACTATATTTTTATCGCCTCCAAAAAGGGTTATCTGAACGGAAAAAGCAAAGAGACCACCAAGGGGTTAAAAAAAAGCACGGAAATCAGGACTACCATACAACTTGCCTCTATTGCCAAACCTATCGAGATCCAAAATATCTACTACGACTTTGGTAAGTGGGATCTGCGGCCTGAATCCATGGTGGCACTGGATCACCTGGTTGAGGTGCTGAACGACAATCCGAATATTGTTATTGAACTGCGGTCACATACCGACTCCAGGGCTTCGGAACAATACAACCTGGAACTTTCCCAGAAACGGGCCCAGTCTGTTGTAGATTATCTTATTCGCAAAGGTATAGATCCGAAACGACTGAACGCCAAAGGATATGGAGAATCCATGCCTAAAGTAGTAGATAAAAAACTGGCTCAGCAATATCCTTTCCTGAAAGTCGGAACAGTACTGGATGATAAGTTTATTAATTCGCTGACTGACGAAAACCGGAAAGAGATCTGTCATCAGATCAACCGTCGTACCGAATTCCAGGTATTGCGTACCGATTTCCCGACCAAGGAGATAGGCAATAAAAAGTAAACATGGGCAAGGATTCATCAAGATATGCCCGCCGGGGAGTTTCCTCGCAGAAAGAAGATGTGCATGCTGCCATACAGGATGTGGACAAAGGTCTTTTCCCAAAGGCTTTTTGTAAAATCATCCCGGATCTACTGGCCGGCAATGATGAATGGTGCACCATCATGCATGCCGACGGTGCTGGTACCAAATCGGTACTGGCCTATCTCTACTGGAAAGAAACAGGCGATCTTTCGGTATGGGAAGGCATTGCCCAAGATGCTTTGGTAATGAACATCGACGACTTGCTGTGCGTAGGAGCCACAGACAACATCCTGGTATCTTCAACTATCGGTCGCAATAAATCCCGGATCCCGGGAGAGGTGATCTCTGCCCTTATCAACGGAACGGAAAAGTTCCTGGCTTTCCTTCGTAAACAGGGAATACAGGCCTATTCTACCGGTGGTGAAACGGCTGATATCGGGGATCTCGTCAGGACCGTCATCGTTGATTCGACGGTCACTTCCCGCATGAAAAGAGAAGAAGTAATCACCAATGACCACATTACTCCTGGGGATGTGATCGTAGGACTGGCTTCTTATGGGCAGGCATCCTATGAAAAAGAATACAACAGCGGCATCGGCAGTAACGGACTCACATCGGCCCGTCATGATATCTTCTTTCATACTCTGGCAAAAAAATATCCCGAAGCCTGGGATCCTGAGATCCCGGAAAAGCTTGTTTATTCCGGAAAATATGCCCTTACCGACCCCACCGAAGTACAAGGGATGGACATGGGGAAACTGGTTCTTTCCCCCACAAGGACTTATGCTCCGGTAATCCGCGAAATACTTGATCATTTCCGGAAAGATATCCACGGGATGATCCATTGTACGGGGGGTGGACAAACCAAGGTACTCCGTTTTATTGATCATTTGCATATTATAAAAAATAATCTATTCCCGGTTCCCCCGGTTTTCAGATATATCAGGGAAAGCTCCGGAACAGATTGGAAAGAAATGTACCAGGTTTTCAATATGGGTCATCGCATGGAGATATATGTCCCCCGAGGCCTGGCAAAGGAAATTATCCGCATTGCAGATACCTGGCATATTGAAGCCCGGATTATCGGACGGGTCGAAAAGTCAGATCGTCGCCGTTTGACATTGGTTACCGATAACGGAACTTTTGAATATTAGTTCCTATTCGGAAGCAATCCTGAAAAACCCTGTTTATTTCTTACCTTTGTGCCCTGTAAAAAGTGATCATTATGAATAGAAATCTGATTCTCGAAAAACTGGAAGGTGTCAAAGAACGGTTTGATAACGTGTCGCGCGAGCTATCTGACCCTGAAGTCATGTCCGATATGAAGCGTTATATCAAACTGAACAAGGAATACAAGGAACTTGAGCCGATCATCAGTGCTTATAAGGAATACAGAGATCTTTTAAGCAATATTGATACGGCCAAACAAATGCTGGCGGAAGAAAAAGATGAAGAAATACGGGAGATGGCCCGGCAGGAACTGGACGGAAGGCAGTCGAAAACAGAACCCAATGAAAAAAAAACAAAATTATTGCTGGTCACAGCTGATCCCCCGGATAAAAAAGATGCAATGG
>Ga0136651_10000920_pt1 | contig 16274 bp, 10 predicted proteins | sample Mar14236cmmetaG_FD_94867 | JGI IMG/M metagenome (GOLD analysis project Ga0136651, IMG submission 94867) | Marine hydrothermal vent microbial communities from Guaymas Basin, Gulf of California to study Microbial Dark Matter (Phase II) - Marker... ...
ATTAACAGTGTATTTCCGTTCGAAAGTGCCTCATAAAACCTGGCAGGTCTGGTTCTCCTTTCTTAACTTGATGACATTGCGCATATAATTGAATGGTGTCCTTATCCCCGGCCCACCAAACTCCACCGCTGTGCCAGCGCCTGTTGCGTGCGCAAAAGTGTCTCTTTGTACATTTGCAGTGCCCCGACGTACTGCTCTGCCCGTATGTCCCCCGCTTCTTGAGCCTCGGTGGTCAGGAAACTCAATTTTTGCCCCAACTGTCTGAGATTGCGCTCCCGCAGGCGTAGTAGTGTGAGTACGACGTCGCGCACCAGTTGCTCGTCAGCCAGTGTAACTTGGGCGGGTGTGAGCAGTGCCTCCAGCCGCGCGTGCAGATCTATGGGCAGTTGTGCCCGCAGCGCCTCGAGGGGAGCGGGATGCTCAGCCGCCAAGAGTGCTTCCCACGCCTCAAAAATCACCCGGCAGCCCACGTCATTAAAGTCCTGCTCCTGCAGAGGTTTCAGTTGATTACCCTCGAGCGCCGCATTGATTTGCGCGAGGAGGCTGGGCCGCTGCAAGAGCGCCGCCAGGCAGTAGCCCTCCAGGTCGGCCTCCACGACTCTTTGGGGCGCTTTCTCTGGAGCGCGGGTCGCGCCAGGCCGGCCTCGCGCGGTCTGGCGCCCAGCACTGCGCAGGCGGGACTGTACAGCGCGGGCATCCACTCGCAGTGCTCTGGCTATCTTTTGGACGTAATCCTCCCGCTCAACCGGGTTCGCCACCGCCCGCAGGATCGGCAGCAGCGTGTCCACCACCTGGGCTTTGGCTTTGGCGTCGTCCAGGTCGAGTCCCTCCAGCAGAATTTGGAGGTAAAAGTCCACTACGGGCACTGCTTCTTTGACCAGCGTGGCCCAACGCTGCGGATCTTGACGGATCAGGTCGTCCGGGTCCTGATCGCCAGGGAGCCGGAGGACACGGATCTCTGCCCCCAGCCGGGCCTCGTATCCCACCAGCCCGCGCGGGTCAAAGACGGGTTCCCATTCCTGATCCAACGCCTCACGCGCCACTTGGACACCGCGCAGCGTCGCCCGCACGCCGGCCGTATCGGGGTCGAGCGCGAGCACGAGCCGTTTGGTGTAACGCTCAAGTTGCTTGAGTTGCGCCTCGGTCAGCGCCGTGCCCATCTGCGCCACCACGTTGGCGAACCCGGCCTGATGGGCCTGCATCACGTCCATGTAGCCCTCGACAATGACGGCCCGGTCCTCACTGCGGATAGCCTTCCGCGCCAGGTCGAGCCCGAAGAGAGTGTGGCTCTTGTTGAAGAGTGATGTCTGGGGGGAGTTGATGTACTTGGGCACTCCCTCTGGATCAAGCGTCCTGGCGCCAAAGCCGGTCACGCGCCCCTGGGCGTCGCGGATGGGGATCATCAGCCGGTCACGGAAGCGATCATACGTGGAACCGGTGTCCTCCTTCCGCACCAGCAGCCCGGCCTTGACCAGTTCCTCGATTGTGTATCCGCGCTCGGTCAGGTAGGTCCGCGTCCTCTCCCAACCGGGGAGGCTATAGCCCACCATAAAGCGCCCGACTGTCTCTTCGTTCAGGCTGCGGCGGGCAACGTAGGCCCGCGTCGCTTCGGCCTCCGGGGCGTGACGCAGAAGGTGATGATAGTACTGGGCCGCCACGCCCAGAATCTCGCGCAGTCGGTCGGCCTCCTCCTGCGCTTGTTCCTGTGCTGGCGTACGCGGTCGCAATTCGACACCGGCACGCCGGGCCAGTTCCTCCAGCGCGGTGCGAAAGTCCCAGCCCTCCTGCTTCATCACGAAGGAGAAGACGTCGCCCCCCTCGCCACAGGCCCCGAAGCAATGCCAGTGTTGGCTATCGGGAAAGACGACGAAGGAGGGGGTCTTGACGTTGTGGTGAAAGGGACAGAAGCCAGTGTAGTTGCGCCCCGACTTTCGGAGGGCGACGTACTCGGAGACTATATCTACGATATCGAGTTTCGTTTTGATCTCGTCTACGACGCTCATCTGATGTCCTAATGAGGATATTCGGTGAGTTCAGTTCTGACCTTGACCGACACAAGGTATTGAGATATCTTCTCAATATCCTGGGGTAGGGGCAGGACTTGCTCTTGCCCACAAGGGCGACCGCAAGGGTTCGCCCCTACCTATTGAGAAGATACAGTGCCCAGGTATTGAGCGTGCTCACCACACAGCAGCAGGGGGCCAGGGGCGATTGCCCAGACTGGTTCTATTGTACTCATCTCTGGTATTCAGGCAAGTGGGGCAAGGGAATATATGAGGAAGAATCATTTACTCTCCCAACAGAACGTGTGGCAGGCAGCCTGCGCCGCCTGCCACACAGGGTCTACAATGGGCTTCTACTTGCCGTGCCGCAACGCAGCCTGGGCCGCTGCCAGCCGCGCTACCGGCACGCGGAAGGGGGAACAACTCACATAGTCCAACCCGACGCGATGGCAAAAGTCAATGGAGGCCGGGTCTCCACCATGCTCGCCGCAGATGCCGATCTCAATACCTGGCTTGGCGGCCTTTCCCTCCTCTACACATATCTTGACCAATCGGCCCACGCCGGTCTGGTCGAGCGTCTGAAAGGGGTTGGCTTCCAGGATCGGGGTTTTGATTGGCTCGCCGTTCACATCTACCTCGCCGGTGTCGAAGCCTTCCACATACTTGAGCAGAAACTTGCCTTCGGCGTCATCGCGGCTGTAACCGAAAGTCATCTGGGTCAGATCGTTGGTCCCAAAGGAGAAGAACTCGGCATATTCGGCAATCTCGGCGGCGGTGAGGGCAGCGCGGGGTACCTCAATCATTGTACCGAACATGTACTCGACCTCGATGCCCTCTTCCGCCATCACCTGCTTGGCCACGGGTTCCAACTTTTCTCGCTCCATTTTCAACTCGTTGACGTGGCCGACCAGCGGGATCATCACTTCAGGATGGACTTTGATGCCCCGTTTGGCGCAGCGGCAGGCGGCCTGGAAGTAGGCCCGGGTCTGCATCTCGGTCAGGCCCTTGTACATGATCCCGGCGCGGCAGCCACGCAGCCCCATCATTGGGTTGACCTCCCAGTGGGACGTGACCAGCTCGAGCATCTTTTCCTTCTCCGCAAGTTCCGCCGAGTCGGGGTCGGTGCACTTTAGGCGGGTGACCTCTTCGATCAGTTCTTCGCGGGATGGCAGGAACTCGTGCATCGGCGGATCAATCAACCGCATGATGACAGGTTTGCCGTCCATGGCCTCAAAGACGCCCTCAAAATCTTGCTCCTGGAAGGGCAACATCTCGTCCAGTGCAGCATAGCGTTTCTCCTGGTCATTCCCGGCCATGATCATGCGCACCACGGCGTCGCGGGCACGGGGGTCGAAGAACATGTGCTCGGTGCGGCACAGACCAATCCCTTCCGCGCCAAAGGCGACGGCACGCCGAGCGTCCTGGGGCAGGTCGGCGTTGGTGCGCACGCCGAGGGTGCGCATCTCGTCGGCCCAACTCAGCAGCGTGATCAGATCGGTCTGCTCCTCGTACTTTGTTTCGATCATGGGCACGGCGCCTGCGTATACCTTGCCAGTGAACCCATCAACGGAGATGACGTCGCCTTCCTTGACCACGATATCGCCGCTGGTGAACTGGCGGCGGGCCACGTCAACCGAAATCTCCTCGCAGCCGGCCACGCATGGCAGGTTGTTCCCACGGGCGACCACGGCGGCGTGCGAGGTCGCGCCACCCTTTTGGGTCAGTACACCCTTGGAAACGAGCATGCCGGGCACGTCGTCGGGGGCGGTTTCGGGGCGGACGAGAATGATGCTCTTTCCTTCTTCGGCCAGCGCTTTCGCGCGCTTGGCCTCAAAGACAGCGATGCCAGACGCCGCACCCGGTGAAGCGTTCAGCCCCTTGGCGATTTGTTTCTTCTCCACATCAGGGTCAAAACTGGGGCGCAGGAGCAGATCTACGTAATCGGGGTCAACGCGCATGATCGCTTCTTCCTTGCTGATCATGCCAGAATTGACCAGGTCAACGGCAATCTTGACTGCCGCTGCTGCCGTGCGCTTGCCGGTACGGGTCTGGAGCATCCACAGTTTCCCGCGCTCGATGGTGAACTCTACGTCCTGCATATCGCGGTAGTGGGTTTCCAGATTGTCCATGATGTCCACGAATTGCTCGTACATCTCCGGCAGCGCCTCTTCCAGGCTGGGGTACTTGCTGGCCCGTTCTTCTTCGGGGATGCCCTGGGACTCGGCCCAATCTCGTGAACCGGCCAGAGTGATGCGCTGGGGTGTGCGGATGCCGGCCACCACGTCCTCGCCCTGGGCGTTGATCAGGAACTCGCCGTACAGGTACTCGTGCGCGCCCGTGGCCGGGTCACGGCTGAAGGCGACGCCGGTGGCGGAATCGTCCCCCATGTTGCCAAAGACCATCGTCTGGATGTTGACGGCGGTACCCCAGTCGTGGGGGATGCCCTCGTGATCGCGGTAGGCAATCGCCCGCGCTCCGTTCCACGAATCAAAGACCGCCTTGATCGCCATCTCGAGTTGCTTGTATGGGTCGGTGGGAAAGTCCTCGCCAAAGCGGGCCCGGTACATCTCCTTGTACTCGTCCACCAACTCCTTGAGACCTTCCAGACTCATATCAGTGTCAGACTCGACGCCTTCTCTCTCCTTGAGTTCTTCCAGTTTCTCCTCGAAATACCGGCGGTCATAGTTCATCACGATGTCTGAGAACATTGTGATAAAGCGGCGGTAAGCGTCGTACGAGAACCACTCGTTCCCGGTCAACTCGGCCAGTGCGGCGCGGGTTTCGTCGTTCAGCCCCAGGTTGAGGACGGTGTCCATCATGCCAGGCATAGACTGACGCGCGCCGGAACGGACGGAGACAAGGAGCGGATTCTCCGGGTCACCGAACCGCTTGCCGGTCTGCCGCTCGGTCTCCTCGAGCGCCTCCAACGTCTGCTCCCACATCCCAGGTGGGAACTCGCCGGTCTTCATATACTCGACGCAGGCCTCGGTGGTGATGGTGAAAGCAGGGGGCACGGGAAGCCCCATGCTGGTCATCGTGGCCAGGCCCGCGCCCTTGCCGCCGAGGACAACCTTCATTTCGGCCAGCGTGGGCTCGTGGGCCAATGTCTCGGCCAGTTCATCGCTGGCCGAATAAGCGGGGTACACCCATATTTTTTCGTTCACAGTATTTTTCCTCCTTCAGAGTTTAGTGTGAATATCAAAAAAGCCGGAGCATTATGGGGCTCGCAAGCGATTACCTCAAAAGCCCGGCCTTTGTAGCGTAGTGCCAATTATACCCATCTCGTGGAGTAAAGTCAACTCGGCCCTGGGGACGAACGATCCTGCGATTTGCGCTCCTGAACGCTATGTGCTATAATGTCGCCTTGTAGGCCATATTACGCGAGTGCCGTCCGGTTCGCAAGAAGTGTTCCGTTTTAATCTAGCACGGCTGATTGGCCGACAAATTTAACATTACATTCGGACGCAGATTCACGCTGATCTGCCCTGGAAATTAACAAAATCTGCGTTTTCTGCGTTCATCTGCGTCCTATTTTCTGTATCCGGAGTCAAGTGTTAAATTTGTCAGTCAACCAGCTAGCACGGTTATACTCCCCGCTGGACCCTGAGTGCCGTGGGTTACGTTCGTCAGGCGAACCTGTGCCATAGACTAAATTTGCAAGGAGAATGCTTCATGGCAAAATCACGCCCCGCTGTAGTTACGTTGGTGGCTATCCTGCAATTCATCCCTGCCCTGCTACTGCCACCAGAGTTGCTCCTGTCTATCAACCCCGCATTGCTTCTGGTCCCTCTTGCCTTTTTTGCATTCCTCGGCTGGGCCATGCTGACGCTCAAGCGATGGGCCCTGACACTGTGCATCTTCGTGCAGGGACTCAACGTCGTGGTTCGATTCCTGATCCTGTTCCCCCAGGCATCCAATGGAGAAAACGGCATGGACTGGCCGTTTGTGATTACCAGCCTGATGTCTATCCTGCTGTCCACTGCCATTCTGTACGTTATAGACAGGCCCAAGACCCAGGTGGCCTTCAGAGCATAGCCTGAAACTTTATCGCCAGCAATGTGGCGACACCGTTACACCAATCCTGTGGAAGGGAGGTGATGGTGCCTGCGATAGGGGATAGGCACCCCAGAATACTGTCGGTTGAAGCGCAGAGAAGAAGCCCTTCAATCAGTAGCAACTACACACAAGGAGGAGTTGAAAGATGAAAGCCATGAGAATTTTGGGTATCTTGGTGGTCATGTCCCTGCTCTTCAGCATCGTGGCAGGCTGCGGCCCCAAACCCACAGAAGCCCCAGAAACAGAGGAGCCTGTTGTGGCTCCCACCGAGGCGCCTGCAGAGGCAGAGCCGCTCAAGATCGCCATGCTGGCGGCGATGAGCGGCGACGTAAAGACCTTTGGCGAGGGCACCAAGCGCGGCGTGGAGATGGCCGTCGCGGAGTGGAACGCCAAAGGTGGCGTGCTCGGTCGTCAGATTGAGATCATCGTCGGCGACACCAAGTGCGATGCCCAGGAGGCGGCCAATGTCGGTAACAAGGTCATCACCCAGGACAAAGTGCATTACATCGTCGGGGCCGTGTGCTCCAGTGCCTCAATCCCCATCTCAGAAATCGCCAACGCCGCTGGCGTGTTGCAGATCAGCCCGCCCTCGACCAACCCGCAGGTGACGATCAACGAGGATGGCTCCAACAAAGAATACATCTTCCGCGCCTGCTTCCTCGATCCCTTCCAGGGTGAGGTGGACGCTTCCTTCGCCATGACCGAACTGGGGGCGAAGAGTTCGGCGGTGCTCTACGACGTGGGCAACGACTACGTCAAAGGGCTGGCCGAGTACTACAAAGCCTCCTTCGAGGAGTTGGGCGGCACGGTGCCGGTCTTTGAGGCCTACGTCAAGGAAGACACCGACTTTTCGGCCCTGCTGACCAAGGTAGCCGAGGCCAACGTGGACGTGCTCTTCCTGCCCGATTACTACAACAAAGTCAACGTCATCGCCAAGCAGGTCAAGGATAAGGGCATCACGGCAATCATGCTCGGCGCCGATGGCTGGGATTCGCCCGACCTGGACCTGGAGGCAGTGGATGGCGCGTACTTTAGCAACCACTACTCGCCATACGACCCACGCCCCATTGTTCAGGACTTTATCGCGGCCTTCGAAGCCGAGTATGACATGACGCCCGACTTTGTAGCCGTGCTGGCCTACGACGCGACCAACGTCCTGCTGCAGGCCATCGAGAACGCCGGGGTGGACGACCCCGCCGCGGTCAAGGATGCGCTGGCAGCCATCCAGTTCGAGGGTGTGGCCGGCGACATCGCCTTCAACGAAGTCGGTGATCCGATCAAGAAAGCAGCCATCAGCCACATCACCGGCGGCGAGATCGAGTTCGTCAAGTTCGTGGCGCCCGCTGGCGCACCGGCAGAGGAACCAGAAGAAGAGGCAGCGGTTCCGCCTGCGCCTGGCTTCCCCATCAAGGTCGGTATGCTGTTCCCGATGAGCGGGGACGTGAAGACCTACGGCGAATCCAGCGTCAACGCCGTGGAACTGGCCTTCGACGAGGCACGGGCGGCCGGGTGGGAGATCGAGACCACCCTGGGCGACACCAAGTGCGATGCCCAGGAGGCAGCCAACGTGGGTAACAAGGCCGTCACCCAGGACAAGGTGCACTACATCCTGGGCGCTGTGTGCTCCAGCGCCTCGATTCCCATCTCTGAGATCACCAACCCCGCCGGCGTCATCCAGATCAGCCCCACTTCGACCAACCCGCAGGTGACGATCAACGAGGATGGCTCCAACAAGGAGTACATCTTCCGCGCCTGCTTCCTCGACCCCTTCCAGGGTGAGGTCAACGCCGCTTTCGCCATCCGTGACCTGGGGGCCAAGACGGCGGCAGTGCTCTACGACGTGGGCAACGACTACGTCAAGGGGCTGGCCGAGTACTACAAAAAGTCCTTCGAGGAGATGGGCGGTGAGGTGCCGGTCTTTGAGGCTTACGTCAAGGAGGACACCGACTTTTCGGCCCTGCTGACCAAGGTGGCCGAGGCGAACGTGGACGTGCTCTTCCTGCCCGACTACTACAACAAGGTCAACGTCATCGCCAAGCAGGCTAAGGAGAAGGGCATTACCGCGATCATGCAGGGTGGTGATGGCTGGGATTCGCCCCTCCTGGACCTGGAGGCGGTGGATGGTGGGTATCACAGCAACCACTACTCGCCGGCTGACCCGCGCCCCATTGTGCAGGACTTTGTCGCCAGCTACGAAGCGGAGTACGGCGCGCCGCCGGATGCACTGGCCGCACTGGCCTACGACGCGGCCCGGGTACTCTTGCAGGCCATCTCCGAGGCCGGGGTAGATGATCCGGCCGTGGTGAAGGACGCACTGCAGAACATCGAGTATGAGGGTGTGGCTGGCCGCATCGCCTTTAACGAGGTCGGTGACCCGCAGAAGACGGCGGCCATCAACCACATCACGGGCGGCAAGGTCGAGTTCGTCAAGTTCGTGGCTCCGTAGCCCACCGCAGTACAGCGAAGAGGGAGCTGGTGCTCCCGCCCCCTCTTCGCTTTTGTGATGCAAAGTCTCTACGAGTTTGCGAGGATGACATAGATGCAAAAATGGGGCAGACTTTTCGGTTTGCTGTTTGAACAGGCTAGTTCCTGGTGCGAAATGCTCAAAGCCCCCGTCTCAGGGCGGCCAATGCAGCGAGTGATCGTCTTCTGCGCAGCGTATTCTTGCACGTGGCGCCCCCTGGGGACAGAGGCTGGGAGCACTGGAAAATAGGCTTGCGCCGAAAACCAGGCCGGAAAGCCTGCCCCACCGAGTGGGAGGAGAGCATAGCATGAAAGACAACCTAGTCAAGATACTTCTCAAAGCACTTTGTTGGGGCGTACTAGCAGTCATTGCAGGTATGATCGTCTCGATTGTCGGCGGCTGGGCCGCCGAGAATCCCATCACCTTTGTCCAGCAGATGCTCAATGGGCTACAACTGGGCTTCGTGTACGCCATGATTGCCGTGGGCTACACGTTGGTCTATGGAGTGGTAAAGTTGATCAACTTCGCTTACGGGGACCTCTTTATGGTCGGGGCATTCGTGTCGTTTTATGGCATCACCCAATACGGCCTTTCTTTCCTGCCTGCTCTGCTGCTGGCGACTGTGTCCTGTGTTTTCCTGATGGTGATCATTGACCGCGTGGCCTACAAGCCCCTGCGCGAGGCCCCACGTATCGCAGCCCTGATCACTGCCCTGGGCATGTCTATTTTCCTGGAGTACTTCACCGCTCTCAAATTCGTCTTCAGTCCCGACTATATCGCTTTCATACGTCCGTTCGAGTTGGTGACCTGGGAAGTAGGAGGGGTGACATTCACCAACATCCAGTTGGTTATCGCTGGCGTCTCAATCGTGTATTTCGTCGGTGTGCAGTACATCGTGGGGCGTACCAAGATCGGCAAGGCCATGCGAGCCAGCGCATTCGACAAGCCCACCGCCCGGTTGATGGGCATCAACGTCAACGCGGTCATCGGGGCCACGTTCGCCCTGACCGGGGCGCTGGCGGGGACGGCGGCCATGTTGTACGCCACCGCTTATCCCCAGATTTTCACCTTTATGGGCATCCAGCCTGGTCTGAAGGCGTTCGTGGCAGCGGTCATCGGCGGTATCGGCAGTATTCCAGGGGCCTTTGTAGGGTCGCTGATCATGGGGTTCGTCGAGGCTATGACAGTAGGTTACGTGCCTTTGGGCTCCACTCTTAAAGATGGTATCGCCTTCATATTACTGATCGTTATGCTCCTAATCAAGCCCACTGGCATCTTTGGCGATCCGTTCGAAGAGACCAAGTAGAAGGGGACAAACAATGAAGATTCGCTCACTACCTACCTGGCTGACAGCGGGATTATTCTTTCTGGTCGTCGGCGTTGGGTTTCAGATCGTTTCTGGCCAAGGGTGGCTCAGCGGGTACTGGCAACAGGTCATCATGCTCGGGACGCTCATGGCTATTTCGGCCCTGGGCCTGAACCTGAAGTACGGATATGCGGGGCTGTTTGCCCTGGGCCACGCCGCCTTCTACGGCATCGGCGCTTACTCCTCCGCCCTGATCACCAAGGACTGGGTTGTGGGGTGGAGTGGAAACCCTGCTGGAGGGCTGGCTGGCATTCTGGCCATCGAAGTGGGATTCATCCTGGCTGTGGTCGCGATCTCCTACTTCAAGATCGGCCACCTGCGCAACCTGATGCAAGATAAACTCTCCAGGTGGCTGACTCCTTTCGAGGCCTCGGTGCTGGCGACGGTGGCTATGCTTCTGGCGGGCGGGCTGACTATCGTCGTCGTCGGCGGGGGAAGTGGCTGGTTGGTGCGACAGGGCGTGTTAGCCCTCGTGCCTCCGGTACTAGGGGCCCTGCCCATAGCCATATCGCAGCAGGCGATCTTTTTGCTCGCGCTGCTATCTGGGGCTGTGCTGGCCGGGCTCGTCGGTTTCCTCGTCGGCCTGCCACTCCTGAGCCTGACTTACGACTACCTGTGCATCGCCACGCTGGGCTTTGGGATCATTACGTATGTGTTCTTCAACAACGCTGACAAATTGATCCCCACGATGAAGGGCGCACGAGGCATGGTCAATATTCCCAACCTGACTACCTGGCCGTGGGTGTTTGTCTGTGCAGTGGTGGCACTCGTGGTCATGCGCAACTTTATTTACTCGAGCACAGGACGGGCCATACTTTCTGTCAGGGATGACCCTATCGCGGCGGAGACGATGGGCATTGACGCTTTCAAATTCAAGACGCTGGCCTACGCCCTGGGCTGTGCATACGCGGGTCTGGCCGGTGGTTTGTACGCCCACCTGTACAGTTTCCTACACCCTTCAAACTTCACCTGGCTCAAATCGGTGGACCCCTTCGTGATGGTGGTCTTCGGCGGGGTGGGAAGCATGACTGGCACAATTCTGGGGGCCTATACCTTCGAACTCCTGCTCGAGGGGCTGCGCGTCCTGCCGGCTGAGTTCATAGACTGGCGCTACGTCATCTATCCCCTGATTCTCCTGACTGTGATGCTGTTCCGGCCCCAGGGTATCATGGGTACGAAGGAGTGGGGCTTCCTGAAACTCCCTCGGATAACCAAGAGGAAGCATGAGGAGGTGCCTGCTGGAGCGACACAGGCCGAAGCGCGCGCATCAGAAGGTCAGGAGGACTAGAGAAGATGAAGCAAACAATGGCGCAATCAGATATTCACAATCCCGATCCGGGCAGCAACTCGACTGTTCTCAAGATCGGCGGCCTGACCAAGTTCTTTGGCGGGTTGCGCGCGGTCCACGATTTCGACGTCGAGATCAAGCAAGGGGAACTGGTCGGGCTCATCGGGCCCAACGGTGCTGGTAAGACCACCATCTTCAATATGATCACCAGCATCTATCCGGTCAGTGCGGGCAGCATTGTGTTCAAGGGACAGGACATCACATACCTGCCCGCCCACGAGGTCACACACCTGGGCATTGGCCGCACTTTTCAGAAAATCCGCATCTTCCCCAACCTGACGGTCCTGGACAACGTCCGCGTCGCTTACCATCCCCATGCCCGGTACAACATGTTCGACGGTATCCTGCGCTCACGCCGCTTCAGCCGGGGCGAGCAAGAGATGACAGAAAAAGCACAGGAATTCCTGGCCGTGTTCGGGATGGAGGATCTTCAGGATACACTGGCCTCGAACCTGCCCTACGGCGCGCAGCGGCGCTTAGAGATCGCCCGCGCACTGGCGACGGAGCCAGACTTGCTCCTGCTGGACGAGCCGGCGGCGGGGATGAACCCGCGTGAGGTCGTCGAGTTGATGGAGTTGATTCACTTCATCAGAGACCACTTTAACTTGACGGTCTTCCTGATCGAGCACCAGATGCGCGTAGTGATGGGCATCTGCGAATGGATCACCGTCATTGACTTCGGGGAGATCATCGCACGTGGAACGCCGAAGGAAATCCAAAACAACCCTCAGGTAATCGAAGCCTACCTGGGCAGCCAGGCGATAAGGATGGTGGCATAATGTTGCTAGAAGTCAAAGACCTGAACGTCTACTACGAAGCCATCCACGCATTGCAGGGCATATCCTTCCACGTGGATAAAGGCGAGATCGTCACCCTCATCGGGGCAAACGGCGCCGGCAAGTCAACCACACTGAACACAATCTCGGGCTTGGTTCGAGCGCGCTCCGGGAGCATCCGGTTCAAGGGGCAGGAGATTACCACCACCACCCCCTACGAAATTGTCTCCAGAGGTATCGTCCAGGTGCCAGAGGGACGCAGGATATTCGCCCCTCTGACCGTGCAGGAGAACCTGGACATGGGCGCCTTCTCGCGCAAGGACCAGACAATCATTAAGCAGAACCTGGAGTGGGTGTTCAAGAGTTTCCCACGCCTCAAGGAGCGGCTTAATCAGTACGGCGGTACCCTGTCCGGTGGCGAGCAGCAAATGCTGGCCATAGGACGAGGGTTGATGGCCAACCCCGAACTCCTACTGCTCGACGAGCCTTCGATGGGGTTGGCGCCCGTGCTGGTCGAAGAGATTTTCGATATCATCCAGGAGATCAACGCCCAGGGTACCAGTATCCTGCTGGTGGAGCAAAACGCACAGATGGCCCTCTCCATCGCCAACCGCGCCTACGTGCTGGAGACAGGGCGCATCGTGCTCGAAGGCCCAGCCCACGAAGTGGCCGACAATCCAGAAGTGAAGATAGCCTACCTCGGCGGGTAAGTGAGCGGATTGAAGGGTTGGTCAGTGGACAGTAGCAGTCTCCCGCCGGTGACTACCGACGGGAGACTTTACTTTGTAGGGTCTTCCGGATTTCGCGGGGCAGGTTGCTCAAAGGGGACGTACTGTCCCCGTCTGCGGTGCTGAGACATCACACTGCCCTCCAGATGCAGGACGCGGGCGGCACGCCCGCTCGGAGCAGCCTGCGAAATCCCAGAGAGCTATACCCAACTTGACAAGCGGGGAAATTGCTCGTATCATAATACCATCAACACACACCGACCATGCCAAGCGATGACCGGAAACCCCGACGCATGTTTGGCATAACCAGAGAGTGGCATAATACCAGGCCAGAAAGGAGGGCGCATAAGACAAATCAGCACAACGCAAAGTGACGTATAGCCACATGGTCCAGCACGAGCCGGACCACCACTCACAATCCAAAATAGAGGAGATTAGTCATGTGTAAAAAACTCGCTCTGCTGTTCCTGGTGCTCGTTTTGACCCTGCCCCTGCTTGCAGGTTGCAAGAAAGAGGCGGGGACGATAAAGATCGGCTTGGAAGGGCCGATGACCGGCGACTACGCCTACGAAGGCCAGGGCTTTGAGAAGGCTGTCCAACTGCTCGTTGACCAGACGAATGAGGCTGGTGGCTTGTTGGGGCGTCAAGTCGAACTGGTCATCGAAGACGACGCCGGCGACCCGGCCCAGGCTGCGCTGGTAGCCCAACGGCTGGTGGACGCCGGGGTCGTGGCCGTCATCGGCGCCTACAACTCCACCGCCACCGAGCCTGCCTCGGAGATCTACAATGATGCTGGCTTGCTTCACATCACCCCCTCCTCCACCGCCACCGGCCTGACCCAGAAGGGTTTCCAGCGTTTCTTCCGCGTCTGCTTCCTGGACGACCGCCAGGGCCTCTTCGCCGCCAAGTTCATGAAAGACGTGCTTGGTGCAGCGAACGTCGGCATCCTGCACGACAACTCCACCTACGCCCAGGGGTTGGCCGAGCACACCAAGCGCTACGCGGAGGAGATGGGACTCAACGTGGCCTTCTACGACGCCATCAACCCCGACGACACCGACTTCACACCCATCCTCACCAACATCGGGGCTGCCGGGTTGGATGCCATCTACTTCACCGGCTATCACGCCCAGGGCGGACTGCTGCTCAAGCAAAGCGGCGAACTGGGACTGGACCTGACGTGGGTGATGGGCAACGCCTGCAACAACCCCGAGATGATCCAGATTGCCGGGCTGGAGAACGCCGCCGGCACCTACGTCACCACCGAGCCGCTGCCCAAGGACGTGGACTATCCCGAGGCCAAAAAGTTCGTGGCCGACTTTGAGGCCGCGTATGACATGTCGCCCGACAGCGTGTGGTGGATGATGGCGGCCGAGGCTTTCAACGTCATCCGCTACGCCATCGAGCAAACCGAGTCCACCGACTCGAAGGTACTGGCCGAGTTCCTCCACAATGAGGCGAAAGACCTCAACGGCATCACAGGCCCGATCCTGGGCTGGGATGAGAAAGGGGACCGGCTGGGCACCATCCTCGTGGCCTATGTGATCAACGAAAATGGCGAGTTCATCATGAACCCGCAGCAGCCGTAGGCCTGAGACAGAAAGGGGGAGCGAGGGCCTCGCCCCCCCTTTCCACAGTTTACTACTCTTGCGAAGGTTGCACCTAACCTTCGCAAGGATTCAGCCATTGGGGGCAAACCTCATGCAATTCATCCAGCAGATGATCAATGGCATAACCATTGGCGCATTTTACTCGCTGGTCGCCCTGGGCTACACGATGGTCTACGGCGTGCTAAAGTTGATCAACTTTGCCCACGGCGACCTTTTTATGTGGGGGGCCTACCTGGGCCTGACCGGGCTGAACGTCCTACTGGCCCTGCTGGCCCAGGCGAGCGCGTGGGCCATACTTCCGGTCGTCATCATCGTGATGGTGACCGTGGCCCTCGCCGGAGTTCTGGTGGAGCGTGTAGCCTACCGCCCCCTGCGCACGGCGGGGAGGCTGGCACCGGTGATCTCGGCGCTAGGGGTTGCTTTTATCCTGGAGAGCCTGGCCCGCAACGTCTACGGTGCCAGTTGGAAGACTTATCCGGCCGGGATCACACCCACGGGGAGAATCGCGTTGGGGGGAAATGTGCGAGTCGGCATGATGCAGATCGTCGTCCTGGTGGTCTCATTCCTGATCATGGGCGCTCTGTACCTCTTCGTCCAGCGCACCCGCACCGGCACGGCTATGCGCGCGGTCTCGCTGGATCACGACGTCTCGCGGCTGATGGGGATTGACGTTGACCGCATCATCGCCATCGTCTTTGTTATCGGCCCGGGGCTAGGCGGGGTAGCAGGGATGATCGTGGCCCTCTACTACGGCTCATTCGACTTCACACTGGGGTGGGTCTTCGGCCTGAAGGCATTCATCGCCGCCATCCTGGGTGGCATCGGCAACATCCCCGGTGCCATGCTCGGCGGCATGCTCTTGGGCATCATTGAGACACTGGGTTCCGGGTACGTGTCGCCGCAATGGAAAGACGTCATCGCCTACGTGATCCTGATCGTCATCCTGATCTTCCGCCCCACCGGGTTGCTCGGCGAGCGAGTGGCGGAGAAACTGTGAGGAGGCAATCATGAAAGACTTGCTAACACGCCTCCGACAAGTGAACCCCCTCTGGTGGCAGGTGGGGTTCATCGTGCTGGCCGTCTTGCTGCCGCTGCCGTTGGGCGACTACTACCGCTCCGTGCTATGGCGTACCGGCCTCTATGTCATGTTGGGCCTGAGCCTGAACATCATCGTCGGCTACGCCGGGCTGTTCCAACTGGGCCACGCCGCCTTCTACGCGCTGGGAGCCTACACCGCCGCTCTCCTCAACCTCTACTTTAACGTGCCGCTTCTGCTGACGCTTCCTGCCAGCGTCGTCGTGGCCGCATTCTTTGGCTATCTCATCACCCGCCCAATCCTGCACCTGCGGGGCGATTACCTGTGCATCGTGACCATTGCCTTCGGCGAGGTGGTGCGGCTGGTGCTAGTGAATAATCTCTTTGGTATCACCGGTGGGGCGAACGGCCTATGCGCTATTGACCATCCTGTTCTGTTCGGCTTCGAGCTGCGCCAGCCGATCTACCATTACTATCTCATGCTGATCTTCCTGGTCATCACCATCTTCGGTATACAGCGGCTGGAGCACTCCCGCCTGGGACGAGCCTGGATGTACGTGCGTGAAGATGAGATAGCGGCCGAGGCGATGGGGGTTGATACTACTCGTGTCAAACTACTGGCTTTCATGCTGGGTTCCGGTTGGGCCGGGCTGGCGGGCGCTCTCTACGCGGGCAAGATCACAGTGATCTCGCCCGATATGTCCAAGTTCATGGAATCGGTGATCATGTTCTGTATTGTCGTCCTGGGCGGCGCAGGTTCCATCCCTGGCGTCTTCGTGGGTACACTGGGCATGATCACTCTGCCAGAACTCTCCCGCCCGCTAAAGGCCTGGCGGGACGCCTGGCTGGGCTTCGCGATGGTGGCCATGATGATCCTCCGGCCGGAGG
>Ga0136651_10000921_pt1 | contig 16264 bp, 14 predicted proteins | sample Mar14236cmmetaG_FD_94867 | JGI IMG/M metagenome (GOLD analysis project Ga0136651, IMG submission 94867) | Marine hydrothermal vent microbial communities from Guaymas Basin, Gulf of California to study Microbial Dark Matter (Phase II) - Marker... ...
ATAGAGATTGCACGTGTTAATTATTCCAATGGTGATCCATATGGGTCTGGAAAATCTGTTGAATTAAATAACATTAATGATCCTGTAAATGGACGCCTAGACTATGCAGCAGATAAATATCATTCTTCAACCTCTACTTGGGGTGGAGATAATGGATCACCTGGAACAATGGGTGGTACCCTCCCTGTCATCCTCTCAACTTTCACCGCACAATATCTCAATAGCAAACCAACTCTTTACTGGCAAACTCAATCTGAAGAGGACAATATGGGCTGGTTCATCTACAGAAATACAATTGAAGATTTCACCTCAGCAGAGAAGATAACAGGTATGATTGAGGGAAACGGCACAACAACGGTGCCGCAATCCTATATTTATGAGGATGCTGAAGAACTTCAAGTCGAGCAGACCTATTATTATTGGCTCGAGAGTGTGGATTACAGCGGAACTATTCATCATTATGATAGGGTTGCACAGGTCACTATTCCTCATCCGAATGATCCCGGACAAAATGTTACTCCTCCTGTTGCTTACGATATTACTGCAGATCCGAACCCCTTCTCACAAAGCACCACAATTTCCTTTGCCCTCACACAAACCGGTATGGTCGATTGTGCCATATACAATGTGAAAGGTGAGCTGATAAAATCTTATGCATCAATCATGGCAACTGCGGACGAGAAGGTTAAATTTGAATGGAATGGAAAAAATGATGCTGGTAAAATCTTTTCCAATGGAGTGTATCTCTATTCTATCAAGGTCAATGGTAAAGACTACGCAACTAGACGTATGATTTTGATGAAATAATAACAAAAACAATCTCAATCCTATATCCCAACTTGGGAATGCAAGTATAAATTATCGGGGCTGATTCGTTCAGCCCTTTTTCTTTACCACGCCGTAATTTATATTATATCCTCACCCTAACCATATCCTTGAAAGGAGAGGGAATATGAGGGAGAGGTTATATTTTATTGAACCCGACTTATAAGTCGGGGCAACACATATATTTACTTTATCTTGAATTGCTTCTATCAAGAGAAGGAAAAAAATAAGAAAGTTTGTCACCCTGAGCCGACATGTCGCAAGATATGGAGAGCCGAGGGATCTCGCAAGAACGATAGATTGTCAATCAGGGAGATCCTTCGGAGCAAGTAAACTTACTCTTCAAGGATGACAAAAATTTATGATAACTCTTGTCATTCTTAGCGGAGCGAAGAATTTCCCTAAAAAAAGAAAATCCGTTCATCTGAGTGATCTTTTGCAATAAACAGATTTTTACAGGAGGATGACAATTATTGATATGTTACATCAGCGAAAATCTGTTCAATCTGAGTGAACTTATCCGCCTTCTGGCGGATCTGTGTCCTATCTATTTCCCTTGAATGGTTTATCTTGGCTGAAGTCAGGTGAAAATTCAGTCTGGTCTTTTTTTGAAATAAAATCCTGGGGATATTGCACCAACATATTAGTAAATCCAAGACTCAAAGCATGTTCATATACTTCTTCAAATTCATTCAACATAATTCGCCTTTTTAAAAACTGTAAATCAGCATTATTTTCTTTCATCAACCTTGCAGATGGGTAATACTGGGACATCAAACTGATGGGAATATCTTTACCAAATTCAATAAAGATCATCGACAACACATCCTTGGAATTCTGAATCTGCCCGGGAAGTATCAAATGACGAACCAGCACACCTTTTGTCGCGATCGTGTTATTATCAATAAAGGAATCAAGGAATCCTTTTTGTCTGACCATCTCTATCAATGATACCAATGCCTGGTCGGGATAATCCTCTGCATGAGATAACAACTTTGCGAGTTGTCTATCTGCATATTTAAAATCCGGCATGTAGATATCAGCGTAGTTCTTGAGCATTTGTACTGATTCAATTTTCTGGTATCCCGAAGTATTATATAAAATGGGAATTCTGATACCATGATTTCTAAGGATTTTTACAATTTCGATTGTATGAGGGAAAAAATGATCGGGTGTAACAAAGTTCACATTGTGAATGCCGTGGGATTGGATCAACTTTTCAATTCTATTTTCGACCTCTTCGCTTGTATAATAGTTGCCCATACCATCAAAGGAGATCTGGTAATTTTGGCAGAAACAACACTTCAGTGAACAGCCAGTGAAAAAGATAGTTCCAGAACCATTCGTGCCCGATATGGGGGGTTCCTCGCCAAAATGGGCTCCAATACTTGAAATACGAAGTTGTTCAGTTTCTCCGCAGAAACCGATTTTTCCCTGAGTTCGATCGACCATGCAATTGCGTGGACAGAGGGTGCATTTTTTATAAAAAATCGTTGAAGATTTCATAAAGTCATTTGTAATTTACAACCTCTGTGCTCTATGTGAACTCTGTGATGAGTTATAGATTTTTGATTTTCTCAATAATATCGGTGGTGGATTTCCCTTCGATGAAATGTAGACTTCTCACCTCACCACCTCGGTCAAGCACAATATCACTACCAACGATATCATCGACTGCCCAATCGCCACCTTTGACCAGCACATCGGGTTGTGATATTCTGATAAGTTCGTATGGTGTGTCCTCATCAAAGATACAAACATAATCAACTGCAATAAGATTATCCAGCACTACTGCACGATCCTGTTCATAATTAATCGGACGATCAACACCTTTTAGACGTCTAACTGAGTTATCGCTGTTCAATCCAATGATGAGAATATCACCCAGTTTTTTTGCTTCATTAAGATATTCAACATGACCGCGATGGATAAGATCGAAACAGCCGTTTGTGAAGACGATCTTCCGTTCGGCTTTGTGTAACTCTTGAGTTATTTCTGCGAGTTCTTCTCTTGTGACTATCATGTGTTATTCCATTTTTTAAATGATGCGAGGATCTCTGCTGGAGATGCTGTAGCTGCTCCAACTTTGCCACACACCACACCGGCTGCATGGTTTGCAATGATGGACGCTTCTTTAATATCACATCCAGCGGACAATCCCAGCATAAGAGTGCTGATCACGGTGTCTCCAGCGCCGGAAACATCATACACTTCCTGGGAAAAAGTTGGAATAAGCCAGTTCCTTTTTTGATCATCATATATGAACATCCCTTTTGAACCAAGTGTAATGACGATGTAGGAGCAGTGTAGTTTATCCATCAGTTTTTGGGCAACTACCTGCAGATCATCATCATGCTCAATATCGAATTGAAGATTCTTTTCTGCTTCCAGCTTGTTCGGCTTGAATACTGTGACATCCTTGTATTCGAAGAAGTTCTTTGCTTTTGGATCAACACCGATCGGAATATCATGTTCTTTTGCAAGGGATGTAAAAAAATGAATTAATTTCTTGGAGAGCAATCCTTTATTATAATCCTGTAAGATAATTCCATCTATCTCTTCTATTTTTTTTTCGGCATATGCTTTAATTTTTTTATACCCCTCACTATCGAGTTCGTCATCCTTTTCGAAATCTATTCGAACAAGCTGCTGGCTACGTGCGATCACGCGGGTTTTCTGTGTAGTGGGATGATTACAACTTGCTACAATGCCTTCATCAGAAATGTGATTTTCAATAAACATCTGTTTTAGCTTACTTCCGTTTTCATCCTCACCCACCATACCGATGATCAAAGGTTCAGCTCCAAGCGCTTTGATATTCTGTGCGACATTTGCAGCGCCACCAGGACCGAACTTCTCATTTTCAACCTTCACGACCTGCACCGGAGCTTCAGGTGATATTCTTTCAACATCTCCGATAATATAATGATCGAGCATAAGATCGCCAACGACCAAGATCTTTTTAGTCTGAATCTTATTAAATATTTCATTGAGTTTTATTTCATCTAACTGCATATTACTCCTATTTTATCCATCCGGTTACTCATCGCTCTACTGTGACAAACGAAAGTCACCTATTTCAACATTTGCTGACACAACAGAACCGGTAAGCTGTGGCAAGGTAGGTGGATACACACATAAGTTGATTTTGTTATACATTATTATCATCTACCTACATAATTTATATAATTTGATAATTTCTTTACTCTGTGTTCTCTGCGGTGAATCCAGGTTTTTGTTATTTTTTAGTTTTTCGAGGTTCATTTATTCTTTTAGACAAATTGGATAATTCCCATCAAAGCATGCAAAGCAGAAATTTTTCTTATCTTTTACAAGATTTTTCAATTCTTCTACTTCCAAATATCGAAGCGAATCAGCTTTCAGATACTTTGCAATATCTTCAACTTTTTTCTGATTTGCGATTAATTCTTCGTATGTTGGGGTGTCGATTCCGTAGAAGCAGGGATATTTGACCATTGGAGAACCAATTCGCACATGAACCTCTTTTGCACCATGAGATCGAACAATTTTTACGATTTTTTGCAGGGTTGTTCCTCGCACGATGGAATCATCGATAAGTGTCACAACTTTACCTTCGAGATAGCCGGGTAGGGGATTGAATTTCTGAACGACATTCTCATCCCGAATCGTCTGCTCTGGAGCAATAAATGTTCTACCAACATAGTGATTTCTTATCAATGCAAGACTGAACTCGACATTCATTTCTCTGGCATAACCAAGGGCAATGAAATTACTTGAGTCTGGAACAGGAACTACAATGTCGGGTATTATCGTTTCTTCCTTTGCTAATTGTTTTCCCAGGGATTCTCGGAAAGAATAGACAGAGTGCTCATACACGACACTGTCCGGGCGTGAGAAATAGATCAATTCAAACACACAATGAGCAGTTTTATCTTGTGTGCGATACTCATTGGGATTCAGTTTATATGATGTTAATCCATCATTACTTATATGAAGTATTTCTGCAGGTGCGACTTCTTTTACAAATGATGCTTTCATGATATCAATACAGCAGGATTCTGAAGCGAAAACATAGGTTTCATCATCGATTTCACCGAAGATAAAAGGACGGTTGCCATGTGGATCGCGAAAGGCATAGAATTCATCCTTCACAAGCAGGACTGTTGAAAAAGAACCCTTGAAGCTCTTCATCACGCTTTTAATCGAATCTATGATAGAAAGACCATCTTTTTCATGTTTATAAACGATGTATTTAAGAATTAACTCGCCATCATTACCGGATTCAAAAAGAACATTTTTCTTTTTAAGATCTGATCTTAATTCTTTATAATTAACCAAATCTCCGTTGCTTGCAAGAGCGTATTGTGCACCGGACAGGTTGTTCAAAACGTGTGGTTGAGCATTCTGAATATCAGAAGACCCTTTTGTGGGATAACGGACATGTCCGATCGCAACATGAGATCTCATGTCTCTGAGTTTATCTTCATGAAATACTTCTTTTACAAGGCCCATTTTTTTTATTAGCTGTAACTGTGTTCCATCATAATATACAATTCCGCAACTTTCCTGTCCACGATGCTGTTCAGCAAAGAGTCCAAGCACAGCGAGTTTGCTTGCAGTTTTCAGTTTAAGATTTTTCTGATAAATGCCGATAATACCGCACATGATTATTCTTTTGTCTTTTTTCTAAAGGTAATTTTATGTTCTTCACCTCTTCTCAAACGGGAGATGTTTTCCTTATGACGGAATATAATAAGCGCTGCGATGAGTGTGGTGAGGATCAAGAGGGGATATTCTTGAAAACCTGGAATGTTTCGTATCAACTCAACAATGAAAAATGTTATGATAGCAGAGAGAGAGGCAAGAGAGATATATTTTGAAATTGCTGCTACTAGTATAAAAACACAAAAGGCAATAATTGATGGGATAGGAAGAAGGTTGACGAAAACACCTCCACCTGTTGCCATACCCTTTCCTCCCTTAAAATTCAGGAATATGGGATATATGTGCCCGATAATCGCAACGATACCGATGGCAACGAGAGAAAACTGAAAGATCTGAGGATTTGAATAATTAAAACAGGGATTACAACCGAGTATAGTGGTTTTGCACGATCGCAGGAGGAGATAACGACCAATCTCAAGTGCAAGGAATCCTTTGAAGAAGTCAAAGACAAGGGAAATAATTCCTGGTACAACGCCAAGTATGCGAAGTACATTTGTTGCACCGATATTCTTACTGCCATGATCTCGGATATCAATTTTTCTAATTAATTTACCCAGTATAAAACCACTTGGAATTGCTCCTAAAAGATACGAAATTAAAAGTGCAGCAAATAGTATCACGATCTACCTTTAAATTTTAATTTGATTGTAACACCTTCAAAATCGAAGGTCTGATATATCTGGTTAAGGATGTATCTTTTATAGTTCTCTGTAACCAGTGTGGGATTATTGACTGAAAAGATAAAAACAGGGGGATGTGTATCCACTTGAGATGTATAGTAAAATTTAATCCTTTTGTGAGTTGGATGCTTTGGAGGATTCTTGGCGATAATTCTTTTGAGAAATTCATTCATTTCGTGAGTAGAGATTCTTTTATTTAGCTGATTGTTAATATGAAGTATAAGACTAAGTAGCCTGTCTACACGTTGACCAGTTTTTGCAGAGATGAATATAATTGGGGCGTAATTAACAAAATTCAGAGTATAATATATCTCATCCTCAAATTTTTTTGAGGTTCCAGTTTCTTTCTCAATAAGGTCCCATTTGTTAACCACAAGAATGATACCTTTGTATTCTGATTGTGCATATTCAATGATACGTTTATCCTGAACCGAGACCTCTTCTTGAGCATCGAGCATTATAAGCACGATATCAGCAGACTCGATGCTGCGTAAACTTCTGATGTTGCTGAAGTATTCTATACCGAATTTTACTTTGCTTTTTCTCCTGAGACCAGCAGTATCGATGATCGTGAATTTATGATCATCAAAAGTAAAGTTCAAATGAACAGAATCCCGTGTGGTGCCAGGTATTTCAGTTACTATCACGGCTTCCTGTCCCATGATCTTGTTCACAAGAGATGATTTTCCAACATTTGGTTTTCCTACAACCGCAATTTTAATAGTATCTTCATCAATCATTTTTTCTTTCTCATCTTGAGATGGTAACATATTGACGATCTCATCAAGAAGGAAAGAGAAATTTTTGCCATTTATTGCAGCAATGCCAATGGGCTCGCCCAATCCAAGGTTCAGGAATTCATATATTTCAGGTTCATCCTTTTCAGAATCTACTTTATTTACCGTAAATAAAACCTTCTCCTGAAGAGGGAGTAATATCCTTGCTATCTGTTCATCATAATCAGTTATGCCAGTCTTGGAATCAGCAACAAATAGGATCGCGTCAGCTTCTTCTATTGCTATCTGTGCCTGAGCTTTTATAGAGCGTTCTATAGTATCTTTTGTGCTGGGTACTATTCCCCCAGTATCAACAACAATAAAAGGAAAACCGTTCCATTTTGTATGATAATACTTCCTGTCTCGTGTTACTCCTGATTGAGGGTCAACAATAGCAAGCTTTTTGCCCACCATTCTGTTAAAAATGGTTGATTTGCCCACATTAGGACGACCGACGATAGCTACTATTGGAATACTCATTTTTTATGTAATCCAGTGGGAAATTCTTTGAGAGGATTGTCAATATTTTGTAACTCAGGATTTGCTATTTTTTTACAAGGTTGGTTATGCAGTTTTCACATTCATGATGACAGCAAAATAGATAATAAAGTTGGATCATACCCTGTTGTATATCTAGAGTTATCGGAAAAGATAAGTTATCCCTGAACAGCGACTTCATATAATTTGTTATATGATTATCAGAAAGTTTTGATAGGTTGGAATACACTTTGAGGATAAAATTCTGCATATCATAATAATTTAGTGTTTGAGCATACACATAGGATACAGGAAGCACGATGTTTGCAAAAATATCCCTGCTTCGTGATTTTCCAATAGATGGATGAGCTGGAGTTTCAAGAAGTGTAATAAATTCTTTTTCAATATCTTTTGCCTTCACTTCTCTTGTATCAGGTATACTGAATATTGATATTATTGTATTTATCAAGTTACCTCTTTGCATTGTATTAAAAAGAAATGGAGAGATTTGCCACATACGATTGACCGGATGATTTTGTGGTCTGCTTCTAAAGAAATTCCAAGAACTTTTTTCAAGGGGATGAAGTAATGATGATAGTTTGAGTAAAATCTTCTTATTGCTAACTTTCAATGATTTGTCGATCCATTCAAAATGATAATCCTCCAGAGTTAATCCGCTTGCGTATAGAAGGATAGAGAAAAGGTCATTTTCATTTTTACATTCTTTGATGATTGTTTGAAGTCTTTTATAGGAAAGTAATTTTGCCAGTTTATAAAAAGGTACTTTATTCTTTGTATAACCGAGTGCTTCTAGGATGCCCTCAAAGAGAATCTGGTTGAAATCAGAATTCACCAATTCTGCTGAGAAACGTTTACATTTCTTATAGAATCTTTGTAGCCCCTTTTCTTTAAGAATGTTTTCCAATTCTTCTTTAGTGACTATTTCACACAATTGGCACTCAATAGTCTCTTTCTGAGATGTATCAAAAGGTTTACTTCCGAAGCGTTTCCAGAGTTTTTCAAGCTGTTGATCAAGATTGTTTCTCAGTTCAAGGATTGGTATTTTTGATCCATTCTCTGTAATAGTAAATTCTTTATTATGCTCGTTTTCAAACACGACGTGAAGTATCACATTATTGTATCGTGCATCTTCATGATGTATGTGAGCTTTCCAGTCATATTCAGTCCTGTGTATCTCAACATCTCCCTGCACTTTTTCATTATTCAGAAGAAGAATACTATTTATAAAATCAGGCCCTGCGTCAGTATTCCATTTTCCCTGAAAGAGTATTTTTAGAGATTTTCCATCAATTGTATAAAGAGTTCTCTTGAGATGTTGCTCATCCCAGATATGATAAAGAAAATTTTCAGCAATATATTTTTCCATTGTTCCCCCAAATCATATAAAAAGAACGAAAATGATATAATTGCTGTCAAATATTTTAGAAAAATTAGTTTTTTTTTCATAAAAATTTGACAGTAGATTTGTAATTTACAAATTAGACGATAATTACAGAAATATTCTCTTCCAGGAGGTTCAATGACCAAGGCTGATTTAATTCAGGCAATTTCTCAGGAAACCGGAATTATTCTGAAAGATACGAAAATAATTGTGGACGCTCTACTTGATAATATCAGGGAGAGCATGATCAATGGAGAACACATTGAACTCAGAGGTTTTGGTACTTTTAAGAATAAAGTGCGAAAATCAAGGATAGCGCGTAATCCTAATACAAAGGAACTCGTTCATCTTCCAGAGCGTATAGTGCCAACCTTTAAGTTTTCAAAATTCTTTGTTGACGAAGTGATGAAGAATAATTAATCTAACTGGAGTTATATATGCCCTGCGGCAAGAAAAGAAAGAAAGCAAAGATCAATAAGCATAAAAGAAAGAAGAGACTGAAAAAGAATCGTCATAAAAAGAAATAATTAGTACTCATTGGATACAGTTCGAACGTAATTAGGAATGGAGAAAAAAACATGTATAAAATTTTAGCAAAATTAAGTGCTATAGTTGCAGCTGTTTTATTACTTCTCGGGATTATTGACAAGATCTTCTTTCCACACAGCAACATTTTATTGCAACATGAGAATTACTTCCTTGCTGCAAATCCTTTTATTTTATTTGGGATTTTTTTCCTCGTTGCTGACTATGTCTATTCTGGAAAAAATAAAGAGTAGGAATAACAAGCATATCTGGTAAAATGATGGTCGGGATGGCCGGATTTGAACCGGCGACTTCTTCGTCCCGAACGAAGCGCGCTACCGGACTGCGCTACATCCCGATTGGGACTCCAAATCCGTTTACTATATTTTCTCTGTCAAGAAAAAGATGTGCTATCTCTCTTATCTATAAGAAGTTAGGAATTTTATTCCATTGAATAATGATTGACATTCCTTTTTTAGGATGTAAACTTTTATGTAAAAATTCAAGGTTAATTATATAGCATGAGTAAAGATATAATCGCAGAAAAAGATAATATTATTCCGATCATTCCAACCAGAAATATTGTCATTTTTCCACAGATGATCATACCACTTGTGATCGGGAGATCACGATCCATTAAAGCTACAGAGGAAGCATACGATTCAAATAAAATCATCTTCTGCGTTGCTCAGAAGTCTGCAGACACTCAGGATCCCAATTTAGAAGATTTGTATGAAATGGGAGTTGTCTGTCAGATCCTTCAAATACTCAAGATGCCTGATGCTACAATACGCATACTCGTTGAAGGACTTCAAAGAGCCCGAATAAAAGATCTGATATTTTCGGATGACTATATTAGTGCACATCTCGAAATCATTCCAAAAGAGAATTTTCCAGAAACACCTGACAATCTGGCACTCATACAGACACTTGAGCATGATTTCAAGGAATATGGTCGTCTCAGCAGGAATTTCTCTGATGATGTGCTCATTACCTATGAGAATCTCAAATCCTACGAAGATAAAGTGGATTATATATGTTCAAATATAGATTTGGACCTGCCCATAAAGCAAGACTTGCTAGAGCAAAAACTTATGGATCGAATATTCGGTCTAATCGAATATATTTCTAAAGAACTGGAAATTCTAAAGATTCGTAAAAAGATAGCAGGTGAGGTACGCAGTAAACTTACTAAATCACAGAAGGAATATTTTCTCAACCAGGAATTAAAAGCCATTCAAAAAGAACTGGGACTGGGGGATGATCAAAATATTGAGATCAATGAGCTTGAGAAGAGATTATCTAAACTTGAACTCAGCGAGGAAGCCAAAGAAAAAGCAGAATATGAACTCAATAAACTTCGCAGAACCAATCCTATTTCACCAGAATATTCGGTGTCCTTGAATTATCTTAATTGGCTGGCTGATCTTCCTTGGAGAACTCCTAAAAAAGGTAAATTTGAACTCACAAAAGCTGAAGAGATACTCGATCACGATCACTATGGTCTGAAAAAGATTAAAGAGCGAATTGTTGAATATCTTGCGGTTTTGAAAATGGTTAGCAAAGTCAAAGGACAAATCCTTTGTTTTGTTGGTCCACCTGGAGTAGGAAAAACATCTCTTGGGCAGTCAATTGCACGAGCACTCAACCGAAAATTCGTACGTCTTTCTTTGGGGGGTGTTCGTGATGAAGCAGAAATTCGCGGTCATAGAAAAACCTATATCGGCGCAATGCCGGGAATTATCATACAAGCGATGAAACGGGTTGGTTCAAAAAATCCAGTTATTATGCTTGATGAAGTTGATAAGATGAGTATGGACTTTCGGGGTGATCCCTCTGCTGCGCTTCTTGAAGTACTTGATCCGGAGCAGAATTACGAATTCCATGATCATTATATCGAAGTAGGATATGATCTTTCTCAGGTACTGTTTATCACAACAGCTAATAATCTATATTCGATACCACAAGCTCTTCGCGACAGAATGGAAGTAATCACATTGCCCGGTTATACAGAATATGAGAAATATAAAATTGCCGAGGGTTTCTTACTACCAAAACAGCTCGAAAAGCATGGATTCAATAATAAAATCAGTGTTGAATTCTCTGAAAATGCTTTTCTGAATATCATTAGAAATTATACACGCGAAGCAGGAGTGAGAAATCTGGAACGAAATATTGCTTCTATACTCAGAAAGATTGTTCGAGAGTATTTAAAGAATAAAAAGAAAAAGAAGTATCGAGTTACTGCCAATAATGTAAGAACTTACCTCGGTGTAGAAAAATATTTGTATTCAGACATCAAGAAAGTTGATAGTGTTGGCATTGCAAATGGTCTGGCATGGACATCTATCGGTGGAGTGTTGTTGCAGGTGGAAGCCGTTGCAGTAGATGGTAAGGGAAATTTATCTCTTACAGGACAGCTTGGTGATGTAATGAAAGAATCCGCAAATGCTGCATTAAGCTATGCTAGAGCTCATTATAAAAGATTTGATCTTGATAAGAATTTCTACAAAAGTAAGGATATTCATGTTCATGTACCAGAAGGAGCAATACCTAAGGATGGTCCTTCTGCAGGAATAACTATCGCAGTAGCTATTATCTCAGCTTTATCTGGAAGAAAAGTACATTGTGACCATGCAATGACTGGTGAGATCACCCTTATGGGTGATGTACTTCCGATAGGTGGACTGGAGGAAAAACTCGTTGCAGCACAACGAGCTAAGATTAAAAATGTGATTATTCCAAGAAAAAATGCACGAGAATTGAGTGAGATGCCAAAGCAAATTCAGAAAGGTTTGAACATTATTCCTGTAGATACGATGGATGAAGTACTTGAACACACACTCTTTCCAGTAAAGAAAGAAAATAAATGAAAATCGAAGAAATCTCAAGAAGATATCTCGATGGTAATTCCGAAGAATTGATTGTTCATGTAGATAAAAAAGATTTACAACTTCTGGGATATATATTAGAAACAATTGAAGGAATGTGCTATTATTCAACCATTGATAAAGATGATTCTCAGGTGAAGATCACTTATACTGTGGATTATAAATTGGATATCGAGAAGATTCTTAAATCTTTGAGGGAACACGAATAGTATACAGACCATGAAGGTTGATGCGCTTATTGATCAATGCACAAAAGGTAACCATAGAGCTGCAGCGAAACTTATCACTCTAATTGAAAACAAGGAATACCTCGAAGAAATAATTCCTAAATTATACCCATATAGAAAAAATAGTTATATCATAGGTATTACCGGGGCACCTGGTGTAGGAAAAAGTACCATTACAGATAAATTGATCACACAGTTTAGACACTATAACGCTACTGTTGGAGTTGTCGCTATAGATCCAACGAGTCCATTTTCCGGAGGAGCACTACTTGGCGACAGAATAAGATTACAGAAACATGCAACTGATGAACGGGTTTTTATTCGCAGCATGGGATCGAGAGGACACCTTGGTGGGCTCGCACCTGCTACCAATGATGTATTAACAGTACTTGCAGCTCTTGGCTGTGACTATATTATCATAGAAACTGTTGGTGTGGGACAATCAGAGATCGAGATCGTTAAATATGCAGATATGGTTCTACTGGTTCTTACTCCTGGTTCAGGAGATAGTATGCAGGTTATGAAGGCTGGTATAATGGAGATTGGCGACATATTTGTGATAAATAAGTGTGACCGACCAGGAGTAGATAAGATCGAATCTGAACTCAATTTGATCCAGCAGATAAATCAGCACAAGGATCGATTACGACCGATTGCTAAGATCGTCGCCCCAAAAGAAATTGGCATGGATATCTTGTATAAAATGATAATGGAACTAAAAAACGAACAGGAAAAAAGTTCTGAAATTATTATGAAACATAGAGTTCGAATAAAAAATGAAATACTGAGTAATCTTCAAGATTCTATTTACTCTCATATACAAACAAATTTAATTCCTGAAAAAAAAATGGAAACTTGTGTTGATATTGTATTTGACAACAAATCCGACCCGATAACAATGTCACGAAAGTTGTTGGATGAATATCAAAAAAATCTATCCTGATGGAGAACGCTATGAAACTATGCATTTTTGAGAATACTACGTGGGAAAATTTTCTTCCACTAACCTATACCAGGGCGAGTTTTGACTTGAGATGTGGAGTATATTCTTTTAGAAAAAGAATAGCAAAGCACTATCCTGCTGAAGAAATATCCCTCCTGGTTCGAGAAGATATTAAGCAACTCTATCAAGATCGATATCCAGATTTTTCTATTAATCAAATAGAAAAAGGTGACACTCTTTTAGTAAATGGTTTACTCCTTTACAATGAGATGGTTCAACACGAAGTTGACAAGTTGGATTTGGGTGAAGCACTATTCTATGATGATGAACTGATCTCTGCAAAAATTCAAAATAATCAGGCAAGAAATATTATTCTGGACGATATAACAAACTTGTTATCTAATATAAAGAAGTTAAAAACTGACATTCAGCCAATCAAATATATCTGGCAACTTATTCATAGAAATCCACAACAGCTCATAGATGACTTTGAACTTTTTTCAAGAGATAAAACAAATTATCTTATCCAGGATGGAATATTCCATGTGGTGAATCCAGATAAAATATACCTAGCGAAGGATGTTATACTTGAACCCGGAGTGGTGCTGGATGCATCAGACGGACAGATCATGATCGATGAACAAGCTCATATTATGGCAAATTCTGTGATTAAGGGACCGGTATATATTGGGAAGAAATCACAGGTCAATGTCGGAGCAAAGATCTATGAAGGAACCAACCTTGGCAGATTATGTAAAGTTGGCGGAGAGGTTGAAGATACAATCTTCCAATCCTACTCAAATAAGCAGCATGATGGATTCCTCGGGCATTCCTATGTTGGGGAATGGGTGAATATTGGTGCAGATACAAACAACAGCAATCTTAAGAACAATTACCAATCGGTGAAGGTTTATTTTTATCCGAATAATAATTTTAAAAATACTGAGATGCAGTTTTTCGGGTGTATATTTGGTGATCATACTAAAACAGGTATTAATGTCACTCTTAACACAGGCACGGTAATTGGAGTTGGATGTAATCTTTACTCTTCATTGTTGTTCAGCGGATTCATACCCAGTTTCAGTATGGGTTCAGCAGATCGTCTTGGTGACCTGAGATTACATAAGATGCTTGAAACTGCAGAGATAGTAAAAAAACGAAGAAATCTTCGTTTGAGTGATGCTGAAAGATTGTTACTTCAGAAATGTTTTGACGACTCTTCGCATGCAAGAAAAATATTTCATAAGGTGAAACGATAATGGATGGCTTAGTAGAAGTTCGTTTCAAACGAGACGAAAAACGATATTACGAAAATACGAACGACCTTGAGCTTCGCAAAGGACAATATGTCATTGTTGAAGCAGAAAAAGGTGCTGATCTTGGACGTGTGGGGCGATTTCCACTTGAAAGAGATAAATTAGGACTTCATGAGAATTATTCAATTAGGAAAATCATCAGACCTGCAAGTGTTGAGGATATTCAAAAATTAGAACGCATACGAGAAAAAGAACAAGATGCAAAGAATAAATTCATCAAAGCACTTGAAGAGCAACCGTTTGAAATGAATCTGGTGGACGTGGAATACCAGTTCGATGGCAACAAACTTACCTTCTATTTCATGGCTGAGGGACGTGTGGATTTCCGTGATTTCCTTAAAGTGCTTGCTAGTATATTTAGAACAAGAATTGAACTGCGTCAGATCAATGAACGTCAGGAGATCAAACGTCTTGGCGGGATTGGCCCGTGTGGCAGAGAGCTATGTTGTAAAAATCTGAATATGATGAATCTCGAACGTGTGAACTTACAGATGGTAAAGGATCAAAATATCTCTGCCACCTCATCAAAGATATGCGGATTATGCGGTAAACTGCTCTGCTGCCTTGCGTATGAAGAGAAATTCTATGCTGAAGAAGCAGAAAAATATCCTGAGCTGGGGAGTAAAGTTTCTTATAATGATAAGGAGTGGGAAGTCGCAAAAAATAATTATCTCACATCCCGAATCGATCTTATTGATGAAAATGGTCTTCAATCTCATATGTCCTTTGATGATTATCTTTTGCAGCAACATCGACAGAAAAAACAAAAACTCCAGTCAAAATTCACTAGGAAGTTTAAGAAAAAGGATTCACAATGAATGTAAAATCAATCGCTCTGGATCTGTGGCCTTTGGATGAATCATCCTCTTGTAAATGCAAGGGTGACCACGAGGTGTGCCTGCAATGTGCAGTCTGTGGGTATAAGAATAATAATTATTCAATAGCTAAAATACCAAAAAATTCTCTCGATATCGCACCCTATATTGATCATACTAATCTTAAATCTGATGCTACAAGTGTGTCCATAATCGAACTATGCCAGCAGGCACGAACCTATGGCTTTGCATCAGTTTGCATTAATCCCTATTATGTACGACTTTCCAAACGTGAGATGGATAAAAGAACAGTTTGCACTGTAGTTGGATTTCCGCTTGGAGCAAACCTGACTCATATAAAGATTGAGGAAGCAAAGAAAGCCATTAAACAAGGTGCAACTGAGCTCGATATGGTAATAAATATTGCTGAACTAAAACAAGGGGGATACAATTTTGTACTCGGTGAGATCGAAAAACTTGCTGAAGTATGTCATGACAACAGTGCGATTCTTAAAGTGATCATCGAAACATGCCTTCTCAATGAAGAAGAAAAGATCATTGCATGCCTGATCGCAAAAAAAGCTGGCGCCGACTTTGTGAAAACTTCGACCGGATTCTCAAAATCAGGAGCAACTGTAGGGGATATTATGTTAATGCGAACTGTCGTTGGAGAATATATG
>Ga0136651_10000923_pt1 | contig 16245 bp, 12 predicted proteins | sample Mar14236cmmetaG_FD_94867 | JGI IMG/M metagenome (GOLD analysis project Ga0136651, IMG submission 94867) | Marine hydrothermal vent microbial communities from Guaymas Basin, Gulf of California to study Microbial Dark Matter (Phase II) - Marker... ...
GACGGATTACCTTCGGTGATCCGGTTTTTTTTGGCTTCCACCACAAAAAACCATCCGCTTCGCTGGTCGGCGGTTGTTTTGTTTTCCGTCGAATCCCCCTGGGGCAAGCCCGAGGGTCTTCTCCTGAATACAAAAACCCGGCTGACGCCGGGATGTGAACAGGATAGTGGGTTTGGGACGGATTACCTTCGGTGATCCGTAATGGGGGCTCCTCACCACACCACCCCCCCTCCGGGCTCCTGCGTCGCCCGGATTTTTGTTCCCTGCCGGTCCCCTGCTGAGCAAGCTCAGCGGGTTCCTCCGGGAAACAAAAAATCCCGACTGTGTCGGGATGGGGGGTGGGGTGGTGGGCTGTATCGGATTCGAACCAATGACCTCATGCGTGTGAAGCATGCGCTCTGAACCAACTGAGCTAACAGCCCGTTTTGCAAAGATACTATTGCGGATGCGAAATTAAAAAATGATTGTTAATTGGGAGAGAACAAAATGATTTTTTATCATTGCCGGGTAAAGAATACTCTATGAAATGTCGCCCCAACTGCGGAGCCTGCTGCATAGGCCCGTCCATTTCCTCTCCTCTTCCGGGAATGCCCGAAGGAAAACCCGCCGGGGTGAGATGCATCCACCTTACCGACGACTACCGGTGTGCTATCTACGATTCACCCGACAGACCGGAGATATGCCGAAATTTTAAGCCTGATCCTTCTGTATGCGGGAAAAACCGTGAGGAAGCACTGGCGATATTTTACTGGCTGGAAACCGTTTGATACCGGCCTACCTCAATGCTTTCCTTGCCGGAGAAGGCAATCTGTAAATCAGGTGAATGGAAGTTCCGTAATATACATCGTTGGCACGGGAATGTGCCGAGGTGTAACCGTCCAGGAAATCGGTGGCTGGCATTCTCACCTCCGCATTCCAGCCCATGGCCCAGTTTCCGCTCATTACGTACCGCACGCCTATCCCAATGGGAACCGAAACGGTGACATGCGGAAAATTGTCTTCGAAACTGTCTTCCAGACCCCGGCGGGGACCGGGATTAAACCATACCGGGCTGAAGCCGGCCGAGATATAGGCGGATAATACAGGTTCTTTCAGAACGAGCCCACGGCGACTGTAACCGGGACCCCACCATTTCCAGTAAAAAAACTGCACCTGGACCAGGGGCTCAATCAGTACGGTGGAATAGGCCAGGTTCCGGTCCTCATTCCGGCTTCCCTCGTCCGAGCCGCTGATCCATGCGGCATTGATCCCGGCCAGGATCTTGAAATCGTCAAGGGGGAATACCCCCCAGCTTCCGTGTGTCAGAAGGCCCTTCCCCATAGTTCCGATATCCCCGAAAAGAAATAAACCTCCGGCTCCGGCGGATATTTCCTGTTTAATCTGACTTTTCCCGGGAATTAAGTTGAAAAACCCGAATATTATCGCAAGAAAAAATATCCTCATCGGAATCCTGCAGGGAATCTGTGGGTTGTACAATGTATGGTATGTCGGTGAATCAGCAGGCTCATCTCCTGTTTTTTTTCATCCTCTTTTTAAGCTTTTTCTGATATTTTCTGGAAAAGAACAGCTTGTTCTTTCCCAGACGCGTGGTTTCAAAGGTGACTTCTTTTTTTCCGGGTCTTTTTGATCCGTAATACGAACGGCTGCTGCTGCAGCTTCCCAGAAAAAACAGGAGAAGGATAGCCAATGATATCTTGACAAAATACTTCATAATCAAGGCTATTTTACTTTCTTATACGGGGATATGACCGTATTGTTATGTTATAACAGAATGATCTGGCTTATTATATAACATTGAGAAAAATCATCCATACCCATAAAGATATAAAAATCAATATAAACGGATGTTTTCCCGGCATGTGTTTATTTATTAACTTTCGGAAGGATATGGAAACCGATCTGTATGAGAATTGCTACTATCCAATGGAATGATCGTGAAACGGCCAGCCTGTACTTGCCTGAAGGACTGATCCCTGTACCCCTGCTGAACCAGCGACTCGATACCGACTGGCCGTCAAACCTGATGGAAATCCTTTCCGAAGGGCAGCTGGATGAAATGGTCCGCTGGTACAGCGAAGAGAACATAGGCGAAAAAATGCCGGGCGAACTGGAGAATTGCCTGATCCCGCAAGAGGGGGTCGAATTTGCTCCCCTGTACCGAAACCCCGGCAAAATATGGGGCATCGGACTGAATTACCGTGAACATGCACGGGACCTGTCTGCTCCTATACCCGGACGTTTCCCGGCCAGCTTTATGAAACCGTCCACAGCGGTGATAGGTTCCGGCGATTTTATAAAGATTCCCCTTCTTTCAAAACGCACCACGGCCGAAGCGGAACTGGGGATCATCATCGGGGAAAAGGTGCGGAATCTGAAACCTGGCCGTGCTATGGAAGCGGTGGCCGGATTCACCTGCATTATCGATGTGACGGCCGAGGATATTTTGCAGATGAATCCGCGATACCTTACCCTTTCCAAGTCGTTCGATTCGTTTTTTTCCTTCGGTCCCTGTCTGATTACCCGCGATGAACTGACCGCTCCGGACAAACTGAGGGTGGCCACGGTGGTGAACGGTAAGGTAAAGGCTGAAAATGTGGTTTCCCGGATGATGTTTTCTCTGGAAGAACTTATATCCTTCCATTCCCGGGTAATGACCCTGATGCCCGGCGATGTGATTTCAACGGGAACCCCTGGTGCGGCGGTGGTAAGTGAAGGGGACGAGGTGACATGCCGCATCGACGGTTTTCCCGCATTGAGTAACAGGGTGTTTGACTTAAAAAAAGGAAGATAATTATGGATCTGATGTTGAAAGACCGGCTGGTACTGGTCCTGGGAGCAAGCCAGGGGCTGGGCCTGGCCTGTGCACGGGTGCTGTCGGAAGAAGGTGCCTGCGTGGTGATCTCTTCAAGGAGCCGGGAAAAACTCGAAAAGGCGGCCCAAAGTCTGAAAACGGAAGGGGGAATTATTCCTGCCGACCTTTCCCGTCGGGAAGATATCGCCCGGTTGTATGAAACCATGGTGAAGGAATACGGAATACCCGACGGGATGATCCTGAATGCCGGAGGTCCTCCTGCCGGGCATCCCCTGGAACTGGATGACGAAAAGTGGTACGGAGCCCTGGAGACCAACCTAATGTCGGGTGTGCGGCTGGCCCGTTTGTTCGTTCCCGGAATGATTGAAAAGAAATTCGGGCGGATCGTGGCAATTGCCTCTACCGGCGTTAAACAGTCGCTCAGCAACCTGGTGTTGAGCAACGCCGCCAGAATGGGACTGCTGGGGTATTTGAAAACCCTGTCGAACGAAGTGGCCCGCCACCAGGTCCTGGTCAACCTGCTTTTACCCGGCCCTACCGAAACGGAAAGGCTGAAAAGCCTGCTGGAAACTACGGCCCGAATGCAGGGGAAAAGTCTGGAGGAAGTGGTGGCCGAGCGAACGGCACGCATTCCGGCCGGCCGGTTCGGAGAACCCTCCGACCTGGCCGATCTGGCTGCATTTCTGATTTCTCCGCGCAACAAATTTATTACGGGACAGAGTATTGCCGTCGACGGGGGATATATTCAGTCGAACCTGTGAATGTTTTTGCAGGGCCAACAAAGATTTTTAACGATTATTTCCTGTGGGGTAACCACCGGGTTATCCCACTGACGAAGCAACGCTTGTCAGATTTGTACCATACTTTTGGTTATTCTGTGTAAAAATCTGCTACCGGATGGCGGGTTGGGAATTCTCAGTATTTCGAATTGGAAATGCATGTCGAATTTTACCTGATGAGAGATAGCAGGTATTTTGTAGTTTATATCATAGAATGGCAAAAGATTTTATATGTAACAGAAGGACTTGCGAATTTGAGAAGGTGGTTAACTACGTAGTTGTCTACGTAGGTAACTACGTAGGTAGCTACGTAGATATAAATGAAAATGAGATTTATAGGAAGAGATAATTAATCGTTCAGAACACGGGGAAAAAGACGAAAAAGAAAATATACAAGCAATGGGGAAAGAATAAAGGCGAGAAAAAACGTCCATTCTTCTCCCCACCGGAAAGCTTTTCCATAACGGTATTCCACCACCAGGGCTCCCAGGTAAAAGGCCAAAAACAGAACGATGAAAAGGATCTCGCTCATGGGAATGTTTTTTCAAAAATAAGGCAGGTGAAGGGAATGAGCAAGAAAAATTTCTTTTACATTCTGGAAAGCAAAATGTCTCCGGCACGGAGCCGTTCCGCAGGAATCATTTCTTCCGGCGGGTTTACGGGGATTTTCCCGTATGTTCCCTCGCACAGATGAAATACACTGAAATAACTGTTCCCGATACGATGGATATCCACCGGTTGCTGAGGCACTTCGCCGCCTTTCGGTCCGCACGACTGAAATACGGCGAACAGGAGAATCAGGATCAGTGTACGTATTGTTTTCATGGTATTGGGAACCTTTTCCTGAATAAAAGACGATCAACGGATCTGTTTGTTGCAGGTACCCCCTGTCATTTTGTCCTTTTGCAGAAAATATCCCGCCGGTTTTTAACTTTGGCCGGATTGATTATTTTTGCTTCTTTCCTTAAAAATCATGGCAATAAAGAATCAATATCCCGGCTCATGCAGAAACTAAATGATTTTCTTGTCACACTCGACGGTTATATTGGAGGGCACCCGTGGTTTGTCTTTCTGCTTCTTGGAACGGGTATATTTTTTACCCTGTACCTTGGCTTTCCTCAAATCAGGTATTTCAGGCATGCCATCCGGATTGTAAGCGGCAAGTACGATCATCACCTCGATGTGGGTGATACCAGCCATTTCCAGGCCCTTTCCACGGCCCTGTCGGGGACGGTGGGTACGGGAAATATTGCCGGGGTGGCCCTGGCCATTCACCTGGGGGGTCCGGCCGCCCTCTTCTGGATGCTGGTTACCGCCATGTTTGGAATGTGTACCAAATTTGTTGAGGTTACCATTTCGCACAAATACCGCGATATTCTGGAAGACGGGACAGTATCGGGAGGACCCATGTATTACATGAGAAAGAGGCTGAATATCAAAACCTCGAAAGGAAAACTGATCAGGATCGGGGTGGTGATGGGCGGTTTTTTCGCAGTAGCTACCGTACTGAGCTCATTCGGTACGGGAAGCCTGCCCCAGATCAATTCCATTTCCAATTCCGTTTTTTCCACCTTTGGAATCAACCATATTATTACCGGCGCCCTCCTGGCTGTACTGCTGGCTCTGGTGATCATCGGCGGTATCAAACGGATAGCCATGGTTACTTCCACCCTGGTTCCCCTCATGGCCATTATTTATCTGGTCGGAGCCCTGGCGGTTATATTTTATAATTATGATCAGATACTTCCTTCTCTTGGTGCCATTGTCGGAGATGCGTTTACCGGAACAGCCGCCACAGGAGGTTTCCTGGGGGCTTCCCTGGCATGGGCCATCAACCGGGGCGTAAACCGTGGGCTGTTCTCCAACGAAGCCGGTCAGGGTTCGGCGCCCATAGCCCACTCGGCAGCCAGAGCTCCCGAACCCGTTTCAGAGGGAATGGTTGCCATACTGGAGCCCTTTATCGATACCATTGTGATCTGTACCCTTACCGGCCTTGTGCTGCTGTCATCGGGTGTGTGGAAGGAAAAGCACTACAACCAGTTCCAGGATACCGATATGCAGTTTGTGGTGGGGACCTATAACGAACGGAATGAAGAGGACAGGGTGGCGCTTTTCCAGCATTTCAGTAATAAAAAGGACGCTGTCCGGCTGCCTCTGTTTGAAGGGAACCTGTACATAGAAAACGGGATTCTGCAGAATGAGAACATTACCCTGCTTCATGCCGAATCGGTGGCGGAAGATTTCGTTTTTAAACAGGGAGATGTCCCTTTTACCGGGGAGATACCGGTGGTTCAGGGGAAAATGGTGGTGAGCGACGAGGGAAGTTCGATGATACGGGAACGGATTGCCGGCCTGCTCGGGAAAACCGGGTCGGCCAGGATCGTGGTGGAAGGGAGGTCGCTGATGCACAGCGCCCCGCTGACAGCCGTTGCATTCACGCGGGGATTCTTCGGTGAATGGGGACAGTACATTGTTGCCATCGGACTGCTTCTATTTGCGTTCTCCACCTCTATCTCATGGTCTTATTACGGTGACCGGGCTCTTACCTATCTCGTGGGGCCGAAATATGTGATCTATTACCGGATTTTTTATGTGATTGCCTTTTTTATTGCTTCCTTTACCGATACCACGGTCATCTGGTCGCTTTCATACATTACCATTGCGTTGATGACCATTCCCAACCTGATCGGGTTGCTGGTGCTGAGGAGGGAGATAAAAGATTCGATCAGGGAATACTGGATCGATTTTTCCAAAGATCACCCTTATGAAAAAATAGGGAAAAAGTTCCGGGGAAGGATCTGACCCTTCAGACTCTTTCCATCATCACCACGTTCTCCACATGGTGTGTATGGGGGAACATGTCGATGGGCTGCACCCGGGTGATGCGATACCGGTGTGACATGAGGTTCAGATCACGGGCTTGGGTAGCCGGATTGCAACTGACGTAAATGATCCGTTCGGGAAGGAGGGTCAGCAGGGTATTGGTCACACGCTGGTGAATCCCGATCCGCGGAGGGTCAAGGACCACCAGATGAGGCTGGCCGTGGCGGTCGATGAAAGCAGGATTCAGCACATCCTTATTGTCTCCCGTGGCAAAATGAACATGCTCCATGCCGTTCAGCCGGGCATTCTCCCATGCATCTTCAATGGCTTCGGGCACCGATTCAATCCCTACCACACGTCGGGCTTTTCCGGCCAGAAAAATAGCAATAGTGCCGGTTCCCGTGTACAGGTCGTATACTACTTCATTCCCCTTCAAGCCTGACCATTCCGCAATCAATTCGTACATGGCCTGTGCCTGTCTCGAATTGGTCTGGTAAAAAGATTTCGCCCCGATCTTGAATTTCAGGTCGCCCATCTGTTCCACAATATATTCTCTTCCTTTGTAATGGATGGCTTCCTGGTCGAGGATGGAATCGTTCTTTTTCCGGTTGATGATGTAATACAGGGAAGTAAGGGCAGGGAATTCCGACCACAGGTAATGCAGCAGCTCTTCCCTTTTTCCCGGATCGTCTGCGGCAAATACCACAATAATCATGATCTCACCGATCCCGCTGGTGCGGATGATGAGGTTCCGAAGCAGCCCTTCCTGGGATTTCAGGTCAAAGAACGAATACCCCTTTTCCAATGCGAATTGCTTAACCGCCAGACGGATGGTATTTGAGGGTTCAGGCTGCAGGTAACATTTTTCAATATCCAGCACCTTGTCGAATTTCCCCGGTATATGAAATCCCAGGGCATTTTTCTCCTTTACCTCTTTTTTGCCCTCCATTTCCTCGGGCGTGAGCCAGCGATTGTTCGAAAAGGTGAATTCCAGCTTGTTTCTGTAATAGGTGGTTTCCGGAGAAGCCATGATCTTCCGGATACGGGGAAGGGGAAGCTTGCCGATTCTTTCCAGCTGGTCGACCACCTGTTTTTGCTTGTATTTCAGCTGCATGGGATAGGAAAGGTGCTGCCATTTACAGCCTCCGCATTTCCCGAAATGACTACATACCGGTTCTGTCCTGTCTTTCGAATAGCGGTGGAAATGTACGGGGATTCCTTCCAGGTAGTTTCGGTGTTGCCGGGTGACCCGCACATCCACTACATCACCGGGGCAGGCCAGGGGCAGAAAAACAACCCTGTTTTCCCACCGGCCCAGAGCCTTTCCCTCCGCTCCGATATCGGATACTTTCAGTTTTTCGATCAACAAATGATTTATTTTTCGTCTTGCCATCCTGTTGATGTAAATGAATCAGTCTGTAAATGTATGAAAAATGTTCATGATTTGCCGGACGAAAAGACATCAACCTCCGGTTTCCATTTGCCGTTAAATTCTGGTATTTTTGCCCGCATACCAATGGCCGATGATTTCTGTTGAAAAAATTACCGTACGTTACGGAGCTCTCGAACTGCTGAAAAGGATATCACTGGTGATCGGCAGAGGCGATCGCATCGGACTGGTGGGGAATAACGGAGCAGGCAAGTCCACCCTGCTGAAAATTATGGCAGGTTGGCAGGAACCTGATGAAGGCAGGGTAGTGCGTGAAACGGGAATGAAAACAGGCTATTTGCCCCAGGAATTGAAAGTACGCGACGGAAAAACCCTGCTGGAGGAAACCCGGAAGGCTTTTGCCGGGATCAACCGGATACAATCGAGGTTACACGAGCTGCAGAAGATGATGGAACAAAGAAGCGACCACCATTCCGGAGAATACCTGAAACTCATAGGGGAATACACCCGTTTGACCGATAAGCTTGCGGTAATGGGAGCATCCAAAACGGAGGCGGAAATGGAAAAAACCCTCACAGGTCTGGGTTTTGTGCGGGAAGATTATCAGCGTCCCACAGCTGAATTCAGTGGAGGATGGCGCATGCGGATCGAGCTGGCGAAGATCCTGTTGCAGAGCCCCGACCTGCTTCTCCTGGATGAGCCCACCAACCATCTCGATATCGAGGCTATCCAGTGGCTGGAAGAGTTCCTGGCCGGATACCCAGGAGCTGTGGTGCTGGTATCGCACGACCGGGCATTCCTCGACCGGGTTACCAACCGTACGGTAGAACTTTCTCTGGGGAGGGCGGAGGATTATCCGGTACCGTTTTCGCGCTTTGTGGAACAGAAAGAACAACGCAGGGAGACCCGCCTGGCGGCCTACCGCAATCAGCAGAAAATGATCGAAAAAACGGAAGAGTTCATAGAGCGGTTTCGTTACAAGGCAACAAAGGCCGTCCAGGTACAATCGCGCATCAAACAACTCAATAAACTCGACCGGATAGAGGTGGAAGAGGAAGATACCTCATTGATCCATCTGCGGTTTCACCCTGCACCCCACTCAGGAAAAATGGTCCTGGAACTCAGGGGGGTGGGTAAATGCTTCGGAAACCACCGGGTTCTGGAACAGGTGGATCTGCATGTACGGAAAGGAGAAAAAATTGCCTTTGTGGGGAAAAACGGGGAAGGGAAAACCACCCTGGTCAGGATCATCAAAGGGGAGATGGATCATACGGGCATAAGGCGTCTGGGGCACCGGGTTGTGCTGGGGTATTATGCCCAGAACCAGGATGAACTGCTGGACGGTGATCTGACCGTGCTCGAGACGCTGGACAGGGAGGCGGTAGGAGAAGTGCGGTTCCGGCTGAGGGATCTGATGGGTGCTTTTCTCTTCAGCGGAGATGCTGTGGAAAAGAAAGTGAAGGTGCTTTCGGGCGGGGAAAAGTCAAGGCTTGCCTTAATGCGCCTGTTGCTGCGGCCTGTCAATTTCCTTCTGATGGACGAACCCACCAATCACCTGGATATGCGTTCAAGGGATATCCTAAAGGAAGCACTGAAACAATTTACCGGAACCCTGATCGTGGTGTCACACGACAGGGAATTTCTCGACGGACTGGTAGATAAGGTGTATGAATTCAGAAACAAGCGCATCCGTGAATATCCCGGAGGGATTTATGATTTTCTGGAACAGAGGAAAATCGGATCGCTGAAAGAACTTGAAAAGAAAACAGTGGCAGGTCCACAGCAACAGGTTGCCGAGGCGGATCGCCGGCAACGGTACGAAGAAAAAAAGAAATACGAACGCGAGACGCAAAAACTGAAGAGGCGTATCGAACGGTTTGAAGAAAAGATCACTGATCTGGAACAGGAAATACGTACCATGGATAGGATCTTGGCAGGAGAAATCAGCGGAGAACCCGGTTCATCCGATCCATCCTTTTTTACCCGGTATGAGAAGAAACGGTCGGCTCTGGAATCGGCCATGGAAGAATGGGTGCAGTTGCAGGAAGCCCTGGAACGGATCCAGGGTAAGATGCCGGGATGAATAGGCCTGCAACCCGGGGCGGATGATGAATGTTCCGCAGCAGAAGGTCAGGTAAAGGATCCTCGTCAGCCAGGGGACGGATATTGTATGAAATAATTTGTACTTTTATCTTTCTTTAACAGAGCCCATGGATCTGAACCGTTTCCGTTTGTTTTTGATATTACCGGTCCTGGTATTGCTTGCCGGAAGCTGTTCCGTATTCAGGTCTTCCACTGCTCCCCTGAACGACATGTCGTATCTGTACCGTCCCGACCAGCATTCCCTGTTTCCCCGCTACCTGGTCTTTCATGAAGATGCCGGCGGATCAACGGTTTTCGGCCATATTCGTACGGGAGAACTCCTTTTCAGCCAGGCCAATGTGCATGTGCAACTCCAGGCAGAATTGCATATTCATTACCGGTTGTTTGAAATGGGCGAGCCCCGGGTGATGGTCGACAGCATGTCGTTCTATCACTACCTGCTGAAAGAGGACACCGGAGAGGATTATTATCTGAACTTCCGGATACCGGCCGAGACCGGGAAAAGGTACATGCTGGAGGTGATCACCACCGATCTGGTGAGGAACCGTGCCGTACAGAACTTCATATTGGTGGATAAGCTCAATACCTATTCCGGACAGAATTTCTTTCCTGTCCATGCCCAGACTGGGCGCCCGTATTTTCGTCATTATGTGGATTCCACCACGGTGCTGCGACTGATCAGCAACGATCCTTCCACCGACACCATTTATCTTTCGTATTACAGCACGGTTTATCCGGCATCGCGGCCTCCCAACATGCTGCTGCCTCCTGAGCGGGTGAGATACCTGCCCGATACCACCTATGCCGTTTCACTTTCCCCCGAATTCGTACTGGCTTTTCCCCGGCCGGGTCTGTATCATTTCCGGAAAGACACCAACCGGATGGAGGGATTCACCATGGCACGTTTCGGTCCGGGTTTCCCTATGGTGGAATATGCGAAAGAAATGATCGGTCCATTGGAGTATTTTGCCCTGCCGACGGATTATGACAGGCTCATTACCCAGCCCAACAGGAAGCTCAGTGTGGATAATTTCTGGATACGCATTGCCGGTAACATGGAAGTGGCCCGTGAACTGATCAGAATTTATTACACCCGCGTTTATTTCAGTAATTATTATTTTACTTCATACAAGGAAGGCTGGAAAACCGAAAGAGGTATGATCTATATTATCTACGGCCCGCCTTCCGTACTTTACAAAACCGATCAGACAGAGGAATGGATCTACGGAAGGGAAGGTTCCCGTGATGCCGTGAGGTTTGTGTTCCGGAGGGAAGACAATCCCTTTACACGAAATCATTACTTATTGCTGAGAAGTGAGGAATTGGTCACTTTCTGGAGCCGGGCTGTGGAGACGTGGAGGTCGGGCCGGATATTTTATATGGATTAGAGGTAGTTACAGCATGTTAAAGAAACAAAAACGGATGATTTTCGGGATGAGGCCCCTGTTGGAAGCGGTGGCTTCGGGGCTGGAAGTGGAGAAATGTTTGTTGAAGAGCGGGTTACAGGGACCTCTTTTCAGAGAACTGATCGATGTCCTGAAGAAGAATCATATTCCATTTCAGTTCGTTCCCGGCGAAAAACTAAACCAGATCACCGGGAAAAATCACCAGGGAGTGATTGCCTATGTTTCTGAAGTGGAATATGTTGAGATCACCCGGTTCGTCCCGTCCATATACGAGAAAGGAGAAGCCCCTTTTATCCTGGTGCTTGACCAGGTGTCCGATGTGCGGAATTTCGGGGCTATTGCCCGTACAGCCGAGTGTGCCGGGGTGCATGCCCTGCTGGTCCCTACCCGCGGTTCGGCCATGATCACTCCCGATGCCGTAAAAACCTCGGCCGGGGCCCTGCATAACCTGCCGGTATGCCGCACCACGAACCTACAGGATACGCTCCGCTTTCTGGCCGACAGCGGGTTGAAACTGACCGCCGCCACCGGGGAAGCTGAAAAGGTATATCATCAGGCGGATCTGACCGGTCCCCTGGCATTGATCCTGGGTTCGGAAGACCGGGGGATCCATCCTTCGGTGATTAATATGACCCATGAACAGGTGAAAATACCCATCCTGGGCAGGATCAGTTCCCTGAACGTCTCTGTGGCCGCCGGGGTTATGTGTTATGAAGTACTGAGGCAGCGCTCGCTGGTCAGGAAATAGCCTGCATGCCCAGCTTCTGGAAATCATCCCCCGTGGGATTCTGGAATACCCTCAGGTCGAATTCGGGCACAACCGCCAGGATGTGATCGAAAATATCGGCCTGAAGTGCTTCGTATTTTGCCCATTCCTGGTCTTTGCTGAATACATAGATCTCCAGTGGAAGTCCGGTTTCGGTGGGCTGCAGGTGCCTTACCAGAAAGGTCATTTCCTGATGGATCTTCGGATGATGCCGCAGGTATTCTTCCACGTATTTCCGGAAAGTGCCCAGGTTGGTAAGCCTCCGGCCGTTCACCCTCACCGATTCATCGATACCCAGTTTTTTGTTGTATTCTTCCAGTTCTTTTTTCTTGGCAGGAATGTAATTTTTCAGCAAATGGATGCGCCTGTATTTTTCAAGCATTTCGGGTGTGCAAAATTTCACACTCTTCATGTCAATGCTGATATGCCGTTTGATGCGCCTTCCGCCCGATTCTTCCATTCCCCTCCAGTTGGTAAAAGTTTCGCTTACCAGGGCGAAGGTGGGAATGGTGGAAATGGTTTTGTCCCAGTTCTGTACCTTTACCGTATTCAGTGAAATGTCGATTACCGTTCCGTCGGCTCCTCTTCCCGGCATCACGATCCAGTCGCCCACATTCACCATTTTGTTGGCCGAGAGCTGGATGCTGGCTACGAACCCCAGGATGGAGTCTTTGAATACCAGCATCAGAACGGCCGCAAAAGCCCCCAGCCCTGTAAACAGTTTGCCCACCTTTACACCGAACAGGATGGAAAGCAGGATCATAAAAGCGCTGAAATAGAGAACGATCTTCAACAGCTGAACATATCCCTTGATGGGGCGCGTGGTGGCGATAGGGAAGGTAAGATAAATGCTGTGCAGGGCATTGATCAGGGCATCCAGGAACAGCAACGACACAATGAGCATGTAAATATGGGTGCTTTCTGTGATCACTGTCTCCCAGGTGGGGTAATCTTCAAATATGGCCGGGTTCGTCAGCAGGATGATCACAGCGGGGGCAAAATGTGAAAGCCGGTTGAAGACCTTGTGTTTGGCAATGATGTCGTCCCAGGTGAACCGGGTGCGTTTAATGATCCTGTGCTCGGTATAAATAATCAGCTTTTTGGTGAGCCAGTTTGCCAGAATGCATAAAAGTACCACAACGACCGAGAGGATCAGGGTTCTGAAAAACATGGCTGTTTCCGGATTTAAACCCATGTAGCTCAGCCATTTCATCAGGAGATTATGAGCCAGATCAATCATGCTGTTTTATAAAAAGTGCTTTATGAATGGACAAAGCTAAGTTAGTTTTTATATTTATAACCTCAAATCTGCATTCTTGACACTTATAATACGAAACTGATGAAACGTTTAATGGTACCCATAGTTCTATGTTTATCAATGGTATCCTATGGCCAGGATGAATTCGGCCGCTGGTTCGGTTCCGGAACCCTGCGTGTGGATTACCTGCTGGCCGGAGATCAGGAAAATACTGACGTATATTTTCTGGACATGAAGAAGGAACCATTCTGGGGAGGTTCCCATACGAATCTGGTGGATACGTTCAGATACGGTGAATTCATGCTCGAAGTGAGCGATCAGGAAAGCGGAACCCTGATCTATTCCAGGGGTTTTTGCACCCTGTTTAACGAATGGCAGACCACAGCCGAGTCAAAAAAGATGAGAAAGGCATTTCATCAGGTGGCCCTGATGCCTTTCCCCCGTAATCCCGTGGTATTTCAACTGCTGCGAAGGAGCCGCACGGGAGAATTCCAGCCGGTATACAAGCGGAAAATAGATCCTTCCGATATGTTTATCAGGAAGGAACCTGCCATGGCCTGTGACACCACAAGGGTATGGTATACAGGTGATCCTTCCGTGAGGCTGGATATTGCTTTTTTCGGCGACGGATATACTGCAGATGAACAGGATCAGTTTGATGCCGATGTGAAAAAGTATACAGAGAACCTGTTTAGCATCCCGCCATTCGACCGGCTGAAACACCTGATCAATATCTGGTCGGTGTTTGTGCCTTCCCCCGAGAGCGGAACCGACATACCCGGTGAAGGGATCTACAGGCAAACGACCCTGAATACCACCGACTATACCTTCGGCCTGTCACGGTATATTACCACCACCGATATGGAATCTCTGCACGACCAGGCGGCTGCAGTACCTTCCGACCAGCTGGTGATTCTGATCAACAGTGAACGGTACGGAGGCGGGGGCATTTTTAATCATTATGCCAGCGTAACAGCCGGTCATCCCCTTTCTATGATTGTTATGGTGCATGAGTTCGGCCATTCGTTTGCCGGTCTGGGCGACGAGTATTACACTTCCGAAGTGGCTTATGAGGATTTTTATCCTCTGGATGTGGAACCATGGGAACCCAATCTCACCACCCTGGTGGATTTTGACGGCAAATGGAAGGATATGCTTGACCCCGGGACCCCCGTGCCTACTCCGGCCGAACCCCGGTATGAAGGAGTGGTGGGTGTGTACGAAGGAGGAGGATATGTGGCGAAAGGAGTGTACAGGCCTTTCCTCGACTGCCGCATGCATACCAACGAAGCCCCCGGATTTTGCCCCGTATGCCGGCGTGCCATTGAAAGAATGGTGCGTTTCTACAGCGAGTAGTGCAGCCATTGCATCCCACATCTGCCAAACCACCCTCCATACCTTGAATAAATACAGCATAGATGCTTTATTGAATGGACTGGGAAAACAGGACTCCGTTATCCTGAACCATATCTATGATGAGTATTATCCATGGGTGGAAAAACATGTGCTGAATAATTCCGGAACAGAGGATGATGCCGGGGATATTTTTCAGGAAACCCTCGTGATCCTTTACAGGAAGCGGAAAGAAGGCACCCTGCAAATTTCAACCAGCTTCAGGAATTATCTGATCGGTACCGCAAAAATGTTATGGCTGAAGGAGCTGAGAAGAAGAAGACGAAGCCCGGTCATATCTGCCGAGGTGACCGATGAAGAAAGCCTTGCGGAAAACATGGCCGTTGAGGCGGAGGAGAAATCTCGTTACAGGCTTTATCAGAAATATTTTATCCGCCTGGCAGAAGATTGCCGGAAAATACTGCAGTGGTTCTACAGCAAGGTGCCTCTGGCTGAGATTGCACAGAGAATGGGGTACAAAAGCGAAAACTATGCGCGCAAAAGGAAATTCATATGCAAGGAAAAACTGATCGAGATGATCAAAAGCGATCCGGCTTTTGACGATGATTGAAACGTCGCCTGCCCAGCGCAAACAACATGACCAAAGCGATCAGCACCCCGGCAACCACTATCCACCGCCTGCCGTAATAAACCGGGCCATGATTGCCCGTAACCACATATCCTGACCAGAAGTAAGGGTGCGAATGGAGCATATCGGATTCTCTCAGGTAACGCAGTTTGGCGTATTGCAGGGCCCGGGCTTTTGACATTCCCCGCTTCAGCCCCACGTAGAAATATTCCATCAGGTCGGCGCTGGCCAGGTCTTCCACTTCCCACAGTGAAAGGACCAGGCTGGGACAGCCGGCGTACATAAACCCCCTGGCCAGGCTGATCATGCCTTCTCCCTCGTGCAGCTCGCCAATGCCGCTGTTGCACGAGCTGAGGGTGGTCAACCGGGCATTGAGCCTTAGGTTGTATATCTCAAAGGTGTTCAGCAGCCCGTCCTCTTCATTTTCAGGAAGGTCGGTAAAGACCAGTTTGGAAAACATGGGGTCGGTGTCGTCAATGATGGTGTGCATGGCCAGATGGATCAGGTCATATTTGCCCGCATGATCCTTGAAATGTTTTTCCGTGGCTTCACTTCCGGTGAAAACGTCGCCTTCCAGGCGTTTCCCTATGCGGTGTGCTTCCTCCAGGGCTCCGGGAATGGGCAGCAGCCGGTCACGGTAATGCTGCCGGGTCTGGGCCTGCAGTAGGGGCGACTGTCCCTCCGGATCATATTCGGGGGCATAGGCTGCCAGGCTGTTGGTCCAGCCTTTCCGGGTGCGGTAAACCTTTTTGAGCAGCATGGCCGAGTGGGCATAGCTTACCGGAATTTCAGCGATCAGATAGGGCAGGGAACGGTAATTCACCGGGTTGGCTTCGGGTATTTTCCTAAGCAGGATCTCGAAAGGCAGGAAATGGAGGCGGCTGTCGGCGATGATTACAATGTGCCGGTTTCTGATTTCCCGGGCAA
>Ga0136651_10000925_pt1 | contig 16233 bp, 15 predicted proteins | sample Mar14236cmmetaG_FD_94867 | JGI IMG/M metagenome (GOLD analysis project Ga0136651, IMG submission 94867) | Marine hydrothermal vent microbial communities from Guaymas Basin, Gulf of California to study Microbial Dark Matter (Phase II) - Marker... ...
ATCGATCACCTGCTCATTGGCAAGCACCGTCATATCATTGGGGCACCAGTTGACCGGCGCGGTCTGCTTGTAGACCATCCCCTTCTCAAACAGGCGGGTAAATAGCCACTGCTCCCACTTATAATAATCGGGGTGGCAGGTGGCCAATTCACGACTCCAGTCGTAACCGAAACCGAGCTCCTTGAGCTGGTCGCGCATGTAGTCAATATTTTCGTAGGTCCACTTGGCGGGTGGCACATTGTTCTTAATCGCCGCATTTTCGGCTGGCAGACCAAAAGCATCCCAGCCCATCGGTTGCAGCACATTTTTGCCCAGCATGCGCTGATAACGGCTGATCACATCACCGATGGTGTAGTTGCGCACATGGCCCATGTGCAGGCGTCCCGATGGATAAGGGAACATGGAGAGGCAGTAGAATTTTTCGGCCTCACTATCGTCAACCGCGATAAATGATTGATTAGTATCCCAATATTCCTGAGCCTGCTGCTCAATTTGAGCGGGATTGTAGTGTTCTTCCAGTGCCATGAAGCTGCCTTAAATTCGATAATTAATTAATGGGTAATATGGGTGCAGAGGATACCGTAGCCACCCAATTTTTTATAGTAGCTTGCAGCGGGGTAAATCGCTTGGAAAACAGACTGATATGGGCCACACTGAGATTATAGAGACCACATAAACTAGGAAGAGAGACCATGACCGATTCAAACAATAACAACCGCCTGGCAACGGGTTATCAGAAGCTGATGGAGTTCCTCCACGAAAAGCCCCAAATTGACCATGCGCTAGAGCGCCTATCCGAGTGGGAAGAGCTCACCCGTGAAGAGGTAACTAAAGTCGGCGACTACTTGAAACGTGACCTGCAAGATGCCGCCAGCTTTATTAACGAGAATGGCAAAGAGCTTAAAGACTGGCTCAAATTTGACCTCGACCTAGTCGAGGGCACCATTGGTGAGACCTTCTCCAAAATGGTCAATGAGACCCAAGAGACACTCAAGGATTTTGAGCATGAGGCCTCACGCATCGGCGAGTGGCACACTGGTGAGATAGTCGGCATCGGCACCTTTGAGTGTAAGAGTTGCGGTGAGATCATCCATTTTCACAAGCCGGGCCACATGCCACCTTGCCCCAAGTGTCGTGGCAGCAAATATCGTCGCCTAACCACCCAAGATAGTGATTAGTTAAAAATTTCAATATTGAATCAAAAATATTACAAGGGACACTTAAGTCATGCCCGCAAACCACTTTAGTTGGAATAGCTTCTTCATTCGTCTGGGTTTCGCTCTGATTTTGGTCTATGCGACCTATAATCCCAGTGGTTATAGCTTTTTCCATTGGACTAAAGAGGCATTCTTTGGCGAGGCCATGGAGATCACTCCTCCACTTGCCCTGTCTGGCGTCGTATTGTTGATCGGTTGGGCCATCTATATTCGTGCAACGCTGCGTTCACTTGGAACTGTTGGCGTGATACTGGCATTGGCCTTCTTCGGCATCCTGGTCTGGTGGATGGTCAACCTTGGGCTACTAGGCGTCGATAGCGTCTCGGTGTTTGCCTACGTCATCCTATTTATATTGGCCGCAATTCTAGCAACAGGAATGTCCTGGTCGCATATTCGTCGGAGAATGTCGGGGCAGGCCGATGTCGATGAGGTGGATGAGTAATACCTGATCTCTTTTATGCGTAAATGTAAAACACTTGAAATTCTCAAAATTACAGATTGCTGAAATACAGTTAGAAAGATCTTTAAACCTGTTTTTTGAAAACCGGTGATTATATTTCATCTATAACGGTTGCCAGTGCGACTGATGAAGTAATTGTTTTCATGGAAATACAATCTAAATAGTGAACAACTAAATATTTATAAACTGCTTCCTCGCATCCAACACCTTGGTCAGATAGCGCCGCGTCTCGCTACGCGGATGTTCATCCCGCAATTTACGATAAACCTCTGAGGCCGACAGGCGGTTAATGATGGCAGCTGCCTTGTTACGATCTTTAGAGAAGGTGTTAAAGACATTACCGGCGCCACCATTATAGGCAGCGATTGTTGCATACTCCCGCTTAACGGGGTCGGTGATTTTTTTCAGGTAGCGACTATCGACGATATGCAGATAGGCTGTACCCAGTTCGATATTCTGGTGACTGTTAAATAGATACTCTTTGCTCGGCGTATGCTTATAGCCTTTGACGAACTCATAAGAATCGATCCCCGCTGTGCTCGGGACGATCTGCATCAGACCATAGGCCGGTGCACTGCTGACTGCAAAGGGGTTAAAGGCGCTCTCGGTTTTCATGATGGCAAAGATCAAGCTTTTGCTTACACCGAAACGTTTTGAATATTTCACCACGTCACTTTTATAATTCTGCGCCTGACGGTTCTGATAATCGCTCACCATTTTAAACTGCACATAGTGAACTTTTTCACTCCCCTTGGCGGTCTTCACCGTGCGTGTTTTGTATCGATTAGACAACAGATATTTGGCATAGCTTTCGGCAGTTTTTGGCCCATCTACCGTGCGTCCTTTTTGATCCTCGATCAGCCCATGTAGATAGGGCCTACCGCTCAATTTAATTTTTTTGGCCGAGTAGAGATCAACTGCACGGGGGTCATCGGGTGTTAGCAGGGTAGAGACGATTGCACGTTGCAGGCTCTGTTGACTCTGTTTTTGGTCCAGTGTTTCGACCGTAACCAGCCCCTTGTCAAAATGGACGATTGCCCTGCTTTTATAGTTCTCGGTATATTTGACGTAACGTTTGTTGGAGGGGGTAATAATCTCACGATTACCCCAAACGACTCTTATGTCTCCAGTTAAACGCGCGAGAACTTTGTTCACATAACTTCTTGTATATATTATCGCCTTCGTCTCAATAAAGGCCTGTGGATCATCTGCCCTTGCCAGGGCATAGATTTCATTGAGTTCGCGACTACCGATTTTTTTCTTAATATGACGTTCGGTATTGTTTTTTGTGATCTTTCTGAAAGCAGTTTGGGGATTTTTTGAGATTGCCATCGTGATGGCATCATTCACTGAACAACCTGCGATGCCGACGCTCAACAATACTAGAGCTAACCTATTGGTAGAGATAATTGCCATCAGTTAAGACTAACTCTCCAGACTCTTGCTGACAATCTCATAAAGGTCACGAGACAGTTTGGCCTGCATCATTTTATCCAGCTCTGCTCTCATTAGCTCTTTGCGGCTGGCATCATACTGCTGCCATTGAGTAAGGGGCCGCACCATGCGTGAAGCCACCTGTGGATTGAGTCCATCCAACTCCATAATAGTCTTACTCTGGAAACGATAACCGGCACCATCGGCCTGGTGAAAAGCAACCGGATTGCGCATGGCAAAGCTGGCGATGAGACTACGCACCCGGTTAGGATTTTTGAGGGTAAAGTCGGCACTCTCGCGCAACTTGATAATATCTTCCAGTGCGCCATCACGCGGCGCGGTGGCCTGAACCGCAAACCACTTATCCAGCACCAGCGGATCATCTTTCCAGCGCTCATAGAAATGCTGCAACGCCTCTTCTCTATGGCTATTGTCCTGATGCACCAGATGACTAAAGGCCGACATGGCATCGGTCATGTTATTTGCGCTTTGGTACTGCTGCCAACAGAGCTGCATAATTTCACCGGAGCCATCATCAGCGCTATCTCCTTCAAGACGCGCCAACAGCGCCAATGCACGATTTTTTAGGCGACGTTTGGCTACCGCTGCGGTATCAAATGAATATTTACCGTTATCTATATTTTGCCGGTAGATATTGAGCAGCTGCTGACGATTGGGTTTGACCAGCTCTCGCTCAAAGGCTCGAATCTCATGGTGCAGCTTGAGTGGATCGACCGCATCAATCTGCTCGATCATATAGAGAATATCGGGCAGGTTTAACGCCTCGGCCTTTAGTGCCATATCGATCTTGTTATCGGCGACAATCTGTTTATAGGCCGTAAAAAAATCATCACTCACACTATCGGAGTGACCATGGTAGCGATCAAGCAGAATCTTCTCCGCCAGCTTTTGACCTGCATCCCAGCGGTTAAAACTATCGCTATCATAGGCCATTAGCTGAGCCAGTTCTTTGCCACTCAGATCACTTTCGAGCAGCACCGGTGCCGAAAAGTTTTGTAGCAGTGATGGAACGCTGCCCTCAGGCACATCATATAACTCAATTTTCTGTTCTGGCTGGTCAGTGATAATCAGGCGTGAAGTTGTCCCCGACTCACCTTCAGAAGTTTTAATCGCGACCGAATTACCTTCATTGTCGAGCAGGCCGATCTTAATGGGAATCGGCTGCACCTTTTTATCATTGGCAGATTGTTTGGGTGAATCTACCAGTGTTTGGTGGATAGTGAGGGTTAACTTTTTGGCGCTCTTATCATAATCACGTGTCACACTAATATGTGGTGTTCCCGCCTGTCGATACCAGACCATGAACCAGCTCAGGTCGGTTTCGTTGGCATCGGCAAGGGCCTGTACCCAGTCATCACAGGTGACCGCCTGACCATCGTGTCTTTCAAAATAGAGATCCGAGCCCTTACGAAATCCCTCAGCGCCCAGAACGGTATGGAGCATACGGATCAGCTCGGCCCCCTTTTCGTAGACAGTAAGGGTGTAGAAGTTGTTAATCTCCACAAACGATTCTGGACGCACCGGGTGGGCCATCGGGCCGGCATCTTCGGCAAACTGGTGGGTACGCAACATGCGCACATCATCGATACGTTTGACCGCCTCTGAGTTCATGGCGGCGCTAAACTGTTGGTCACGAAATACGGTCAGCCCCTCTTTGAGACTGAGTTGAAACCAGTCGCGGCAGGTGACGCGATTACCCGACCAGTTGTGAAAATATTCATGGGCAATGACACCCTCGATCCCCTCAAAGTCGATATCGGTCGCCGTTTCTGGTTTGGCCAGCACATATTTTGAATTAAATACATTAAGCCCCTTGTTCTCCATCGCGCCCATGTTGAAATCGTTGACCGCGACGATCATGTAGCGATCAAGATCATACTCACGCCCATAGACCTCTTCGTCCCACTGCATCGCATTTTTGAGCGACAGCATCGCATGGTCACATTTATCTTCGTTACCCGCTTCGACATAGATCTCCAGGGCGACATCACGACCACTCATGGTGGTAAATTTATCGGCGATCTTGATGAGGTTGCCCGCCACCAGGGCAAACAGGTAGGCGGGTTTGGGATGAGGATCATGCCAGCGCGCCATGTTGCGACCATCTTCGAGTTTGGCCGTTTCGGTGCAGTTACCGTTGGAAAGCTGCACTGGATAGTCATCACCAGCAATGATAGTGGTGGTAAAGATCGCCATGTTGTCGGGGCGGTCGATATAGTAGGTGATCTTTCTGAATCCTTCAGCCTCACACTGGGTGCAGAAGTTGCCACTGGAGATATAGAGCCCTTCCAAAGCACTGTTCTGATCTGGGGCGATGGTCACCTCTGTCATCAGGGTGAACTGAGCAGATGTTTTACTAATGGTGATACCGTTCTCATCAACCTCATACTCATCTGCTGTGAGTGCAACACCATCAATGGCTATCGACTCCAGTCGGAGATTTTCACCATCAAGCCTTAACGCGGCACCATTAAAGTCATTCGCGCTGATCGTCAATTTGGCCCTGACTTTGGTACTTGATGGATCAAGATCAAAGGTAAGATCAACAGTCTCAATTTTGTAGGGGTGGGGCTGATAATCTTTGAGGTAGATCGTTTCTGGTGTAGACATGGGTAATAGATAATTTAGAAAAAGAGATAGTAATAATTTGGGTCAGGTGAGCATTGATCTCAATAGGGCCCAGTCAAAAAAAGGGCCTGGATCGGTTTTTCGCCCGGGGGCAATGTCACTGTGTCCCACAATGGTCTCAAGGTTAAGATTGGGAAAATGGCTAATCAGTGATTTGATCACCTTTGTCAGCACCTCATACTGAATAGGCTCAAAGGCTTCATCATCACTCCCCTCCATTTCGATGCCGATAGAGAAATCATTACAACGCTCACGTCCCCGATAGTTTGATTGACCTGCATGCCATGCCCGTTTTAGCAAAGGCACAAACTGTAACAACTCGCCAGTTCGGTAGATTAGCAGGTGGGTCGATACTTTGAGGGTGCAGATCTCGGCAAAATAGGGGTGCTCTGCTGCGGGAAGCTCATTACAAAAAAATTGCTCTATCCAATCTGCGCCATACTGCTGCGGAGGCAGACTGATGTTGTGCAGCACGATGAGATCAATACCATCACCGATCGGACCGTTACAGCTACGCTCATCAAAATTGGGAGAGCCAACCTGGCGTGCAATACCCAGAATGCCCTCATCATCAATTTGATAAAGACTATCCGAGTTCAGGAGTGAGTCCTTTCAACACCATATCGGTATGACTGATGACTCCTACAATATTGTGTTGGGCATCTAGTACCGGCGCACGCGAGAGACCAAAACGATCAAACAGGCGAGCACAGTAACGTATATCCATTTCTGGATGAACGGTCATCACCGGTTTCGACATAATCTCATAAACATTAATTCTTTCTGGTGAACGATCTTTGGCCAGAACCTTTTTAGAAATGTCCGAAATCAGCAACATGCCGTACTCATCATTGTCATCACGTTTGCTAATGATTAGTGTTTTGGTTTCGACATGTTTCATCTCTCTTAAGGCATCGGCGACGGTAGTCATGCCATCGATCATATCGACATTTTTCTTCATCACATCACCTACGCGTACAAGTTTTCTATCACTCATATCTCATCCTCCACCAGTGGGGTTAATTTTTTCACTTGACCAACAATACCTACGGCATCCTCAACATCTAATTGAAAAGCGATGCCAGAATCGGGCGTACTATCAAACTCACCCACCTCGGCAATCTTCTCCAGAATTTTTCGACTCAAATGTTCTTCGACCAAAAACAGCACCATGTCACGCTGGGTCTCCAGGGTAAGGCCAAAAAAGGTCTTCGCCTTCTCCAGCCCTTCACCTCTGGCCTGGTTGATTACGGTACATCCCGTCGCGCCAGCTTCACGGGCCGCATCAAGAACATCACTGGTTTTTCCGTCCTGTATCAGGGCGATTAGAAGCTTAAAGTGCATATCATTGTTCCTTCTGTTTGCGGGCTGCGCGCCTGCTGCTCCACTCACTCAGCTGCGCATAACCCATTACGGCCATAATAGGGAAAAGACTGGCAAAGGCGATAAGGCCAAAGCCATCAAGTAGTGTGCTACGTCCAGGAACGGTACTGGCCAGACCCAGACCGAGTGCCGTCACCAGCGGTACGGTGACGGTCGATGTGGTGACCCCCCCCGAATCGTATGCGAGTGCGATTATCATCTTAGGTGCATAAAAGGTCTGAATAATGACTACGACATAACCGGCAATAATGTAGTAGTGCAGTGGCGTACCCGAGATGATTCGAAAGGTTCCCAGAGAGATGCCTATCGCAACACCGAGTGCCACGGCAGAGCGTAACCCCCAGAGACTAATGGCGCCACCCGAGACCTCCTGCGCCTTGATCGCTACGGCGATGAGCGAGGGCTCGGCCAGGGTGGTCGAAAAACCGATGGCAAAGGCAAAAATATAGACCCAGTAGTAGTCGTCCCACATAAGCACGCGCGAGACCTCATCACCCAGAATAAACAGCGGATCGGTCAACTGGGTTGCCATCAGCTTGCCCATTGGGAAGAGTGCCTCTTCCAGACCAATTAAAAAGAGTGAAAGACCCATAAGTACATAAAAAAAGCCCTGTAGTACCCGACGCAGGTTGGGAATGGGCTGACGAATGACAAAAATCTGAAAGCCAAAGATAATGGCTGCGATGGGAATCACGTCTGCCATCGTGGCAAAAGTGGTATCCGAGATAACCTGTAGCAGATCCAGAAAGGCTTCCATCTAGACGATCATCCCGTAGGCCATGACGAATATCATTGGCGTAAGCGAGGCAAAGGCTATCAAACCAAAACCATCGGTCATCGGATTACGCCCACGGATACTGGAGGCAAGGCCGACACCTAGCGCAGTCACCAGAGGAACTGTGATGGTCGAGGTGGTGACGCCGCCTGAATCGTAGGCGATACCGATAATCTCCTGAGGCGCAAAGAAGGTCATCACCACAACCCCCGCATAACCACCGATAATCAGATAATGGATCGGCCAGCCTTTGAGGATTCTCAAAACCCCCACCAGGATGGCGATACCCACCGAAAGTGCCACGGTATAACGCAACCCATCGGCATAGCTCGCCATTGCCACCTCTGTTGATTCGATCATGCCTCCTTCGGCCGCCACATTGGCCGCCTCTGCAGCAACGGCGATAAGAGCGGGCTCTGCCACGGTGGTGCCAAACCCGAGGGCAAAGGCGAAAGTTAGCAACCAGAAGACACTCCCCTTTTTGGCAAAGGCGTAAGCCATGCTCTCACCGATGGGAAAGAGTCCCATCTCCAGCCCCTGAATAAAGAAGGTGAGGCCGAGAACCACCAGAAAAAATCCGAGTAAAATCTGTCCAAAATTGGGAATGGGCTGCTGCAGCACCACCAGTTGGAAGAAACCAAGAACCAACACAATGGGCAACAGATCGCGGAAGCTACCAACAAGTGGCTTTAACTGTGGTGGTATTTGAATTTTCAATCGTTATCCCTATATATCTAGGAGTAAATTACACGATTATTGGGTAGCTGTTAACCAAAATCGTTATAATTCCACCAACCTTAATCAGGAGAACGTATGAGCGAATTAATTATTGAAGATATCACCGTCGGTGAGGGTGATGAGGCAACTACCGGTCAAAGTATTACGGTCCACTACACCGGCACTCTGGAAGATGGCACCAAATTTGATTCAAGCAAGGATCGTAACGACCCGTTCGTCTTTACTCTTGGCGTAGGTCAGGTTATTAAAGGCTGGGATAAGGGTTTTGCCGGTATGAAGGTGGGCGGTAGTCGCAAACTGACCATCCCACCCGAGATGGGCTATGGTGCCCGTGGTGCCGGTGGGGTCATTCCACCCAACGCCACACTTATCTTTGATGTCGAGCTTTTAGGCGTAGGCTAACCAACCCACTCTACATTGATAAATTCGATTCCATCCAACCTCATCCAGAGTCAAGTTCAACAGGCGCTGGATGAGGATATTGGTAGCGGTGATATCACCGCTGCACTAATTCCCAATTCACAGCGTTCAACCGCAACGGTGATCAGCCGCGATGCGGCCATCATTTGTGGTCGTGACTGGTTTGAGCAGGCCTTCTGGCTACTTGATGATTCGATCTCCATCAGCTGGAAAGTGATGGATGGCGATCAGGTAGCACCAGATCAACTCCTTTGCACAATTACCGGTTCATCCAGAACTATTTTGACCGCTGAAAGAACCGCACTCAATTTTCTACAAACCCTTTCCGGTACCGCAACCACAACAAGAAAATATGTGGATGCCCTTGCAGGCAGTGGTATCACTCTGCTCGATACCCGCAAAACCATCCCTGGACTACGTGATGCGCAAAAATATGCTGTCACCTGTGGTGGTGGCACTAATCACCGCATCGGTCTCTACGATGGGGTGCTCATTAAAGAGAACCATATCGCTGCAGCAGGCTCCATCAGCCAGGCCATCGCCACCGCAAAGCAGACAGCACCAGCGGGCGTTCCGGTTGAGGTTGAGGTGGAAAGCTTTAAGGATGCACACGAGGCGATCACCGCCGGGGCCGACATCCTTCTACTTGATAATATGGAACTCGATACCATAGCCCAAATTGTTGAATTTAATGGTCAAAAAGCCAAGCTGGAGATCTCAGGTGGTGTAGAGATTGATACCATCGGGCGCTATTCCGGTACCGGTGTCGACTATATTTCGGTAGGTAGCCTCACCAAACAGCTCAACCCTATCGATCTATCGATGCGATTTAGCTAAATTTAGCGCTACATACTTGCAAAAACCCACCCACTTCGAATAAAGTTCCACCCCTAACTCTGAGGGGCGCTGCAGCGGATATCAAATTCGTCAGGCTCAGAGGATTCAAATATTCAAACTGCGCTCATTCATCTTTTAACTAAGGAGTATGAGCGTGAGTACAGAATTCACCGATTATAAAGTTGCCGATATATCTCTGGCCGAGTGGGGTCACAAAGAGATCGCCATTGCCGAAACTGAAATGCCCGGCCTGATGGCTCTGCGCGAAGAGTTTGGCACAGAACAGCCTCTTAAGGGCGCCCGCATCATGGGTTCTCTGCACATGACTATCCAGACCGCTGTTCTGATCGAGACCCTGATCGCACTGGGCGCCGAAGTACGCTGGGTAAGCTGTAACATTTTCTCGACTCAAGACCACGCTGCTGCTGCAATTGCTGCCCAGGGAATTCCAGTATTTGCCTGGAAAGGTGAGTCTATTGAGGAGTACTGGTGGTGTACCGAGCAGGCATTCAACTGGCCTGATGGAAAGAAACCCAACATGATCCTCGATGATGGCGGCGATGCAACTCTGTTGCTACACAAAGGTGTTGAGTTTGAAAAGGCTGGTGCTGTGCCTGATGCTCAAGAGGGCGACAACGAAGAGTATGTGGCCATTCTTGATGTGCTGCGTCGCAACCTGCCACTCGATCCACAGAAGTGGACCGATATTGCTAACGAGATGAAGGGTGTAACCGAAGAGACCACTACCGGTGTTCACCGTCTCTACCACATGGAGAAGGGTGGTGAACTGCTCTTCCCTGCGATGAACGTTAACGACTCGGTGACCAAATCGAAGTTCGACAACCTCTACGGCTGCCGCGAGTCTCTCCTCGACGGTATCAAGCGCGCCACCGACGTGATGATTGCCGGCAAGATCTGTGTTGTTCTCGGTTATGGTGATGTGGGTAAGGGTTGTGCTCAAGCCTTCCGCGGCATGGGTGCCACCACCCTGGTTACCGAAATCGATCCTATCTGTGCCCTACAGGCGGCAATGGAGGGCTACCGCGTGGTCACCATGGAAGAGGCTTGCCAGCTCGGCGATATCTTTGTCACCACCACCGGCAATATGAATGTTATCGACCACGACCACATGATCGCAATGAAGAATGAGGCGATCGTCTGCAACATCGGCCACTTTGACTCTGAGATCAATATCGCTTCACTACGCCAATACGAGTGGGAGAACGTCAAACCACAGGTTGATCACGTCATTTTCCCTGATGGAAAACGTATCACCATCCTCGCTGAGGGTCGTCTGGTTAACCTTGGTTGTGCCACTGGCCATCCTAGTTTCGTTATGTCTGCATCCTTTACCAATCAGGTGCTGGCACAGATGGAGTTCTTCCAGAAGGGTGATGACTACGAGAACAAGGTCTATGTCCTGCCTAAGATCCTCGATGAGAAGGTTGCACGCCTCCACCTGAAGAAGATCGGTATCAATCTGACTACCCTGAGCCAGGAGCAATCTGACTACATCGATATTCCTGTTGACGGTCCTTACAAGGCCGATCACTACCGTTATTAATTGGCGGTATGGTTCACTAAGTAGTACATTTATCTGTAGGGCCGAGAGCTAATCGGCCCCGCAGATATTATTAAACTTAACAAATGCAGTTAATCACGACAGAACATACAAACCCTCTGCCTGTTTTTAACTGCATTTTTTAGGTACAAAGGAACAGACATTATGACCGAACAATCTCCACAATTTAGTTTTGAGTTTTTCCCTCCTAAAAGTAGCGAGGGGATGGAAAAGTTGAAGGCGACCCGTGATGAGCTGATGACGCTCAATCCCAAGTATGTATCGGTCACTTTTGGTGCCGGTGGTAGTACCCAGCAGGGAACCATCGAGACCATTCAGGAGATGTTAAATGCGGGCCTTGATGCGGCGCCACACCTCTCATGCATCGGCTCAACCGAAGCTAACATCCGTGAACTGCTTAATCTGTATATTGATATGGGGGTAAAACGCATTGTTGCCCTGCGTGGCGATATGCCATCTGGAATGGGTGAGGCCGGCGAACTCCACTATGCCAATGAACTGGTCGAGTTTATCCGTAAGGAGACTGGTGACCACTTCCATATTGAGGTGGCAGCCTATCCCGAATTTCACCCTCAAGCCAAAAGTGCCACAGCAGATCTCGATAATTTTGCGCGCAAAGTGAAGGCTGGAGCCAATGCAGCAATCACCCAGTATTTTTTTAATCTGGATGCCTATCTGCATTTTATCGAAGAATGTGCAAAGCGCGATGTCGATATACCTATCGTGCCGGGTATCATGCCCATCACCAATATCAAGAATCTCTCACGCTTTTCTGATATGTGTGGTGCAGATATCCCACGCTGGTTACGCCTGCGCCTCGAAGCATATGGTGATGACCTGGAATCACTCAAGGCATTTGGTCTGGAAGTGACTACCGAACTGTCACAACGGTTACTTGATGCCGGCGCCCCCGGACTCCACTTCTATACGATGAATCAGGCAGGGCCGACCCAGACCGTAATGAGCAACCTCTCATAATCTACAGTGTAAACTCTCCCAAATATGAGACAGCATCGAATCTTCCATGAAGGCTCACTTGAGGTCGGTGTAGAGGTTGAACTCTCAACAGAGAATGCTCACTACCTGCGTCAGGTGGTTCGCGCCAAACCGGGTCATCTGCTCACCCTTTTCAATGGTGAGGGTGGGGAGTATAACGCCACGATTCAAGCTATCGAAAAGCGTTCGTGTCTTGTCGCGATAGGAAAGTTTGTTGAACCTAACGTGGAATCACCTCTGGAGATTACTCTACTTCAGGGAATATCCAAAGGTGACAAAATGGACTTTACGATTCAAAAGGCGGTTGAGTTAGGTGTGAACCACATTGTTCCTCTGTTAACCGAACGTAGCGTAGTCAAACTTGATACCAAACGCAGTCACAAAAAGCATGAACACTGGCAGGGGATAGCCAACTCTGCAACGGCCCAATCAGGTCGAAATAAAATCGTAAACATCAACCCTATCATCAAATTAAGTGAGTACTTACAAATACATCAAGACAATGATAATCAGCGCTTAATACTTTCTCCCGCCGCAAATACCGGTTTCAACTCCATAGCAAAAAGCAGTTCAATTACGCTCCTTATCGGCCCGGAGGGGGGGCTATCTGATGATGAGGAGAGAGCTGCCGTCGCTGTAGGTTTTACAGCCGTGCGATTTGGTCCGCGTGTGCTACGTACAGAGACGGCAGCCATTGCCGCCCTGGGACTAATTCAGGGAATCTGGGGGGATCTGGGAAGTTAAAAATCGATTAAAAACGGGTCTACTGAATACCAAGCTGAATCACTCTATCTTCGATAAACTCAATATTGGGGAGCACCACAAACTCACCTGCAACATTCATTCGTGCAAGAATTGCTTCGTGACCACTCTCCTCATCTTTATCTTCTCCAGCATCACCCTCAATATAATCTACTGAAGAGTTATCCACATGTATCAAACGAGGAATGCTACTGATCGTTATGGCAATAAATGGAAGATCTGGATTACCGCTCATGTTATTGAGAACAGCTACCTGACGTGGCTTCTCTTGAACTGAAGGTTCTCCAAAAAGATTCTCGAACGCAATTAGCGGAATATTTCGCCCTCTCCAGGAGAGAATCCCCAGCAACCAATCTGGTGAATGTTGGGTTGTTTCAGGTGGCGTATAATCTGTCACCTCAGCAACAGCCGTATTGGGAAGCAGCAGAGTGGTATTTTTCTGGGGAAGCAGCAGACAACGCACAACCTGCTTGTCACTCTCCTGCGACTGTTCAACCTCTGTTACGGCGACACGACTCATTGGATACGCTCTTTAAATTCTTCGGGTAGATAGTGGTGAATATTTTCCAGAAGTTCAGACTCTGCAAAGGGTTTACCCAGATAGGCATTGACTCCGATCTCCATGGCCCGCTGACGATGTTTATCCCCCGTTCTGGAGGTGATCATAATAATTGGAATATTCTTAATCGCCTCATTTTCTGAGTTACGCATATTGGTTGCCAGCTCATAACCATCCATGCGCGGCATCTCAATATCTAGCAACATCACGTCAGGAATCATACGTTCCAGCTGAGAAAGAGCATCCACACCATCTTTGGCAGTCACACATTGCATCTGCTGTTTCTTAAGTAGTCGTTCAGTCACCTTGCGCACCGTTATAGAATCGTCAACGACCATAATGACCGGCTCACTTCGACTCACCTTCTCGACCACTTTTTCTTTAAGGTGCTCTCTGTGTTGTTGGGTTGAACGACGTAGCAGTGCGGGAATATCAAGAATAAGAATGACACTACCATCACCCATAATTGAGGCACCCGAGAATTCTGGCAACACACTTAACTGGGTACCTAGTGACTTCACCACAATTTCTCGACTTCCATGGAGTACATCAACAATAAGCGCCATACGTAACTCACCACTTTGAACCATCAGAAGTGGTCGACGCAACATATCGGTGTGAGCTCCCCCCTTATCAAATCCGAGAAGTTCACTCAAATAGTGGAGTTCATAATCACCATCCACCCATTGATAAGTGGGTTTTTCCTGCTTCATCACTTCGAGCAATCTGCTGTGCTCAATACGCTCAATACCACGCACACTCAAAAGCGGAATGGCATATTGGTGATCTGCGGCCTTGATCAGTAACGCTCTACTGGCAGTGAGTGACAGAGGTAGACGTATGGTAAAGGTAGTACCAACCCCCTCTTCTGAATTAATATTCAGTGAACCACCGAGCTGCTTTACCTCACTGACAACCACATCCATGCCAACACCACGACCAGATATTTGACTCAACTCTTCTGCGGTCGAGAAACCATCCGCCAGAATAAAGTGGTAGATCTCCTGATCGCTGAGCTTATCGCCCTTATTCATCAATCCTTGTTTAATCGCTTTCTTGACGATGGCACTCTTGTTAATGCCTGCACCATCATCACTGATAAGCATCACAATCTCAGAACCCTCCTGAAAGAGTTTGATCTCGATAATTCCATCTTTTCGCTTACCCGCTTTTTTACGTTGAGCGGGCGACTCAATGCCATGTGAAACAGAGTTACGCAACATATGTTCAAGTGGTGCCAAAATTCGAGTCACAATGGCCCGATCCATCTCTACTTCGACACCGCTAAACTGGAGATTAACATTCTTTTTCAGCTCGGACGCCGTCTGTCGAACCACCCTGCGAAGTCGTGGCGCATGCTCAACCAGCGGCATCATACGAGTCTGAATAAGACTCTCCTGAAGCTCACTATTAACGCGTGACTGTTGGAGTAGTAGTGTCTCTGTTTCACGCGATAGATTAGCTAGCGAGCTTTCTATATTCTGCAAGTCATTAAGAGATTCTGCCATCGAGCGTGAAAGCTGCTGCATGGTAGTGAAGCGGTCAAACTCCAGTGGATCAAACTCTTCATCATCCTCATTAAGCCGCTCTACATTGTCATGATAACGAGCATCAATCTGCGCCTCGGTCTCAATATCAAGATGTCTAAGCTGCTCACGCAGACGAATTACGGTCTGATCCAGTTCACCCAGATTACCGGCAAATCCACCTATCTGTTGCTCAACCCGTGAACGATAGATGCTCACTTCGCCAGCAAAGTTAACCAATTCGTCAAGCAGGTCTGAACGTACCCTAACCATCTCATGCTGTACCCGAGATGTGTGCCGACGTCGCTCCTTTGTCTCCTCTTCAGCAAGCTGAAAGGCCTGCTCCTGAGAACTAATAAGTTCGGCCTTAGCTTGCTCTTTTTCAGCTATATCTTCTTCAGCTGTGGCCGTGGCAGCCTCGGTCTCAATCTCATCTGGGACTTTCTTTTCTGTCTGCTTTTTCTGCTCAAGATCAAGTATTTGATCAATCTTGTCGATTAGCTCACGGTTTATCTTGCTCTGCTCCGCAGCCTCATTTCCCTCAGTGGCCTTCTGTATCGACTCAAATGCACTCTCAATAAGCATTTTATTATCAAATGAGAGAAGCTGATTACCGCCATTTACTGCCTGGGTAAGTCGTTCAATAGTCTCCAATAATTTCTGGAATGAATCTCCCTTCTGAACAATATTTTCATCCTGTTTCAGAGTTCCTATCTTATCGACCAACTCACCTGTAAGCACTTCATCATCCGGCCTGGACATCCATGCCTCAACATCACTCTGAAGATTGGCGATTGAGCCAAGGAGTTCTGGAGAGATCTCGATGCCAATCGATTCTTCTTCGTGCTGTTGAGATGCTATCGCTTGCTCCGGCTCTTCATCGATGGTCTCACCG
>Ga0136651_10000926_pt1 | contig 16225 bp, 6 predicted proteins | sample Mar14236cmmetaG_FD_94867 | JGI IMG/M metagenome (GOLD analysis project Ga0136651, IMG submission 94867) | Marine hydrothermal vent microbial communities from Guaymas Basin, Gulf of California to study Microbial Dark Matter (Phase II) - Marker... ...
CGCCCCAACCCCGGCGGGGGGGGTTTTTGGTGTGGGGGGGGCTCCGCCCCCCCCCCCCCCCCCCTTCCCCCCCCCCCCCCCGGGGGGGGGGGGGGGGGGGGGGGGGGGTTCAGGCCGGAGGGAATTGCTCATCCTGATCGCCGTTGGCTTTTACTACGCCTTGAGCCTGTTCAGCCCGTTCAACATCGGCCATCGCCACTTACTACCGATCCTGCCGTTGCTCGCCATCCTCATCGGGCGGCTGGGGCCACGGCTGATCGCGGGGCGGCGTCTGCACCGCTACGCGGCTGGCGCCCTGATCGTCTGGCTGGTGTTTGGCACGCTGCGCATCTATCCCCACTTTCTGGCCTACTTCAACGAGTTGGTCGGCCCGCGCAACGGCTACCGCGTGCTGGTGGACTCTAACCTGGACTGGGGGCAGGACTTGCCGGCGCTGGAGCGATACGTGGCGGAACACGACGTTCCTTCGACAGGCTCAGGACACCGTCCCTCGCTCTACCTGAGTTGGTTCGGCGAGTCGCGCCCCTGGCAGTACGACATCCCCTACCGCTTCATCCCCAGCAAGCCCGACGAACTGAGCGACATTCACACCCGCGTCTACCATCCCGACTATCCGCCGCCCGGCGTCTACGCCATCAGCGCCACCAACCTCCAGGCCCTGCTCTTCGACGACAATGATCTCTTTGCTTATTTCCTGAAACGTGAACCGGTGTCCCAGCCTGGATACTCGATTATGATCTACGAGGTGCCACGCTTGCTTGATTCTGACGCCCCACCCGTCACCGTCGCGCTGGGGAGCACCCAGATTGACCGCCTGCCCCCGGCGGCCTTTGAGACCCTCTGGCGCACCAACGACCTGCACCTGCGCTGGTTCGACGCGGCGACCAGTTGCATACTCCCCTCCGGCGCTGATGTCTGGTACGTCCTGGACGCGAAGGCAGAGCCGGCCCCATTCTGCCCGCTCTGGGAAAGTAGGGGCGCGGTTACCGCGCCCCCACGGCTGCCCCTACGGCTGCCCACGCGCGGCGGCGGAGGGCAACTCGCGTTCTACCGTCTGCAAGTGAACTCCGCCGCCCGCGAGGAATGGCTGGCGGGGCTGGCCTCCGCCTCACCGCTGATTATCTCGGACGAAGCCGCCTTTGCCCCGGGCGCGGCCCCCGACCTGCGGCGCGAAGTGATCCCGCCCCTGCGCTTCGGCGACCGCTTGGACCTGCTGGGCTACCGCCTGCTCTCCGGCGCGCTCCACCCCGGCTCGGAGTGGCAGGTCGTGAGTTACTGGCGGGCCGTGACAGACGGAGGGGTCCCGCTCAAACTGTTCGTGCAGGTGCTGGACGACGCGGGCAACGTGCGTGCCCAGTACGATGGACTCGACGTTCCAGTCATCGGGTGGCGGGAGGGCGACCTGCTGGCGCAACTGCACACCCTGTCGCTGCCGGAGGATCTCGCGCCGGGCCGCTACTGGGTGCAACTCGGCGTCTACGAAACCCAAACCACGAAGCGGCTGCCGGTGTTGCTGGATGGTGAGCAAGTCGGCTCGCGGTTGCTGTTGCCCCCGCTGGAGGTGACAGATCCTAAATAACACGGATTTCAGGACAACAACGGATCAAGACATCCCGTTGGAGGTGAGATGACAAATCCCCAATCCCAAATCTCCAATCCCAAAATTCGGAGTTCACTGGTGGCTTTGCTCGTCTACACGCTGGCCGCGCTCGTGGTGTTTTACCCGGTCCCATTCCGCCTGAACTCGGTGCTCGCCGGCTTTACCGCCCGTGACGGCTGGGAACACACCTGGTGGCTCTGGTTCGCCAGGCGGTTGCTGCTGGAGGGGCGGGGACTGGACGACCTATATCTCATCAACCATCCCGCCGGCTTGCAACACCCTTATCAGTGGTCTTTGGCGTGCTTTAGCCTGATTGCCCTGCCGCTGGCAAGTTTGTTCTCGCCGGCGGCGACGTTCAACCTGATGGTGTTGGGCTCTTTTGTGCTGTGTGGCCTGGCGACCTACCAACTGTGCCGGTACCTGACACACAATCACTGGGCGGCGATAGTAGGCGGGGCGATTTTCGCCTTCTCCTCCAATCGCCTGGGCCACGCGCTGGGAGGCTGGCTGCCCCAGATGACCGCCTATCTGTACCCGTGGTATGCACTGCTTCTGATCCGCACCCTGCGCCGTCCGACGTTGCGGCGCAGCATTGGCCTGGGGATCCTGGCGGGGATAGGCGCCCTCGTGTGGCCGATGCACATCCTCTACTTTATGCTGCCCCTGACGCTCGTCATCGTCGGGGCCGACCTGGTGCGCCGCCGACGCACCTTCTTCCAGGACCACCGTGTTCACTATCTGGGATTGGCCTTCGCCATCTCTCTGACCATCGCGCTGCCGTTCCTACTGCCGCTCATCCTGGGACGGTTGCAGGGAAGTTCGAGTTACCTTTCGACCTCGGGCATCGTGGGCCACTCCACCGACCTGTTAGCCTTCTTCACGCCATCTCCCTACCATCCGGTACTGGCTCCTCTGGGACTCGTGCCCGCGTTCGCCCGGCGCGTGCTCCCGAACCAGGAGGCGCTGCGGGCGTCACTGGCCTACCCCGGGCTGGTGGCCGTGCTGCTGGCGCTGTGGGGCGTGCTGCGAACCCGCCCGCGTTCCTTCGACGGGCCTGTCCTGAGCAAAGTCGAAGGGCTCAGGACATCGCCCTGGTCGTGGGCCGTGCTGGCGGCGGGCGCGGCCCTGCTCGCGCTGGGGCCGATCCTCGTCGTAGGCGGTAAGGCGGTCGAGTACGCGGTTGATGGCTACCAGTCCCACGTCCTTTTGCCCTACGCGCTCGTGCGCAAACTGCCCCTCCTCGACCTGGGCCGCACCCCCGGCCGCCTCAACGCCACGGGAATGCTCGGCCTGGGGGTGCTGGCCGCCTACGGGTTGGCCGACTTCCTGCCCCGTCTGGCCGCTTCCCGCTGGCGGGCCGGGTTGCTTGCCCTGGCCGTCGTCGCGCTCATCCTCTTCGAGTGTCTGCCGCTGTGGCCCTTTCCCGCCGGTGACGCCACTATCCCGCCGGTCATCCAATACATCGCCGGTCAGCCAGGGGACGGCGCGCTGCTGCACCTGCCGATGAGCCGCCGCCGGGTCAATAACCGCGCCCTCTACTTCCAGACCGCCACCGGCCGGCCCATCGTCGGCGGCGAGGTGCTCCGTATGCTGCCGGAAACCCTGCCCTGGTGGGAGACGATTGAGGGATTGGTCGTAGCCGACCCCGCGCCGGACGTGGTTCCGCGTCCAACTGTGGCCCAACGCCGGGCCTGGCTGCGCCACTTTGACGTGGACTGGGTGCTGCTGCATCGCCTGGAGGCGGCCGACGAGACCCGCTACCGGCCCTTTATCGAGGAACTGCTCGGGCCGGCAGTCGTGGAGGACGAGACCCTGATCGCCTTCCCGGTCCCCGAAGACACGTCTGCCCCGACGGAGCCCCGCCTCTACACCTTCAGCCGCCAGGGCTGGCATCCACCTGAGCGGGACGGGAATCTCTGGCGGCGCTGGATGTACAACGATGGCCAACTGTACGTCTACTCCACTCGCGAGGAGACGGGCAGCCTGCGTTTCACCGTGGACTCCCACCTGGAATTCCCCGTGTTGGAGGTCTACCTGGGGGAACAACTGTGGGACTCTTTCGTCGTCGGCGAGCGCACGACGTATACCACGTGCCCCTTCACCCTCACGCAGGGAATGAACGTCTTTCGCTTCCACGCGCCCGGCGGCTGCCCAGACGTGCTGGACGACCCGCGCTGCTGGAGCGACGCGCTGCTTGCGCCGCCTGCGGACGGCGGCCCACTCCCCTGTGACCCAGAGGCCGCGCCCACGACCTGCCGCACCTTTGTCTTCGATGACACGTCCTTCGTCCCGCAGGGCGACCTGCTTCCCGGCGCGGGGCTGGACATCAACCTGGGCAACCAGATGCGTCTGCGCGGTTGGGAACTGGATACGACGACGCTGCGCCCCGGCGAGACACTGACCGTGAGCCTGGTCTGGGAGGCGACGGCAGAACTGAGCGAGCAGTACGTCGTCTTTGTGCACCTGCTATCCCCGGACGGGACTCTGGCGGCGCAACACGACGCGCCGCCGGTGGGGCAATTGCTGCCTCCCTCCGCCTGGCCTCCGGGGGCCACTTTCGGCTATCCGGTGACACTCGAACTCCCCGCCGACCTGCCGGCCGGCGACTATCGCCTCCTGACCGGCGTCTACCTCTGGCCCAGCCTGGAGCGGCTGCCGGTGCTGACAGACGTGCCCGGCGCGGAGGTCAACGCTGTGGAGATCGGGAACGTGAGGGTTGCGCCGTGACGGGGAAGGCTCGCGACCGTTGGTTGGACCTCCTGGCACTGTTGGCCTACGCACTCCTGGCACTGGCCTACCTCTGGCCGCTGGTGCGTCGTTTCGGCACGGCCCTGGCCGGCGATGGTTTCGATATGTACGTCTTCCAATGGGCCAACTGGTGGAGCACCCGCGCGTTGAGTCTGGGCCAGTCGCCCTACCACACCACAATGCTCTTTTACCCCCAGACCGTCAGCCTCTACTTTCTCAGTTTCTCCTGGCTGAACACCTTTGTCTGGTGGCCGCTGCGTGCTGTCATCGGCAACGTGGCGGCCTACAACTTGACCGTCTGGTGGAGTTGGCCCCTGGCGGCGTGGGGGGCTTACAATCTAGCCCGCGAGGTGACCGGCAACTGGCGGGCGGCCTTTATCGCCGGCCTGGTCTATGCCTTCTACCCCTACCACTTTGCGCAGCGCAACCACCTCAACCTGCTCAGCGTGCAGTGGATCCCCTTCGCGTTGCTTTTTTTGATGCGGGCGGCGCGCCGTGGGCGGTTGTTGGACGGTCTCCTGGCCGGGATCTTTTTCGCTTGCGCCGGCCTGTCCGGCTGGCACCTGCTGACGCTGGGCGGGATGCTCGGCGGCCTGTGGCTCTTCTACGCCTGGCTGACAGAGCGGCACGAGTGGACGGGGAAAAGTTGGCGGGCATTGCTGGTACTGGTGGTCACTGTGGGCTTGCTCACCGGCCCGTTCCTCGCGCCCCTGGCCTGGGAACAGTTCGTGAACCCGGCGGGACAGGATCCCTACTTGGGCAAAGAGGGAGAGACGCAGACCGACCTGGTCGCCTACGTGCTCCCCAATCTCTACCACCCGCTGTGGGGCCACCTGGCCGCGCCGGTGCATCAACGCTTTCTGCGCAACAAAGATCACGCCGTCGCCCTGGGCTATGTGCCTCTCCTTCTGGTCGGCTACGGGCTGCTGCGGCTATTTCGCGCCTTCCGCGCACAAACCCGGTTCTGGTTCGTGGCCCTGTTTATGTTCTGGGTACTGGCCCTGGGGCCGTTCCCGCGCGTCAACGGCGTGGCCTACCCTCAGATTCCGCTGCCCTACCGGTTGGTCGGGTGGAGCCTGCCCGTGCGCTCGCTGCGCAACCCTGAGCGGTTCAACATCCTGGTGGGATTCTGCCTGGCGCTGGTGGTGGGCGTGGTCGTGCGCGATCTCTTGCGCCGTCTCCCCTCGCGCCGGGCAGGTCTCGTCGCCGTCATTCTGAGCGGGCTGGTGCTGCTGGAATACTGGGCCTGGCCCTTTCCCACCACTCGCCCCGACGTCCCCGATTTTTACTACCAACTGGCCGCCGAATCTGGCAACTCTGCCATCGTGGACTTGCCCATCACCAACGATCTATCCAAACTCTACATGTACTACCAGACAGTGCACGAGCGCCCGACGGTGACCGGGCACGTGTCGCGCCCGCCGGAGGGAGCGTATGCTTTCATCGAAACGCACCCGCTGTTGGCGTCCTTGCAAGAGAACAGACGGCCCGTGCCCGGCACCCACCTCTCCGCAGACGCGGGGTGGCTGGCAGACGCGGGCGTGCGGTACGTGGTCGTGCATCACCACCGAATGGGCGACGAGGAATGGGAAGCGTGGCAATCTTATGCGGACGTCGCGCCGGCCTTTGTGGGCGACGGCATGATCGTCTATTGCACGGAGGATGTCCGGTGAGTGATTCCTTGAATCAAAACTTGCGAGTCTGGCAAAGTCAGGTAAAATAGCGCGGTTGGCGGCCTGGGCCGCGAGCCAAAAATATCCCAATCTGGAGGTACTATGCTACATCGTTTGGCACTCTCATCGAAGAAACTCGGCGCTTTACTTTTGACCTTTTGTGTCGTGAGCGTCTCCCTGGCGACGTCCAGCGGGGCCGCCTACCAGGAGCGACCGGCGGCGCCAGCCGAGACAATCATCAACTCGAACATCACGACCGATACGACCTGGACATTGGCTAACAGCCCTTACCGCATTACTAACAACATTGACATTGAAGCCGGAGTCGCACTAACTATTGAGCCAGGTGTGCAGGTGTGGATTGGTGAAAAGTTCTACGTCCACGTGCGTGAAGGCGCGTCAATCACTGCCAAGGGCACCCCGGCCCAACACATTACCATTGACCGTTACATTGACCCGGTCACACATCTGGGTCCCCGTTGGAAAAAGATCTGGTTCCACGAGAATACGACTTCTTACTTTCGTTACGTTGATTTCGCCTACGGTGGGTCGGCAGCCAGTAGCGATGATTGTATACTTCATCTTGATGGAGCAGGTACTCACGTGTTCAATAACTGCACCATCCAGGCCAGCAAGCAGCAAGGCATCGTCGCAACAGGCGCTTCACTCAACTTGACGATTGCTGGCACACTCTTTCAGAACAACGGGCGTTATCCCATCATTGCCGACAACGGCGCTAACCTGGCCGTCACAGGCAGCACGATCAACGCGGGAAATAACCTCGGCTTATGGCTGCGCCCAGGCTCTGTCCCGGCCACGATCACCATTGCCGACTCTAACCTCTTGTCCAGTGGTGGCTTTTCTGCCGTCGCGAATGGAATGTCTACAGCACATTGCATCAACGCCCAGAACAACTGGTGGGGCGCGACGAATGGGCCCTACGATTCGTCATCCACATCCGACGCCTGTGGTTTGGGGAGTCACCTGGGCAGTGGCTCCTGGGCGACCAACGGCGTGGACTATCGCAACTGGCGCACCACCGAAGCATCCCTCGCCGGCATCACCACCCCGCCCGTCGCCACCTTCACCATCACGCCTGACCCCACCGTTCCGCAGCCGCCGGGGACAGAGTACACCTTCGACGCTTCGGGCAGCACCGACGTCGAAGACTACACATCGTCCCTGGAAGTCTGCTGGGACTGGGACAACGACGGTACGTGCGATACTGCCTACTCGACGACCAAGACGGCCACGCACGTCTTTGCAACTGGTTCCACCGATCAAACCGTCCGCCTGGTCGTGCGCGACACCGATGGCCTCACCTCTGAGGCAACCCAGGACGTGGTACTCAACTCGCCGCCTACTGCCACCTTCACCGTCAACCCCGACACGCCCCAACTCGAGGACACTGTCCTCAACTTTGACGCCTCCGGCAGTAGCGACGCAGAGGATGCAACCGCCTCACTCGAGGTCTGTTGGGATTGGGACAACAGTGGAAACTGTGACACCGCCTGGACGACGACCAAGACCGCTGCCCACAGTTTTGTCTACGCCGACGGTGCGGAGCAAACCGTGCGCATGGTCGTGCGCGACACCGGCAGCCTCACCGATGAAGTGACCAGGACCATCCACGTCCTGCCAAACCTGCCGCCCACGGCTCGTTTCACTTTCACCCAGACAACCTGGAGCCACGTCAACTTTGACGCCTCCGCCAGCACTGACGACTATGATGACCCAGCGGAACTCGAGGTGGCCTGGGATCACGAGGGAGACGGGGAACTGGACACCGGTCACTCGGTCGTCAAGACCACCAGCCACACCTACCCCCACCTGGGCCGCTACTGGCCGACGCTCTACGTCAGAGACACGACCGACCGGGTCGGCACATTGAGCCAACCGCTGAACATTATCCCGCCGACGGCGACCACGACCATCACCGGCAGCGGCGGCACGCTGGACTCTGTTGATGGGACAGTTCAGGTGGCACTGTATACTGACACTGTTCAGGGAGATGTCATCAGCAACGGGCTGGTCATCACCCACACCCCCTGGCTGACCCTGCCTCACAGCGACCTGGAAGGCATCTTTACTTACCAGGGATTCAACCTGAGCGCTCGATCTCTCCTCACCGATAGCCAACCGATCAACGAGATCAGCGGTACCTACACCATCACCATCTCTTACGACTATGACTATTTTGCTGACGTGCTCCACCTGCCTTTCAAGGACCAATTCGAACTGTACCGCTGGTCAGACACCGAGGCTCTCTGGACACCTGTTACCTTTACGCCTGAAGCGGCCAACGACCGGCTAGTGGCAACGACGAGTTTCTTTGGTGATTTCGCCCTGGTGATGGACGTGTGCCGTATCTACATGCCACTGGTTGTCAGAGAATACTAACGTTCCCGTGGACCGATCACTTTCGGGCGCCAGGAACCCTTGATCGGTACCTGGCGCCCTTCATTTCCAATCTACCAACCTCCCAATCTACCAATTTCCCAATCTACCAACCCGCAATGTGTGAACGACTGGAACACCATCGGCTTTTCCTGCTCGTCCTGGCAGGCTACCTGAGCCTGGGCCTCGCCTACAGCCTGGTCAATCCCCTCTTCGAGAGCCCGGACGAGGCGCTGAACTATGCCAATATTCGCTTTATGGCCGAGGAGCGACGGCTGCCGGTGTTGGAGCCCGGCGAGCCGACCAAGGCCCACCATCCTCCCCTCTACTATGCGCTGGGGGCAATCTGTACCTCCTGGGTGCCCAACGACCACTTTGAAGCGGCAGTCGCGCGGGTCAACCCCTTCTGGGCCTACCGGCTGTGGGAGCCGGGGGTGGACAACAAGAGCCTCTACTTGCACGATCCCCACCTGGAGGGCTTCCCCTACCGGGACGTGGCGTTGGGAGTCCACCTGGTGCGCTTTCTATCGCTATTGATGGGAGCCGGGACGGTCATCTGCGTCTACGGAACGGCGCGAGAGTTGGTAGGCGACCGCAAGGGCGACCGCAAGGGTCGCCCCTACGTGGCGCTGGGGGCAGCGGCATTGGTGGCTTTCAACCCCATGTTTCTCTTCATCACTGCCTCGGTCCACGACGACGCGCTGGCGAACCTGGTGGCGGCGGCGACGCTGTATGCGACTGCCCGACTCCTGGTGCGCGGCCCGACGGTGCGGCGAGCGGTGGCATTGGGACTGCTGGTGGGGCTGGGTTTCCTGACCAAGTTGACCTGTCTCCTGGTGATGCCCACGGTGGTGCTGGCGCTCCTGTGGCAACCTTGGGCTGATCGAAGCCGCGCCGGGTGGCGGGAGGCGGGCCGGATAGTCGCAATTGTCCTGGGGCTGGCGCTTCTCGTCGGCGGATGGTGGTTTGTGCGCAACCAGATCGTCTACGGCGAGCCGACGAGCATGGCGCGTCAGTCGGAGGCCTGGGGAGTGCGGGAAAACGCCCCTGACTTTTTGGCGGCGGTGCGCGAACTGGGCTTCCTGCACGACTCTCTCTGGGGAGTCTTTGGCTACGGGCAGATACCGATGCCCTCCTGGGTCTACAATCTGGCCCGGCTGATGGGCCTGGTGGCAGTAGGAGGACTGGCCCTCTTCTGGGCCCGCCACCGCTCCGAAACCGGGTTTTTTCCTGAAAACCTGGTTTCTGTCCTGCTGATCCTGACCAGCGCCCCGCTGGTAGCCTTTGCGGCTAACTTTGCTCGCATGACCGTTAGCGACACTGCCGACTTTGGCCGCTATCTCTTCGTGACGCTGGCGATTCTGTCTCCCCTCTATGTGCTGGGGTTGAGCGAATGGGTCCCCGCCCGCCGGCGCGATTGGCTGACCGTCGCCCTCTCCACCGGGATGCTGGCGCTGGCGGTCTACGGGCTGGTGGGCGTGTTACTCCCAGCCTACGCGCCCCCGCCCCGTTACGCCTCGTCCGACGAGGTCGCCCCCCAGCACCCGGTTGACGTGACCGTTCGGCTGAGCGCTCACGGCGAAGCCTACCCCGGCCTGACCCGCCTCCTGGGATACGACGTCGCACCCGACCCACTCTACCCTGGCGACGTGCTGGAGGTGACGCTCTACTGGCAAGTGCTCGGAGAGACAGAGATGGACTATGTCTCCTTCGTGCAAGTCTTTGGGCGAGAGAGCAAGATCGGGGAGCGGGACACCCACCCCGGTCTGGGGCGTTACCCCACCAGCCGTTGGCAGGCCGGCGAGGTCATCGCCGACACGGTCCTGGTGCCACTGGCGGCGGACGCCCCGGCCCCGGCTGCGCTGCGGCTGGATCTGGGGTTCTACCCGCCGGGCGGGCCCCGGCTGACCACCGCCAATGGACGGGACACAATCAGCGTGGGGCCGCTCCGGCTGGCGGCGCGGGAGACGGTGACGCCCATAGGCACACCTGTGGACTACCATCTGGGGGAAGGGGTACGGCTGGTGGCCTGGGATCCCGAGTGGGACGGCCTGGTCCGGCCCGGGGAGACGCTGCGCTTCACTCTCTACTGGGCATGTGATGCGCCCCCCGGCCAGTCGCTCAGCGTCTTCGTCCACCTGGTGGAGACCGGCCCCAACGAGGGCCCGCCGCTGGCCCAGGGGGATGGGCCACCGTTGGGCGGCGACTACCCCACCGACCTGTGGGCTGCTGGAGAGGTGATCGCCGACGGGCGGGTGGTGCTCCTCCCAGACGACCTTCCACCGGGCCGCTATGCCCTGCTGGTAGGACTCTACAGCCTCCAGACGGGGGAGCGGTTGCCGGCCTTCGACGGGCAGGGAACACGGCTTCCTGCCGACGCGGTCCCGCTGGGGGTGGTGGAGGTGGGCAGGTGAATTATTCGATGGATTGGCTGCGCAAACACCATCGTGACCTGGCGGTGTTGGGCGTCTACTGCGTTCTGACGCTGGCGATGACCTGGCCGCTGATCACGCGGATGTCCACGCACCTGGCGGGCGACGACGTGGACGTGTGGATCAATCCCTGGGCCACATGGTGGACGCGCCAGGCGTTGAACAAGGGGCTGAATCTCTACTACACCGATTACCTGTTCTACCCGCAGGGTGTCAGTCTGGTTTTCCACTCGTTTAGCCACGTCAACACGGCGCTGGCGTTGGCGCTCGAACCGCTGGTCGGCGTGATTGCCGCGCAAAACGTGACCACGTTGCTGGCGTATGCGCTGAGCGGCTTTTCGATGTATCTGCTGGTCAAGGAACTGTTCCAAAACCGCGCCGCGTCCTTTGTGGCCGGCGTCGTGTTCGCGTTCTCACCCTACCACGTTGACCAGGCCCTGCACCCGGTGATCATTAGCACGCAGTGGATGCCCTTGTTTCTGCTGTTCTTTATTCGCGTGTTAAAAGGCGGAGGCGTCAAGGACGCGATTGCAGCCGTCGCTTTTTTGCTGTTGACCGCGTTGACCAGTTGGCACCTGTTTCTGTTCACAGTGATTTTGGCCGGCGTCTATGGGAGCGGCAAAGCAGTCATTGCCTGGCGGAATCGAAACCGCTTCGTCACTCGTTCGCTGATCGTCTTTGCAGTATTGGCAACTGTCGCTCTGCTCCCGCTGATGTGGCCGATGCTGCGCGAGTGGTTCGGGAGTCCTTCGTCGTATGGAGCGGCGCCTGTTGGAGAGAAGCGGAGCCAATCTCTCGACTTGTTAGCCTTCTTTGTGCCCACCTGTCGCCATCCGTTCTGGGGACACTTGACAAACAGCATACAGTTGCGCACGCTGGCGCGGGAGAGATCGGTGTTTCTGGGCTTTTGTGCCATCGCGGTTGCCGTGTATGGCCTCGTCCGGCGGGCACGCCCGGTGATGCTTTGGATTCTCACCGGTCTCGTGTTCTGGGGACTCTCGCTGGGGGCATATCCGCGTCTTTGGGGAACGCGGTTGATAATGTTGCCCTGGAGCATCCCGCTGACACAGTTGTTTCGAGCCTCGCATCGTTTTCACATCGTGACCACGCTGGCCTTTGCCGTGCTGGTTGGGTGGGGATGGAAAGTCGCCTGGGAAACGTGGTCGAAAAAATGGGGCCGGCCGTGTTTGTCTATTGCCACAGTCCTGGTGTCGGCCCTGATTCTGTTCGAGTATTTGTCGGTACCGATCTCGACCTTGTCGGTTCAGATTTCGCCGTTTGTAGAAGGAATGGGCGCGGACTCGGGTGATTATGCGGTGATTGATTTGCCCCTGGGCCGCAAATTTGGCCGCTACTATATGTTTCAACAGACGTTCCACGGAAAGCGGCTGGTCGAAGGCGTGGTATCCCGCACCCCCACTGAAGCGTACACATTCATTCGCGGAGATGCTCTGTGGGCCGAGTTGCTGGAGAACGACGACATTGACGTTACGTTACGGGACGTTTCTCGGCACCTCGCCTACCTGTCGGAAAACAACGTCCGCTACGTGATCGTTCACCGCGACTTTTTGCCCAAAGAGCAACTGGCGCGTTGGCGCGATTATTTCACCATCGCCCCACTGTACGAGGATGACTCGATTGTCGTCTATTCCACCCGCCCCGAGATCGGCCGCGACTTGAAGTTGGCTTACGATCTGGGAGCCGGAGTGGGATTGATTCGGGCGTCGGTGGCGCCGGTCGAGATCACGCAGGGCGGTGGCCTGTTCATCAATCTGCGTTGGGGCAGCAGCGCAGCGCCTGGTCGTGACCTCAGCGTGTGCCTGGCGCTGGTGAACGAGGCCGGCGAGACGTCCCAGGAGACGTGCTGGGATCCGGTGGACGGCTGGCCTACGTCAGAATGGCCCGCCGGCGCGGTGGGCCTCGGGGAGTATGTGCTCCAGGTTGACCCGCACCTGCCTGGCGGCGAATATACGTTGGCAGCCAGGCTGATCGAGACCGAGGCGAGGCAAGGCGTGGGGAAGGCCGTGACGTTGGAGACGATAACAGTCGAGGGGTTGCCCCGTGTGTTCGACGCTCCGACCCCGCAGCACGCGACGTCGGAGACGTTTGGGCAGGATTTACGTCTCCTGGGCTACGACGTGGCCCAGGACGCTGAGGCCTTGCGCCTGACGTTACACTGGCGGGCCGAGCGCCGGATGTCTCACTACTACAAGTTCTTTGTGCATCTGTTTGTTCCCGACACGTTGGAACTCGTGGCCCAGGCCGACGTTGTGCCACGCGACTGGACCTATCCTACGACCTGGTGGGAGGCCGGCGAGGTGGTGTCCGACGAGATCATTCTTCCGCTAGAGGGAGTGCCCGGCGGATGGTATGATCTGGCGGTGGGAGTGTACACCCCCGACGAGGGACGGCTTCTCACCGGCGACGGCGCGGATCGCTTCATACTCGGCGAGGAGGTAGTTGTGCCGTGAGTCTTGAGCCAGAGAAACCGGCGACGCGCAGAGCCTCGTTTGCCCATCGCGCTTATGCCGCGTTGCTATTTATCTTTGCGTTTTTGCCTCGGGCGCTCTATCCGGTCTCCCGCCCGCTGCACTGGTATAGTTGGTCGTTGCACTTTATATCGGCGGTGTTGCGCGGCGACTGGCCCGCGACCTACATGAAGGAACATCCGGGCGTCTTTCCAATGTGGCTGGCGGGCGTCGGGCTGGCGATTCAGCGCGTGGCACGCGGACAGAGCCTCGTTGGTTTGGAGCCCAAGAAGGTGCTCCAGGCAGCGGTGACGCCGCAGGAAATCGCGGCCGCAGTCGCGCCGCTGGCGCTGGTCATCGCGCTAGAGATCGTGTTAGTCTATTTCCTGCTCCGGCGCTTGACGCGCAACCAGGCAGTGGCAGTGATAGGCTCGGCCTGGCTGGCGCTGGATCCGTTTCACATCGCCAACTCGAAAACCTTGTTGCTGGACGCCATGCTCAGCACGACAATGTTCGTCTCGGCGCTGTTCGGGCTGTGTTACGCCCTTCGTGGTCGAGGGTGGCGCGACCTGATCCTCTCCGGGGTGTTCGGTGGGTTGGCCGTACTCACCAAGATGCCTGGGGTACAACTGGCTCTGTGGATCGGTCTGGTTCTGCTCGCCGGCTGGTGGATGGAACGCCGGTCAGCACCATTCGTACATTCGCCATTCTTCTCCTCCGTCGCGTTACCAACTCTGGTCTGGAGCGTGGTAGCCGCCCTCGTCTTTGTTGCACTGTGGCCTTCGATGTGGGTGCGGCCGCGCCTGACGCTAGAGGCCATGTTCCACGCGGCGAGCAACTATGCCGGGGTACCCCACAATCATCCGAATTACTTCCTGGGACAGATCGTCACCACGGATCAGGGGCCGTGGTTCTACCCGGTGACCTGCCTGGTCAAATCCACATTTCTCACATTGCCTTTCCTGGGAATCGCGCTGGTGTTATTGCCGCTGGCCTGGCGCGAGCGACGCAAGCAGGCAGTTGTGGTGCTCGCGTTGGTGTGTTACGCCCTGCTGTACACTGTCCAGATGACGCTGGGCGCGAAAAAGGGCATCCGCTACATCCTGCCCGTGTTCCCGGTGATAGACGTCGTGGCGGCTTTTGGGATCGTGTGGTGGTCGGAGCGGCTACGACAGTTCCAGGCTCGGTGGCTGGCCACGGCTGTAGTGGTGGGCGCGGTGCTGGGACAGGCGTTGGTCTCCTTGCCGCATCATCCCTACTACGACGTGCGCGACAACTTGCTGATCGGCGGTTATCGCGCCGGCCGCCGGTTGATTGCCCCGATGGAGCAGGGGGAAGGGTTGGACCTGGCGGCTCGCTACCTCAATGGCCTGCCCAGAGCGTCCGAATTGCGCGTTGGGGCCCAGATAGCGGAGGCGTTCCAGCGACACTTTGATGGAGAAACGGTCGAGTTTACGGATCCCTCGGCGGATTACCTGGTCTTTGCTCAGAACACTGTCACGCGCCAGTCCGGGATCGAGGAATGGCAGGCGCTTTGGGACACTCACAAATTCACCGCCCCCGACCATCAGGTTGACTATGGTGGTTTCCCCTACGTGTGGGTGTACCAGACTGCTGCGGCCCGTCCTCTGATGATCGCAGACATTGGAAATCCCGCCGAAGCAAACCTGGGGGGCGTGGTAGACTATCTGGGATACGACATCTTTTCGGCGCACGACATTTCACCCGGCGGGGTGATCGAGTTGCGACTAATCTGGCGGGCACGCGAGAACATCCTGGCGAACTATAGTGTCTTTGTCCACTTACTAGATCGCCACGGCCAATTGGTCGTCCAACAGGACAATTGGCCCGTGCGCGGGACTCGCCCTACCGTCACCTGGACGCCAGGAGAGGTCATTGCCGACTTTTACTCGCTGCCGGTTCCGCTCCAGGCCGCCCCAGGTCAATACACGGTCTATGCTGGCTTGTACGACACTAACACGGGGGAACGGTTGCCGGTCACGATGGGTGGTAAAGAACAGGCCGACGGACAACTGACGGTATGCACGGTGACCGTACAGCCACTGGTACCGGCCTGGGTGTATCTGTTCGATTTCGTGTGGCTGGGTACGCTGTTGGCAGGGCTTTTACTGCCCAGAGTTGGGAAACGAGATTCGGAGGTAGAGGCAGGTGCATAGATTCTGGCGCGGAAGTGGCAGACACCTGGCCGTACTGGGATTTTTCGTGGCGCTGACTCTGGTCATCGCCTATCCGCTGCCGCTGCGTTTGAGCCAGGTTCTGGCCGGGGCGGACATTGACGACTATATCAACCCCTGGGTGGATTGGTGGACCCATCACGTGCTCACCACGCCGGGCGAGTCGCTGTACTATACGGATTATTTGTTCTATCCCGACGGCGTCAGTCTGGTCTTTCACTCATTCAGCCACGTCAACACCGCCATTTCCCTGGCCTTGCAACCCTGGATCGGTCAGCCCGCGGCCTACAACGTGACCATTCTGCTGTCCTACCTCCTGTCGGCTTTTGGCATGTACCTGCTGATCGAGTATCTGACAAAATCAACGGTAGCCGGGATCGTGTCGGGCATTGTGTTCGCCTTTAACCCATATCATATATTCGAGAGCATCCATCCGGTGTTGGTGTCCACCCAATGGATGCCATTCTCGTTGCTATTTCTTGTCCGCTGGCTGCGCGAGCGCAAGAGGTGGCACTTGGGTCTGTCCGCCCTGTTCTTCCTCCTGAACGGACTGACGAGTTGGCACTTGATGACCTTTTATTCTTTGTGGCTCGTGGTGTTTGCGATATACTACCTGGCTTTTGAGCATCGTTCCTCGTTTTGGAAAAAAGTAAGCGGACTGGTGGCATTTGCCCTGGTAGCCGGGCTTTTTGTATTACCCTTCCTCGTGCCA
>Ga0136651_10000929_pt1 | contig 16199 bp, 19 predicted proteins | sample Mar14236cmmetaG_FD_94867 | JGI IMG/M metagenome (GOLD analysis project Ga0136651, IMG submission 94867) | Marine hydrothermal vent microbial communities from Guaymas Basin, Gulf of California to study Microbial Dark Matter (Phase II) - Marker... ...
GAAGAGAGGAAACATCTCGTCGCCGACGAGGTGTACGATCTTGTACACCGGTACGGGGTAGGTGGTTCTTTTGATTTTGCTCAGGCCAATTAGGCACATGCCCACCTCCTTCCGGATGTGGTCCATCACTTCGTCTGTCACACCTAATATTTTCATGTTACATCCTTTCATATACCCCGCGGCGAGGGATTGTTGTATTCACACCTTACCTATTCCAAGATAACCCCACAGAAAATATAACACTACTACAGTAAGCACTAAGTAGGAATCAAGTAATAACAAGAGTAAGATCATCGATTGCAGCGTCCGCTGTAGTGTTCGTTTGATTTTGCTCAGGGCAGTGTCTTGGTTGTGGAGCAGAAATCGCTTCATCCTGCTGTCTGCTGTGGTTTTGTAGATAGGGATAGGTGGATATTTGCAGATAAGGGGTGGTTTTGTGGATAAGGGCGGTGGTTTTTGTAATGGGTACCCCCACCACTAACGTATTGTTGGCACTTGCGTACGCGTATGCACGCGTGTGTGTGGGTGCCGTGGTGTGGTGCTGCTGCGGTGGCGTGAGAGCTGTGTTGTGTGGGTTCTCTGTTTACTACTTGTTTACTTGTTTACTTGTATGTACTTAGGTGTATTTTCTTTTGTTATGGTAAGGGATAATAAATCCCCCCGCTACCTGTGTGGTATACTATATTTGGTTCTTCTCTTGTGGTAGGAGAATAACCATTCCCCGCTGAGGTCGAAGACTTCGTAATACGGGGCAGTGCTCGTCCCTCTTCACCTCTTCGCCCGACGGTACTTAGGCGCAGCGCGAAGCGGTGAACGAAACTTGTAACGCCGTATAAATACACGACCGATCCACGACAGTAGGCGGGAAATAAACTCTTCACCTACCGTGAGAAGAAGCTGGTCAGGACTTGACAGTCCTTCTGCGCTCTCCTAACGATAAGGGGAACGCTATTAGTGTGTACACACAAGTAAAGCACGTACATTCGCTCTTTTTTACTACCATGATAAAGGGATGGTACAGTAGTTGCAGTACACGTATAATTACACGCTATACGAATGTACAGTGCTTAGTATACGGAGTGTAACGTAGTATACTAAGTGCTGTACATGAGTATTACGTACCTAGGCTGTACACGCTCTAAGCCCCCGAAGGGGGCTAGTACGTACTCACGCTCTTAGAGCGTACTTACGCTCTCTTCGGTACAGGTAGGGTACAGTGTACAGGCCCGTAAGGGCCTTAGTACGTTAGTACGCCAGGTACGTAAGCTGCAGTACACAGTATAAGCCTTGTACGCACTCTCTTTTTGTACAAACGCTCTTACGGCTTATACTGTGTGTACGTTAGTACGCTTGAGTACTTGTACACGCTCTTATCATGTACACACTCTAGGCATGATAGGCGTAGCCCCCTTTAGGGGGCAAGCCGTAAGTACAACACGCACCGGTACGCGTACACGCGTGAGGGGCTGTGTTGCTTATCTGCTTAATTGGTAAAAAAATGGGTCCCACCTCGGGACCCTTACGTTCATTTCTTGTCGGTGGCAGCCTTTTCGGCTGCTGCCTTCTCCAACTGGTCCGCCGCCTGGCGGAACCGCTCTGCGCTCTTGCGCAGTTGGTCGGGCGTTGGCTTCCCGACCTTCTGGGCGCCGAGCGTCGCGCCCACGCCGACGATCACGCCGGCTGTTGCGGCTGCGATTAGCTTAAGCATCTCGCACCGCTACAATCCGGTCGTACTGACGTACGACCTCATGCGGGTCCAGACCGCGTCGTGCCGCAACTTTCGCCACGGCGTTACATGCAAGCTCCCACTCGGTGGGAGCAATTTGATCTTCTCCGTCACACAGGACGGAGCAGATCCCCGCCATTGCACGGTTTCCCGCGCAATCCATCAGTGAGTTGATAAGCGCGTCGGTGGTTCCTTTCATCTTGACCTCCTTGAAAGGGTTGACGTTAACTTCACATAACCCCCTCTCTTACCGGGGGTGTGAAAAAAGGGTGTGCAACAGATCCCCAGCCGAACTCCTCTGTTCGCACGGGCGCGTCGGCCCGGCGGGTCCAACAGGCTTACTACCATCCTGCCAATATACCGCGACCATCTGGCGGATCTGTTACACGGATAGCTTAGGTAGAGTCACTATCCTTCCCGAAAAACCCCCTTTACCAATGAAAAAACGAGCCCCACATAAGATGGGGCCGGCGGGCAAGCAGCTGATCAGACTGCCCTTGTCCATGTATAGGTAGCGCTATCCTATACAAGTCGCGCCTCATGCGCCCCGCCCGCGCCTGGTGGATCTCCGTTGCGATCCATGCATTGGGATCCAAAAAACCCCCTATACACGCGTGCGCGCGCGAGGGAAGTGTGAAAATGGGGGTTGGCGTGCAAACGTGAATATCGGAAATTCTCACGAGACGGGGTCAAATTTCCATTTTTAGGGGGTCCGGGTATGTCAGTATAGCGGGGCGACCCCTTAAAATCGATTCTCGTCGATCCTGTGAGGTCAGAAAAACAGCCCCCGTTGTCAGAGGGCTGTAACAATCAATCCTGCACGATGACGATCTCTTTGATCGTCTCGATCGATCCGCCGTGGCAATCGAGGACACAAATACATGCATCGTCGAAGCCGTTCTCCCCATTGTTGGGGAGACATCCGCCACAATCAGCGACGATTACCTCGTCGCCGACGCGGAAATCGTGTTCCTCCCCTCGGGGGACGAACACTGTGCCGTTTCTGAACTCCGCGGCCATAGTATCACCTCCTTCCGTCGAACCCCCACATTAACAATGTATGAATTGCAAAAATAAGTTTGCGTTGTGGGTGGTTATTGCCGTAATGACGAATACGGCATAAAGGTAGGACCCCCTTGAAAGGGGGTTGTTGGTAGGATTAAGCGCCCCGGGCCGCCCCGAAAGGGGCAAGGGCGCGGAGGGTCCATGTAACCCCCATTATATCACGTGGAAAAACAAAGCCCACAACCCAGACCAAATAGGGAGCGAGCTATGTTTTCGCCGAGGTCGCGTGACCTCGACTTGGGGCGTCCCCCCGTCCGGAAAAGGTCGAGCGGAGCAGCTACACGCTGGTCCCGGCCCACACGGGACAGTCCCTAGCCCCTTTCCGATCCATGAAACCCCCTGCTCCCGCCGGGCGGGAAAAATAGTTATTCACCTACCATAAGAAAAAGGGCACCCGAAGGTACCCATGGTAAGGGAGGATAACCAAATAACCCCCATGTGCCCAATAGAGGGGCGGAATGGAAAACACCTGGCGTCAGAATCAGCGTCACGGAATGGATAGAACCGCTCTTACAGTGCGTGCGCGGCAAGCGTACTAATATATTCAGCGTCTAACGAGTAGACCGTCACTGGTTAAGGAAATTGAGAGTCTGCCTGCCCACGTGGGGCTTTACACTGCTCCTCCAGCTCTCTCACGGCATCATTGCAGAGATGCTAATTAGTGTTACCCTCTGCATTTAATGGTGGAATCACTTCTTATCCACCGGAAGCTCTTTCTTTAGTAATGCGGGAAAGAATAGACCGCTAAATTTTGGAACTAGGCCAGCAGAGGTCGCGTGACTATCTTGACCTCTTCCACGACGTGCCAACCATCATGGAAGAAATCGAAGATCTGCTCACCATCCTCGTTTACATTGCCCGTTGGGATTCTGCGGTTCTTTGCCTGCAGAACCGGAACACCCGCCGCCTTTGCGAACGGCAGGAGCTGACCCAAAATATTGATGGGCAGCACAACGCATGCCACATCAAACAGTGCCACCAACTCTTTCAGCGGTGAATGCCCGTTCCCATCACTATCCGTGAACGGGACGTGGACATTCGGCACCGTCGCGTTTACCTGCGTGATCGCGATATCGCCGAACGCTGTTTCCAGCTCAGATCTCTGTTCCTCCGTCATCACGTGTCTCGACAGCCAAAGTATCTTTTTCATCTCGTTTCTCCTTACAAGAAAATGACACACTTACAGGTAGTGTCTTACACCTAACCATACGTTTGTAGGTTGAGCGGAGCAGAGGCACCCGATGGTGCCCCTGGTCCCGGCTTTCACGGGACAGTCCCTAGCCCTACTTCCTCCTTTCTCCCTCATACATTGCACCAAGCTTAGTGAATATGTCTGCCAGGATATACCTGTGGCAAAACTTACCAGCTCGGCAGTAACATACAAAGGTTACTGATTTGCGAGACAATACAGCATCCCACACATCGCGGTGGCTTACATATGACTTTCTCATCATATCTAAATACCGTTCAGTATATTGGGAGTCGGTAATAGCCCCACGTTTATGTCCCATAACAAGTTCCCAAGTTGGCGCAAAGTATTTACCAACTGGGTCATTGCCTGCAACAGAGATATCTAATCTATCGATACCTCTGTATGCAAGCTGGGCAGTAAACACCTTGATACTGGCTTTACGCAAACCATCACATCCTGTGGTTGCCATTGCGCTTCCTGAATGTGGAAATTGTGGTCCTGATTTGAAAGGAATTGTCACACAAGCACCCCTCGTTCATGCATATGACGAATAGCATTTGCATATTCGTTTGCAACAAACTCGGGATTCTTTGTCCAGAAACAGAACACATCCGGGAGCTTCCTACTCTGAAGCATTCTCCGAAGATGCAATACTGCATCTGGGTGTGCCGGGTCATTCCTTCGTGTGAAATCGATCCAAGAACTCATGCTGTCATCCCCGTTCATCGTTGTTTGTGTGGCGGTGCAGGAATATTCATCCCCGCAGCCTGCCGCCGTGCAAGCAGCCTACGTTCATATGCTGCTAGCACATTTGGAATGCCCAGGTCATGGACCGGTATTCCACGATCACGAGCAATCCGGATAGCTTGTCCTGTGCCGCCGCCCCCGTTACCACCAGGTGTATAACATATCACCAGCTCCGCATGCCTGATGATATTATAGTTCCTGGCGTGCAGCTTTACAACACCGGCCGACAGGCGGTCGGGTGCAGGGTGATACTTGCTCACCGATGCGAGCGCTGCCGCGTCAATGTGAGTGACAACATTGGGTGTCACTCGCGGCAGCAGTATGCTCTGTATCCATTCGCGCTCGTACCCTTGCCATGGCAGGTATAGGGTAATCCGTGCATCGGATACAGTCGCCGCACCCTTAGCGAACGCCTGGTCAGCACCCTTAGCGGCACCAGTCGCGAGCTGATGACCAGCCCTGGCCATCTGCCTCCCAATTGCCCTCATTTTTCTGAGGATTTCGGGAGGCGTCTGGCGTGCGCCGATTCCTGCGTAGATCATTTGACCCTCCTTTCTTGAGCTAATGCAGCGTTGCTTGCCAGAGTATCCGCTCTCTCATTTTCCGGAATACCGCTGTGTGCTGGGACCTTCTTGTACGAAACACGAAGTCCCCGCTCACTGATAAGATTGCGGATCTTCATCACCGCGTCAGCAATATGTGATTTCCTTGTTTTCCAACCAAGTGATAACCACCCAATAACGTTTGCACTGTCAGTATGTATGACAATGTCAAACTTATTGTTCTTTACTGACGCTAATGCGGCATACACCGCTGCAAGCTCCATTGTATTGTTAGTTGTATTCGCGCGCCCACCACTTAATTCCTTATGGTGGGTCCCGAACTTCATTACGGCGCCCCAGCCGCCCGGTCCGGGGTTGCCTTTGCAGGCCCCGTCGGTCCATATAAGGATCTTCTTCATGTTAGATCCTCCATATGACCCAGCGGTGGAAGTACATACACTTGGCAAGCACTTTCAGCACCGCGTTCGAAGGCTCCCCGTTCCTGTGTATCTCACGTAGCGCTTCGACGAACTCACTGCCGTGGATAGCGAACGCAAGCATATCCGCCATGAACTCATCGAAACACGAGTATACGACGGATATCACAGCTGATATGACACAGGTTACGATGTAGTTCCCGGTTACTATATAAGTGGCCGGGAACACTATCGCAGTAACCCCGAATCTGACCCACCCGGTATACTTATGCCACGACTCATGGCTGTATATCGGTGAGTCCTTCTTACACCCGATGATTCTGCCAGTTGGAAACCCGACCAGCGTCATCGGGGGGAATAGCGTCTCCAGGTTGGGGTCACTGTCCATCAATCGGCGCAGACGAATCTGCGACCATATGGTTAGAGTGACTACCACAACCTGGTGGATTATAACAAACGCCAACATCATGACACTCCCGCGACACCACACACGACTTTGCCGTCGATGAGCAGCTGTAGGATGTTTACATTCCTAGTAGATGTTGCTCGGGTCTCGAACTGAAGTTTCCTTCTTCTCGATACCATGAGCATCGCACGTTTTACGAGCGATACATCCACAAGCCACCCGTCACTGGTCTTGCCGGTAGCGGGGTCTACCTTGACAGCGCGACCTGGAACCATCAGGTGTGCGACATTGTCAGCGACGTTACCAGTCAATACCCTGTCGGTATTGATGGTATCGACAGCTGCGATCATGACGCCCGTGACGACGACGGCCTGTCCGTCTAGGTGAACAACACCGATGACTTCTGGTGGACCCGCTGGTGCGACTTTTATGTCGTCCTTGCAGATTGTAACAGCATCAGTGCATGTCGACTGGGAATGGGCGCACACAGCGTCGCCCCCGCACTTGCGTGCGAGGACGTGCCGAGGAACCGGTGTACCGGTGGACACAGACAGTGATATACACTGCCATGCCAACCGCGGGACACACAGGATAAGGAGGTCGAGGTAGTTGACGTACCTGCCAGGCACGCGCTCTACGCCTCCTTGGTAACTGGAAGCATATGCGACCAGCCCGATGTAGAACGCTACGCTCCGAGGCTTCGACAGAAGCTCATCGAGCGCTGCATTCACATCGTCCTGCGTTGCCCCATCAGGCAGCCCGCTCCGGTTCATTATAGCGACATACTTGTCGATGAACCGCTTCACACGAGGGTATACTTCCTTGTTCACATCTATGTGTGACGCAAGGATCCCGTGCGCGTGAAAGAACAGGCGACCTTTAAGGCCGCGGTTATGGGCTACCGTCCGCAGATCAAGACCGTCGTACATAGCTGCCAGCGTTCCAGCCAGCGTTTCTGTCGACGGGCTCGCCGCGGCGATTGGTTCCCACGCCCATGCGATTTCAGCAGCCCTGGAAACGATAGCGGAGCGTTGCTCCTCCCGTTGCCGTAGCCGCTTGGGGTTGGTACCGTTGTAGAAGAGTGACTTCTTCGCAACGGCACTCCAGTCCCATTCGCACGCATGTGCGAGGGTGCCAGTCGGGAGCTTGGCTAGGCTTCCCATGTGTCCACGGATACCACTCTTACGAACGGCATTCCATGTGACCTTCGGGAGCCTTGCGCCAGCCCAAGCCGCGATGATTCCTCTTACCATTTCCATGGTGAGGAACTTAACACCATCCATCCGCTTCTTCGACATGTCGATAGCGGATATGACAGTGTGGGCGACGGAGAGTGTGTTCTTCAGAGACACTCTGCGACCCGACGCCCTCACGGCTTCCCAGCCTGCCGCAAGCGCGGTGTCACACTTACCGATCGCAGTCTCGATGACTTGATCAGCAACGTCTGTGACGGCTGGCAGCGAAGCTGGACCTCGTCGCTTTACCATCGGTGGGATTTCAGCCTCGAACCTGGCCTCAACCACCTTGTCGGCGGTATGTGCCAGATACCCGATGACTTCCGACGTGAAACAGCTTGCTTCCATTACAGACACAGAGTCTCCGTCGAAATCGCCATCGAGATTGCACCACACGGTAAGCGGGTGCAGCCCGAGGCCGTTGTCCCTCCGCTTCCGCGAAGGCATGGCGGGGGCAACAGAGCCCGGAGTCAGAACCGGTGCTCTTACCAGTAGATACATACTATCCCTGGTAAACCCTCCGCGTTCAGGTACCGACATCGGTGTGATCATACCGTCGGCACCCTCGGCCTTCACGGGTATCCCAATGTCGGGAACGAGCATGAAGCTTGCACCTTCCATAGGATACGAATGTGCGGCACTCCTTACCTTCCTGATGAAGGCGGAGGCCGCTACCGGGCCGAGTTCCGTCCGGAGAATCCCGGGTCCTGCCATCGTGACATCACCGACACTCTCCTCGGATACCCCCATTACCTTGAGGGCTCGGCTCAGGATTCCCGCACGCACCGCAGCGAGCAGGTCAGTTAGATACGCCTTCCATCCGCTCTGCTCGAACATGAGCTGCTGGATGTCGGGACGCATCCATCTCACCATTTGCTGGTGAATGCGGGTATGTTTCCCGTCCACCCTGCGTTCACAGGTCGGAACCCGATGAACACCACGGATAGCCCATAATGCGCTCCCATCTGTCTTTATCTTGACAGAGTTGGGCATCAGGGCCATCCCGTCGGCGGGCAGGACGACTCCTAACTCATCCAGGAAACGGGCGATCAGGGCGTCATAGAACACAACACCCTTCGCGAGAGTCAGTCCGCCCTCTCGCATGATCGCAATCCTTTCCTGGGTTACGCGGCATGGTGCACCTTGTGGGTGGGCACCGTCCCAAAGAGCATCAGCCAGAGCAGCAAGTGTTACCTTGCCGTCCTTCGACACTTCCTTGAGCTTGCGGTGCACCAAGGCCCTCGTGCGATCACAAGCCGCTTCTGGTTCGTGGCGGAGCAAGTGATTGTGTACAACATAGTCGTACACCATCAACACCACATCCGTATCCCACTCACCACTAAGGATAGTAATGTTGGAAGGATCAACTTCCTCATACTCCTCCAACGTGGATAGTAGGAGCTGCAGATATGGCATCTCTGCCACAGCCCACTCCTTTCCGGGCCACAAAGCTTCGATGGCGTTAACCACCTTACCCCTGACCCTGGTTGCGAAGTGAAGACCGTATCCAGCCTTCCCATACTGCCCGATCCAAGCGATAGGCAGCTGGGGACAGGCTTTCGCGGCCCTCACCCATGCCTCGGCAAACAATTCGGAATCAAACATAGTTTGACCCTCCTCGTTCACCATGGTAAAGGGACCCATAGCCCATATGCTGGGCATATTGATCCCAAGTTTCTCCATCAAGACCTTGAGCAGGCGATAACGCCCGCTCTCGGTCAGTTGAACCCTACGCATTCTCATGCGCAGAGCCTTTCCGCCAACACCGCGGTCTTTTTACGGGCCACGGTTGCGGTGTCCACCGCTGCCGGGCGGTGGATAGCAATGAATAACCCCTCCGGCAAGGGGGTCCCGTCCCGGAGACACCGGGACAGGATGGATTTCTCCTTCCTGGCCCAGAAGTCACCGTTCAGGGATTTTACGATGAAGTCCTCTACCCATTTCTGGGCGAGGACCTCCCTGGCCCGCCTACGGGCGAGCCAGAGGAAACTCTGGCCCGATCCTGCATTGCGGCGGGCGAAATCTCTGACCTCCGCCTTGTAGACGGAGTCGTCGTCGAATATCACCCACCGCTCGGTGGCGGACAGGATGACCCGGTTCTTCCGGGTCAATGTCGGTGTGTTCGTGGGCGCCGGCGTGGGTTCTACCCACGTCGACCGCCTCTCAGCGGCAACGCGGGCAGTTTCCGCACCGGTTGTTTCCAACCGGCCACGGAACCCCGCCGTAGCCTTCCGGGTTTTAACCCGGATGCGGCGCCGCCTTCGGGCGGCAGCTTTCACCTCGTCCCTTTCGGGAGAGGCGTCTGCTGCCCGCCTCCTGGCGGCTTGTTTTCCGGCCCAGTCCGCGTGCCGCCACGCGAACCGGGTCTCACTATGGTCCCTACCATAGCGGTCCCGGCACGCAGCGGCGTAACGATACCACTCCCTTACGGGAGCGTCCATCAGCGGGCGGGCCAGTTTGTTGCCACCCGTCGGTGGCGTTGGAGATAGTTCCTCTACCGGCGTCCCGGTATTGGACCCCGCATTGCGGGGATTAGCGGTTCGGCGCTTCGGTGTGTGCCGGAAGACCACCGCGCCGTAGCGATCAACCGGGACCAACCGGGCCACACGGACCCGGATGGCGGGCTTGCGCCCTCTCCGGATCACATGGCCCGGCACGGCCAATAATGTGGTGGCCCATAGCAGGGCCACTAAAAATAGATAAGTCATGGTATACCTCCCTGACCTATCTGTGTGGACGTTTTGTTAATTAGACTGGAATAGTGGTAGTCCACAGTTAGACCACTTCATCCAGGGGTGCAGTGTTTATTGTGCGTCTGCAGCACACACAAACCCACCACTTATTTCATTTGTGAGCGTATATACGCTCCTGGTGTGGTTGGGTTGTGGGATCCAGCTAGGCCCACATCAGTGGGCGGCGGCCTACCGCTTCGCACCGCCTTATCCGCTGGCTTGTTTGAGCTTAATTGCTCATTTGTCCCGGTTGGTGCTTAATTGGTGCCATCACCACCACCGCAAAACAAATTACGGTTAACACCAATGGAGACATATCTCCAAATCATCATCACCTCCTTTCTCTTAATTGGACCTTAATTGGTCCATGTTTTAGAGGAAAGCCCTCATTGGGCTTAATTGGTGTGTGTAAAAAAATAACACACAGCCCGAGGGCGAAAACAGACCTTTGAATGCTCCTTATCATAAGGAGTGTGCCCCAAACTACGAACAAGTAGTCTGCATGATGGGGCATATAGCCGGATGCTCAATGAGTGTTACCCCGGCTGTGATTCCTGTTACTCACCAACACGCAGTCGGCTTTCACAGGTCAATGTCATTTAGAGTTTTGTTTACCCAGACTCAAGGCTGTTATGACTTAGCCAAACTGGGGCGCTGGTACCCCACCAAAAAAATAAAAGAGGTTTTTGTTGAGGGAACCTCAGTGAAACCCCAAGCAGTTTATTTTTATGTGCACTTACTTAGGTGCACGAAAGTCGGTAATCCCATCTACTGAGCAGCTCGCTCAGCGATTTCGAACCACTTGTCTTCTGTGTGGTTCAGGGGGATCACCAACCCCTTTGCCATCTCATGGAGCACGTCCATTTGGTCCGAGATGGCCTCCACCGCCTCTTCGACGGTGATTTCGCCCTCAACCAGGTTGTTAAGGGCTTTTTCGATGACCTGCCGCCGAAAATAAACGGCGGACAGATACTCGTCTCCTCTTCTCATTTTTTCCTCCTTTCCCTCCCCACAGTCACCCATGGGAAGACCCACACTCGTACACAATGAGGGATGTACGAGATGCGCCGCTGAGTATTTCCAGTGTATTTTTGATAAGCAGCTTCGACCTAGCTACTAGGGCGGGATGCCCTATATACACTGCATCAGCAGTAGCAGTCACGACGTGAGGCTGACAACACCCAACGTCTTTAACGCCATGCCTAGGGCGGGTCTGTAAGCGACCAACCTCGTCAGTACAGCTCAGTAGACGCGACTGTACTTTCAATTGAGGAGTGTTTATGTAGGGGACACTACTCTAGCCCCTCCAGCAAAATATGTTTTTACATTATTGTGGTATGATCTGCTGGCACTCATACCACACTAATGTGTGGTTTTATTTTCAATACAATAAGAGGGGAACCACAAGAAACCTCTATTATTGTATTGAGAGCAAAAGCTCCAATATACACAACATTACGTGGATCACTTGCAATCCAAGCGCTATCACGCTTTGTAATGTCACGTATATGAGAGGATTCGAGGTATAGTGAGCCGACTACTCACACCTCTACTGCTCTCATGAAAGAGAGTTTATTATAGAGAGACTCTCACTCTCTCGGATACACTCTTTGTTTTCTGTGGTATATTAATTAACCACCTTCATGAGTGTATCGTTTATGCCCACTAGAGGAATCGAACCTCTACTACTGATCGCCAGATGTGGGTGCAATCGATGGAGTTTCCCGTTTCGGCTAGGCTGCCATCGTCAGGCCCTGGCCACCACACCAGGACGACGGGTGGGGAGATGCTCTGTAGTGTTACCCTCCCCATAGTGGTAGAATCACACTCATCTACCAAGAGTTCCCTTCTTTGTTACCGCGGGAAGGGAATAGACCGCGCCCGGAACCTAGTCAAGCGCGACGTAGGCTCCGGAAATGGTGATCGCCAGCCCTATCATGGCGGCGACCACTGAGACCCACCAGGCTCCTGGTGGGCCGTTGTTGGTTATTACGGCGGCACATAACATGCCGCCGAACACCAACGTAATTCCGAAAAACAGTTTCATACGAAACTCCTTTCGGAAGTGGTACACTACTCATGGGTGAGTGCACGTTTAACCCAAGAACACACAGTTATGTCCTTTAGCGCCCGCCCCCACTACAGGGGCGGCCTTGCGGACCTCGCACTTCGGTATTTCAACCAGGGCGGCGAATCGCCCTATACATGAATACACCAGTTATTTTTATACACCATTGTGTCCATGGTGTATGACGCCCTTACGGTATTAATGCCGTAAGGACGTCAATTGCGCCCTCCATGTGGAAGGGCGCAATGCCTATCCACAGGAGGGTCACGATCGTGGCGAGACCTATGATGGTCTCGACCGCGAACAGAATTCTGTCCATTAAATCCATGGTAACCTCCTTACCATGGAGGTGCCAGGTACTGCAGTGCTGGCACACTCACCGTTGCACCACCGTGGTGCTGCCCGTCCGTGGGCCAAGGCCCCCATCCATACAGGGGGCTACGCCTGCACTATGCAGGTGCAGGAAGTATTTCTACTGCGCCCTTCCCTTGGCGCTTGCGACACGCATCATCATGCAACCAACATGATGTACCATTACCACCATTACGGTAGGTAACAGAACACGACCACTGTCGCTGGCTTGGTTCCAGCCACTGGTTCGCCACACCAGTGCTAACTGGCGGAGACCTAGTCGCCGAAGACGAAGCCTCTGCCATTTGCTGTGTTAACCACAGCAAAGACAGTGCTCGCCTCCAAGCGGACGATCTCTCCTCCGTCCAGGCTTACCCTGAACGGATGAGTATCGTCATCGTCCCGCTCAACCAGCCTGTAAAGGCCAGCTTCGAGCGAAACTAGACGACGGAGATCGTCGCTTCCGGCGACTGTTCTCCTGATAAGTTGGATATACGTCATTGTGTTATCCTCCTTACCATTACCGACCCGACTAAGTCGGCACGCAGCAACTTGTAACGCGCTTTGGCTGCGAGGCGCGTTAACAACCTGGTTGTGAATACAGACTTCCTATCGCCGATTCACCTAACCAGTAAGGCTTCACGACTTGGAAGCGGCATATATAAGACCCGGGGGCTCGTAACGAAAAGCCCAAACTTAACGGGTCCCATACACACCCAGTCCCCACAAAAGAACTCAAAATTTTCCCCCCCACACGTAGGGAAACATCGTGTTGCGTTTTTGATTGTTGGTGTTTGTGTGTTATAATTATGTGGAGGAAAGACCCGCGCCGGGTGGTGTGGTGTCAATGTAAACTTGGTAACATGGAGGAAAGAAATCATGGGCTTCGACTATGATAAGGTCATGGAAGCGATCAAGGTCGGGATTCGGATGTTTGGAATCGACGATAAGATCCAGGCGTTCCTGTTGGCTATGATCGACAAGGCGAAACCGGTGATTGATGCTGATGGTGATATTGTTGAGGATATTGCTGAAGCGTTGGTCAAGGCGATCCTGGAAGAACTGGGTATCGAACCTAAGTAATTGAATGCGGGGGACATTCCCCCGCCTTTCCATTGTAGAGGATACTTGACATGCTTGGTAGAGTTGGCAGGTTTCTTGGTAGAACGATCGGTGCTGTAGACACTGGGCTGGTATATGGTAGCCGGTTTGCAGGCGAGAGTGCCGGAGTAGTTGGTGACGCGATCAGTCGCTCCAGAAACGCAACGCGTGGATGGTTTCGCGGGTTGGGTGAGGAGTTCCGGAGTGGGTATGCTGCTGGGAGATATCCTTCACGCAGTCTACACCTCAAGGGACCTCGCGGCGGTCAGGTCACACCGGAGTACGCCAGGAGGGTATATGACAGACGGGCCAGGATGAGGAGCTTTCAGCGTAGGAGCGCTGCATCGCAGCGTAGCGCTGCAAGGGAACAGGCCAGAGCCGACCGGCTGGCAGCGCGGAACAAGTTGAAATCTGAGACTGCGACAAATAATGGTGCTGGTAGAATGTTCGGCACATTCGGTCAGCGTGCGTTGATCGGTGGCGCAGCTGGAGCGGTGTATGGTCAGATAAGAGGTAACGGTTTTGGTGACACCATGGGGTCTGCTATGGTCGGTGCTGCTACGCTCGGTATTGGTGGGTCGGTTTTGAAGCGTGTACCTGCTATTAAGTCGCTCGGGTCACTTGGTGAAGGATCGACTATGTCGGGCTTGAGTGTCGGTGCTTACAGGAAGTTTACCGAGTTCACCGGGTTTGGACATGGTGTTTCGCCACATGTTTATTCTGCTGTTGGCCTTGGAGGTGTTGGATTCGTTGCGGGCGGTATGGTCGGGCACCCATTTATTGGTGCGGTTGCCGGAGCAACGCTGGGTTTCAAGGGTGGTACGAAGTACAGTAAGGAAGAGCTGAAGAACCTTGTGGCTGCGGCTGAGGCTCGGAAGGCTTCGAGAACTGTTGAGGCCGTAAACCACAATGTAAGCGCTGGCAGTGTATGAGTAAGAAGTCGTTAGTGCCTGAGAAAGCAAACAAGTGGAAGACATCAAAGGTCTTCAGTGCGATTGCTGAGAGTTCGGGTGAGACAGGTATGAGCGTACCTGATGCTGTTGCGATGAGCATAGAGCGGGAGATCGCTGTTGTCGCTGAGGCTTTGAGTCCTATTTCATTCATGCGGTGCGATGGAGACAGGTGCCCTTATGCATCGCAGTGCTCGCTTGTAAGGAATGCGTGCGTGGAAATTGGCAAGCCTTGTTATTATGAGACAGTGCTGTATAGAAAATGGCTTTCGTCAATTGTTACTGATGGGGACATAGACATCAACGATACGGCAACAATGATGTTGGTGGCGGGTGTTGTCGAACTTATGCTTATAAAACGACGGATTTACCTTACGATGACGTGCGGTGGTCCGAACGGTGTATTCACCGATCTATTGCTTCCGCACGAGAAATTCGGCCCGAATGATTCTGTGACTACCGAGTATGTGTCACATCCGTTACTACCGGAACTACTAGCTGTAGATGCTAAGATAGAGAAGAAGCTGAAGGAGTTGATTGCTACACCACTTGAACGTGACAAGAAGCAGGGACGGGACAAAAGTGGGGAGCGGGTGAATGACCCATCTGTAGCTATGGCCATGGCTATGAGCGCATTGCTTGAAAGCGGTGCAAGCAGGAATTTCATAGAGTTCTCCCCCACAAAAAATGACATGATCGAAGGGGAATTCGAGGTTGAGGAACAACCCGAATAGGACAATTTCAAATGTTTGATTCCGTAATGGTTCAGGGTGTACGTATCCCGAAGGAAATATTGAAGTTCAAGCGGGAAGTTATTGATGTACCCGGAAAGTACGAGGCATTTCTTGCTGAGATAGAGCGACGCGAGGAGGAAAGACGTGCCGAGATGGGCCGTATACCTCACGAGATGATGTCTCAGGTGGGTGCAATACCTATCGCAGGACTTCGTGCGAGCGAGCAGTTGTCGGTTGTACAGCTATCGAACTTCACGTACTCGATGACGGATGCTGATACTATGTTGCTGAAACCACGAAGTGGTGGAAAGGACATTCTCATACGTCTGTCTGGTGTTGATGCGCCTGAGACTGCTCATAGTTCGGAGAACGATCCGTTGGCTGAGCTACGCTTCGGACACGGTCAGCCATGGGGAGAGCAAGCTGCGACCGAGGCGCAGATGATGCTGTCGTCGATACCGGATCCGATACTGATATTCAACCGACGCGATGCGAGTTACGGCCGGTACGTCGGTGTCGTTGCCAGTGCGTCCGATATGACGAGAAACTTGAACCTTGAGCTTGTAGCTCACGGCCTTGGACAGTACCTGCCTTATGGTAGCGAGGAACAGGACATAATCGATCGCTCCAGCTTTGCAATGGCTGAACAGACTGCTAGGGCAGAAAGACTGGGTATGTGGTCGAGCCCGCATTGGGAAGCATACGACTGGCTACGAGCTGGGGCCGGAGCGTCTATCACGTTTAACACTATGAACAGGATAGACAAGCTGGCAAAGAATCTTAACATGGCTGCTGCAACAGTGTTCCTTGACGAATTCAAACCGCGGGAGGTGGACAGGGCGAAGGCACTAAGCCTCGGGCGCTACCTTGGTTTGCGGCGGGACAAAGAACAAAACTTCATGCCCATGACATC
>Ga0136651_10000932_pt1 | contig 16151 bp, 11 predicted proteins | sample Mar14236cmmetaG_FD_94867 | JGI IMG/M metagenome (GOLD analysis project Ga0136651, IMG submission 94867) | Marine hydrothermal vent microbial communities from Guaymas Basin, Gulf of California to study Microbial Dark Matter (Phase II) - Marker... ...
CATCCAGGTCAGACTGTCTGGCATTGGTTCATTATTGGCAGGAGTTTCAATATACGAACCCAGAGAAATACACTCATCCTTAACTTCTTGTTCTGTCATACCGAATGTTTTTTCAAAATCAAAGGTGGAGTCTTCAACAACAATACCATTCACGACAGCTTTTGCTTTAACTGTGATTGAACCACCAGTTACAATTGCAGCAGTAATATTTGAGACATCCCCCTCACCTGCATAAAAGGCAAATTTTGCATAACTATGATGTGATTTCTGTGAACCAAGTACGTCATAACTAACATGGGAATCAACACGAATTGCGCCGTCAGCAAGATTGGTGAAGTAAAGACTATCTATAGTACCATCCAGAATATTTAATGTGGAAAATCCATTAATATAACCATGAATACTGTCTACAAAAGTCACATTGCCCTGCAGAAGTTGTTTTATACCATACTGTACTGCATAATTTGCCAGAGAGCGAGCCTGAATTTCAGCCACATCTTCTGTAATAATGTCTGGAACATCCTCACTTTTTTTGTTGCTCATTACTATTACTGTAAGCGCCACAGTAACAAGAACAACAAGTATTAAAATGACTCTGCTCATAGTATATTAGTAAATTATGGTTGCCAATAAAGGATCTCGATATCTTCTATTGTGATTTCACCAGCTTCTTCTACATCACCTTCTTCTACCTCTTCTGCTTCTTCAGGTTCTGGAAGACCTGGATCAGGAGTAATCGTTGGGTCAGTACAGGTGATCTCTATCCACCAGTGACCTTTAGATTGATTCCAGTTTCCGCCCCCGTGAGTATTTCTGAGATTTACTGTCATATTATCAGAAGTAATCGTGTAGGTTGTACTGGAGGATAATGTAATATCAACTTCATTAACAGTTATCGTTCGCCCATGAGATTTGGGTTTTAACCTAACCTGAGAAGCAGGTCCAGAGTAAGTATAAGACGATCCGTTCGAATGAAGTGTGTTCCTGTCAATCTGACCGCTTGGAGTTTGCATCTCAAAACGTTTTGATGAATTATTTGTAGGATTAATGTTGAGGTCTGCCTCCATGGATAACCCAGGTGTTTCGGCTTCTTCATCGAGTTCTTCTTCAACCTCTTCACCACCCGAATAAGTTACGAGAATTGTAGCAAAACTGGTTCTGTCTGTATCGTTACCATATTCATCTTCACTGACCAGCGCTGTAATATCAACCTGTACAGTAGAACCACCAGCTACAGGAGTATCTTCTTCCTCAGAATCTTCAATATCTGGAACTGGTTCCATCCAGCTGTTGTCAGCTGTAATGCTACCGCTACCAGTAACAGTTATCGTGTTTGCAACAAGAATTCCACTTATACTACCCGATCCGGTGATAGAGGCATCCGCATTAGGTGCATATAGTGCTCTTACATAAGCGTTTGCCGCTCCATTAACATCAACGGAATTGCCGCCACAGATAATATGACCTGTAATGCCGCCTGAGCCACCAATTCTTATGTTTGCAGATTCTATATAGATAGATCCGTTATAGGTGGTTGAACCAGCAAGGTTAATATCAGTTGCACCGGAATAGTACATATGGACCTTACTCGCATCACCCCCAGTATTGATAACACTACTTCCGGTAAGAGAAAATGTATTCTCAACGTATAGTATCAGACTCCCAGTGCCCAGTAATTCAATATGACCCTGCCCAACACTCAAGCTCCCCACGACTATTCTTCTTGTTCCAGAACCTACATCGATAGTGATAGTTCTGTTGCTCGTTGCGCTTATGGATGTATAGTAGCCATCTTCCTCAATAAGGTATTGACCGGAAGGAGTCCAGGGAGTGCTGAATGATCCCCTATCGGTTAATGTTGGAAATTCAGGATATGTTGGTAAAGGATAGGTTCTTGCTGCAGGCAGGTTAGATATTGTTCCAGTGATATTATCCTCGGGTGTTCTGCCCCATCCAGCTGAATTTATTACTGAGTTATAATCAGCACCTGGTCCTACATAGAAATCACCATCAACCAGTGTGCTCCATGCAAAATTAACACTATTAGCTGCAGTTGAATTTGTTCCGGTTGTGCCATTTATTCGTGCACTACCGGACAGTGTAATATCTCCGTTAGAAAATATCATGTCAAGTGGAGGAATTGTTACAATTTCCTCCTCTTCACATTCTTCTCCTTCTTCACCTCCCCCTTCCTCACATTCGACGGATTGTACTTCTCCAAACCCATAGTTGATCTGATCAATACTTCCGTCAAGCGCGGGAACATCGAAATACGCAAAATGATATGACCCCCGTTCATTATCAAAGATGGAAGTGTTAGATTCAGTAATATTCTCATTTTGAATCTGCTTAATAGCCCATTTAAGCGCATATGCCCCAAGGTTTATAAGATCTGACCGCATTTCTTTTGCTGCAATCTTTTCCGGAATCACATCTGCCTTTCTTTCTACTGAAAGAGTTACAGATGCTACTACTACAATAACAGCAAGAAGCATTGCCATAATTAATACAGTCTTGCCCATGGCACCTCCTATCTAAAATTTCTTCATTACCATTCAAAAGCACCTAAAATAGTGTTTTTGTCAATCCTATTAATACTAAATAAATTTATAAATATAAATTTTTAAAATATTTCCAGATACGAATTCTATGTCGTATGTACCTTTTATCTATATCATCACGGAATGTATCGTATTCGAATTCCATGGTCATTTGAACAGAGCGTACAAGAGAATCAGCTGGATTTGGATTTTCATTTACATCATAATATATGAACTCTACACCATAATCAGAGAGTTGAAATGGACCAAGAGAGGGCGTACTGCTACCACCTTTGTATGCAACAAGCTCCTTACTTCCATTATTTGTCTCCGCAGCAAGATTTATAGTATGACGTATTCCGCCCACACTGTCTGCATAGGAGAAAACAAAACTACTGTCAGTAGTGTTAATAATGGCGGAATCGGCAACACCAGCCCCAACGAGTGACAGGTAGCTTTCTACTACCGAAACAACGTCTTCAGATATTTCCACAAGCTCAATCTGTTGACTGGTATTAACTCCTATAGCATGTATATTTATTATAGCAGTGATCATGGTGAGAATAAAAATTCCACCAATTATTGTTGCACCAATAGCTTCCAGTAAATGTATCATGATCAGATGTAAAGGTCCACAAAAACTTTGCTTAGGGGATGTTCCTGGGTTCCTATCCAGAGTGTGTCCCCATTTGGGTGTACAGCCCAAATACTGATATCAATCCTTATGAACTCAGGATCAGCAGTTGTGGTATCTGCACCGGTCATTGTGCAAGGAGTCGTAGAAAAATCAGCAAAATAAGTAAAGTCTCCAATGGTAACGGAATCCACCTGGTTATTGTAGGTCGATTGGATTGCATCAAAGGGCATGATCTGACCGAGAAGATCTGCTTCAATTTTCTGAAAAAATTTATCTGTTACCTTCTGACCGTTCAATAAATTCATCCCCTTATACGCCATGTCAGCCTGGTCATAGAGACTGTTATAAGTAGTAAGATAGATTGTTGAGAACAAGATCATTGCTAGGAGTATTAGAAAAACTTGTCCGTATGACATTATTATCCTTCAGATGTTGCGTAAGCAACTTCGGAGACTGTTGTCAATCCGTTACGGATCCTATCAAGACCAGACTCAAGAAGTGAAAGCATACCTTGTCCTTCAGCGATCTTTCTGATCTTATCTTCATCAATCTCTTTCCCAGATTCCAAAACAGCCTTTCTAATTTCGTCTGTAAAATAAAGAGCTTCACAGATGTTAACACGTCCCTTATAACCATCGGTACATTTCTTACAGCCAGGTCCAGCTTCATAGATATTCCCCTTATCCAGATCTTGCTGAGTCAAACCAAGGTCCAGAGCTCCCTTGTATTTATCACGGGAAAGAGGTCTACGACATTGAGGGCATAGTTTGCGAACGAGACGTTGAGCGATAATGATATTGATTGCATAGGCAAGAAGGAATGTTTCTACTCCCATCTTGTAAAGACGGGAAATAGCACTGGGAGCGTCATTTGTATGAAGGGTAGAGAAAGTAAGATGCCCGGTATTCGCAAGTTTTATTGCGACATCAGATGTGATCTTATCACGTATCTCACCAACCATAACGATATCGGGATCATGGCGTAGGATCGAACGTATTGCCTGCTCGAAAGACATTTTTGGACCGATCTTGAGCTGACGTGCTCCTTTGATGACATACTCCACAGGATCTTCGCAGGTCAACACGTTTTTTGAAGGATCAATCACATGATGTAGTGCAGCCATAAGTGTAGTGCTCTTACCACTACCAGTAGGACCGGTCAGGAGAATTATTCCTTTTGATTTGTTTACAGCTTTAAGGAAATCCTTGGATGCCTGTTCCTGCAATCCAAGTTTTTTGAGGTCTGTAATGACATTCCTATCATCAATTACACGTATGACGATACTTTCAAAGCGGCGTTCATATTCAGAAGAAATAATTGGAAGCACTGACACACGGAAACGGATAAGATACCCATCAACGATACGTTGAGCGAAACCGTCTTGAGCATTATCTCTCTCAAATCTATCTATACCAGTAGTCCTGTCTTTGACAACTGCAGCGATTGCTTCTGGAGAAGTTCGTTCCTGTCTGTGCCAGAGATGAAGTTTACCATCGATCCTGAAGAGAAAATCTACATTTGAGCGCTGATGAGGAATAATGTGAACGTCACTTGCACCCTTACGAACAGCTTCAATAAGGCAGCCCTCAAACAGATTAACAAGCAGACTTTTATTAATTTCATCATCAAGTGCGTACTCATCTACACCTTCTTCATCTCCATCTTCTTTTACTTCTTCAATTTGCTCTCCTGCTTCACTGAGAAGTTCGAGAAATTCATTTTTTTCAGGGGAGATAATATTTATGAGTTCTTCCAATTTCGAAATGGGGCAGTAAGCAACTTCATATTTTTTAAATTCCGTTTTTGCAGGAATTTTTTCAACAATTTTTTCTGTTGGATCAGCAGCAAGGATTACAAGAGTATTTCTTCTTCCCTGAGATATTTCGAATGGGAGCACACGCTTGTACAGTAATTCTCGCTTAAAATCATCTGGGAATTTCTCAAGAATCTCTCGAGTTTGTGCGATCTTAGCCTGGTCCAGTTTATCGACATTGATATCAACTTTACGGAAAGCATAAAGGCCTGCAAGAAGCCCATAAACCGCATCATGGCTAACACGAAGATCATTGACTAAAATATCTTCAAGGCGCCGTGGTTTCGTTGGATCTTCATCTGCTTGAATAATTAGAGCCTTGTTAAGTGTATCTTTATCTATCACACCCTTATCGACGAGTACTTTTCCTAATCTGGATTTACCTAACATAAATTTATGTACCTCTTACTAATTACATGCCTGGAGTTTTTGGTGAGACAGTCGCTATTTCTGCAGATACCACGGTCAGCGCTGTGATTACTATGCCAATAAAAGCGCCGATAAGTGTTTGAATGGATTGAATGAGATTTTGCATCTTGTAGGTTGTCTCTTTTTCATAAAATTTTGCGATTTGCTCTGCTGCAGTAAGAACATTACCAGTTTCAGAACCTGTTTTAAACCGGCTTAAAGTGGTTTTATTAAATACTTTAGCTGCCGTAAGAGCGGGAACAAGTGACATACCTTCCTTCAACATTAGTGGAATTGTAATTTCTTTTATATTTTTTTCCATATAGGAATTTCTACACGCCTCTGCAGCTGCTTGGATCGTTTCAATATTATTTTCTGCCCCAGAGTAAATTGCTGCAAAAACCCGGCAAAAGATTTCAATACTGGATTTGTGCAGAAGTTTACCCACGATAGGCAGATTTATAATCATCTTATCACGCCAGACCTTTCCTTTTGGCGTTCTCCACCAGGCACCCAGGATGACGATAGGAATAATAATGAGCAAAGCCATCCACCACCAGTTCGCACCAAAAAAATCACTCATCTGCAAGGTAGCAGCAGTGAGGGGAGGAACTTCAACACCAGATTTTATAAAAAGTTCGGCTGTCGTTGGGAAAATCGAAATAATATAATACAGAACTGCTGCAATCATGGCTAGCACCGTGAACATTGGAGTCATAAGTGCTTGACGCAAACTTTTTTTATACTCCATGTCTCGTTCCATAAACTTAGCTGTTGCATCATATACTTCGGCCATGTTACCACTCTTGGTTGCAAGACCAAGCATATACGCAGGAAATTTTCCAAAGACATCAGCGTATCTGCTGAATACTTCAGTTCCCTCTTTTCCCTTTTTTAATTCACCTTCAATTTTTTTCAATGTGGTTCTTAATGTTGGATTTGATTCCTCGTCTGCTAACATACGAAGTATTTTATCATAACTCATCTGTTCTTTCAAAAGAAAAGAACTGAGATTTACAAACATGAGGATGCTTGCGAAAGATGGTTTTGACTGAAAATCAAAAAGTACCGGTTCTATTTTTGCATTTGGGTATCCAAATCGTTCCAACGCCTGTGCTAATTCCTGCTTGGAAAAAGCAGTTTGCTTACCCTTTACCTTCTTTCCGCTTGGTAATTTTACCTTGTAAATGAAGTTTTTCTTCTGATCAATTTTGTTAACTGTGAAATTTTGTTTTTCCTCAATTTCCCTGATCAATTTCTTCGCTCTTGATTTATTGCTGGCAATGACCACACCCTGTATCGCCTTACCATTTTGTGAAATACCAGTGTACCGATATTCTTTTTGCATATAATCAGGACAAATCAGGGAGGTATGATTTTACAATACCTCCCCAAAGATTATTTTAATGAAATTTGATCATTAATTGTTAACAGCCATTGAAATCGGATCTGTTGAAGTTGCGACTACAGTAGCAGTAACTTTGGTGTTGTTTGTACCGTCATTACCAACTTCAGTACCAGTGGCTACAATAGTGATTGTACTTGCGTTAGTACGAGTCAGCGTATAAGTACCGTTATCGTTTGTGTACGTACCATCGGAACCAAAACCAATCCAGATTTCAAGTGTATCCATAGAAGCCTCAAAATTTCTTCCACCACCACCATGTGAAGTCGGAGTCTTATAATACGCGATCATTTGAGATGCAAAGTTATTTGCATCAGCTATAAGTGCTTGACGGTTGGCATTCTGTGCCTGAGTATTAAACATGGTAATACCCACTGCAACTGCAATACCAACAATAATTACGCTCAATACAATGAGCAGAATTTGTTGTGTTCCCATTGGGATCCTCCTGAATTATTTTTTTTTTGCGTTTCAGAATATTCACATCTACATGATGTAATATCTAATGCAACAATTATGCCAAAATTATTTTATTGTTTCAAACAGCCAAAAAACTCGTAAAGGCCGAAAGGAAGCAATAAAAAATCATATATAATAATAAACTCAAGAGATCATTTTTTTTATGAATGTAGTAAAATCATTACGGAAACACAAAATGCGTAATAAATATATTACACTCATATTATTTTTCATTTAATGCCTTGAGGAAAGAATTCGGTGGAATTACTCCTAATTCAAGAGCTTTTTGTACATCTTGTCGAGCATGGTCATAATCTTCAAGGAAGAAGTAAGCAACTGCTCTTTTCTGATAGAGTGAGCCGTCTTCGGGATTGAGAGAAATTGCTTTTGAATAAAAAAGCTCTGCTTGAGAAAAATTATCACACTTAGAATATAGATCTCCAAGTAATGTTAAAGCTTTTACATTGTCGGGCATCAACATTGATGCAGTTTTTGCGTCCTTTATCGCCCCCTCAATATTGTTACATTCAGATTTAATAATTCCTCTGTATATGTAAGCATCAACAAATTTAGGATCAATATCAAGTGCTTTATTACAATCTTCAAGTGCTTTTTCAATTTTATCAAGCAATTTTCGAGTTTTACCACGCAAAAGATATGTTTGTGCTCTTTTTGGATTGAGTTCTATTGCACGTGAGAAATCTTGCTCAGCTTTTTCAAACTCACACAACTCAAGATATACGATTCCTCTGTTACTATAAGCCATCTCATCGTAGGGATTATGTTCAATCACAAAATTATAATCCTGTAGCGCTTTATCATATTGCTTGATACCCGCGAATGCAATTCCTCGATTCAGATACGCCGCATCGAATCCCGGAGAAAGTTCGATTGCTGTATTGTAATAGCCAATTGCCCGACGCACGCTGTCCTCACCGGCATAAATCTTACCTAAGTTATAATATGATTTTGGATGATTAGAGTTGATTGATATAGATTTTTTGTAGTTATCTAGCGCCTGGGGGACATCGCCTATTTCTAATAATATATTTCCACGATTAATATATGCATCATAGAAATCAGGTGCAAGCTGAAGCGCAGTATTATAATCAGATAATGCCAGATTTCCTTTTTCTAGTTGAGAAAAAGCAAAACCCCTGTTATTATATGCTGATGGATTTTTAGGATCAAGCTGGAGTGCTATATTCAGGTCTTGAATTGATTTCTCATATTCCTGCATTTCATTATACGCAGCACCACGATTGTTATAAGCAAATGCATTTGGTCTTCCATGAGAAAGAGCATGTGACCATAAAGTGATCGAATTTCGCCAGGTCGGTATCTGAACAAATGCAGATATCAAAGTCAAACAGAGCAGTACTACTATTGAGCAAAGGACGATCTTTTTGGAAAAGTACTTTTTGATAACACAACTGAAAATAAACGCAATACCAAAAATTGAGAAATATATATATCGATCTGCAACATTTGACCACTTCTGAAAGTTAAACGGGATCAAACCAGAAACTGGTAGAAAGCCAGCGAGAAATATTAGGAATCCAAGAAGTAAATAGTTTGTTTTTTTTGAAAATATAAGTATAAAAAAAAGCAAAATAAGAGGTAGTATCCATTCAATATAAAACCAAACATGAGATGTGAGAAAAGGAAAGGTTCGAGTATATGTGACAAGTAATGGGTATGGTATTATTAATTTACGTAAATAAAAATTGATAGAATCCATCCAAATTAATGGGCGCGCCCAAAGTGGTGTAACGTACTCGTGATAAGATGCTGGTTGAATTGATGATACTATTAGAACAAATGGAATTGTGATAACAATAAATGGAATCAACTTCTTAACAGAGAACCAAAAAGATTTTTTAAAATAGAAAATGTAGAATAGGAGAAGGAACAATGGTATAACTACAACAGAAGGTTTTGAAAATAAACCAAATAAATAGAGAATAATTGCATTTATGTATCGTATGTTATAGCATTTTGTATCGAGGACAGAAGCGGTAATTTCTGATTTCAGCATGATGTAGAGAGCAGAAAAGCCAAAGAAAGCACTCAATAGTCCACGAAATTCTGTAACCCAGGCAACGGTCTCAACCTGGAGTGGGTGTACGAGAAAGAGGAGTGCGCCAAAAAATGCAGCTAAACGATTTTTAACAAGTAAACGAAGTGTCGAGAATATTATAAGACCTGTGAGAATATGAAAGAGTATATTGAAAAAATGGAATGCAAAAGCATTGTAACCATTCACTGCCTGCCCAAAAGGGATAAGCACCCCGATATATTTTACCAAAGCCCATACCGAATAAGAGAGGGGAATATACATTTGTGCATAAGGTGTTGTCCAGAAGTGAAGAATATTCTTGATAGTTGGATTCTGAAGATATCTATTTTCAAGTAAATTCGGATCTTTATCATCCCATACAAATGAAAAACCAGTACACTGCCAGTATAATGCAAGAGGAATTAAGATAAGGAAGATGTAAATAATTATGTTGTATTTCTTGAAGCCCATTAGTCTACCTTATCGATTGCATTATTTAGAGTTTTTATAAAATGAGCATTCACCGGAATACCTCGGCTGCGAGCCTTATTAACTTCAAGCCATGCTTTTTCGTATTCCTTTTTGTAATAATATGCAACCGCTTTAGCGGTATATGCAATAGCAAATTCAGGGTCAAGAGACAAAATAGCATCAAAATAATCGATTGCAGCATCAAATTTTTTCTGTCCGAGAAGGAGGAAACCTTTTTTATAAAGTGCCTTTCGAAATGATGGATCAAGCTCTATCGCCTTTTCGAAATCACGATTAGCTTTCCCGTATTCCTTTTGCCTTAGAAAGGCATTTCCTCTGTTATAATATGCGTTCGCTTCCTGAGGAGTTACCTCTATGCAATGGCTCCACAATCTTAGATTTGATTCCCATACTGGCAAATATACAACTGATGACAATATACCATAAATAATTACTAAGATGGCACAAAGGATTTTGAAAATTCTTTGGGGATATTTTGTTAAAAAAAAGGTTATCAAAAATGCAATACCGATCATCGGTATATACAAATAACGATCTGCAACAGTTGACCAGTTTTGAAAAATAAAAGGAACTATTCCTGATACAGGAAGAAATCCAGTGATGAAGACGAGAAAGGCAAAGAGAACAAACGGAATTCTTTTCCTCTTAATAAATAAGATTATCAATAATCCAATTGGTATAAGCCATGCAACATAAGTATACCAGAAATCGAGTACTACCTGAGGTGTACGGGCATAAGAAGGCGAAAGCCCAAGTGGAATTAGTATTTTGCACAGATAAAAATTTACCGCATCCATCCATATGAAGAAGCGGTTAAATAGAGGAGTAAGATATTGAATCACAAATCCCGGCTGGCTTGCAGTTGTCATATAAATAGCAATTAATGAAATAAAAAAGAGGAATATATGTAGAGTTCCGAGTTTTTTTAAAGGTGTTTTGAGTACAAGAAGAGAATATAATAATGCGATGGGAAAAAAGACCATTGCAACTGGTTTTGATAAAATAGCGAGAACAAAGAGAAGAAGGCAAAATACTAAGCGGAGTAACCTATAAGTGTTGTTTCTTAATAACCTGTCATACTTCAGCAAGAAAAGAATACCCCAGAATGTGGCAAGCAGTCCACGAAATTCTGTAACCATTGCCACTGCTTCCACTTGAACTGGATGAAGCATAAAAACAATAGTCCCAAAAAATACTGCAAGGTCTTGCTTAAATATTCGCTTTAGAAGAAAGAAGAGTAATAATGAATTCAGGCAATGCATGAGTATATTGAAGAAGTGAAAAATGCCTGGATTGAACAATGTTGATGTAAATATTCTGCTGATCCACGTTATAAACATAATGCAGGTGTATGAAACAGGTATATACATACCTTGGTATTGATTGGTCCAGAAATGAGTAAGATTATTAAATGATAACTTCTGCAAATACGGATTTTGTAAAAGATGATATCCCCCATCATCCCAAACAAAACCATGATTTATAGTAGCTCCAAATACCATAAAGCATACGATTATCAGAAGCAGAATATAGAGTAAATACGATCGCGGCCCTGAGAGCGTATCTATCATTTATGAGTTTTTTCTGAAATTGTTTACATCGATGTTGTGTTTATTGAATTTATCATAAAGATTGGGACGCTTGATACCAGAAATTTCTGCAGCTTTCGTCACATCTCCATTGCATTTTGTAAGCAGGACTTCAATGTATTTTTTTTCAAAGAGATCTTTAGCCTCTGAAAACTGCTGATGAAAATATACATCCAACTTATTATCATGGGCATCATGGTAATCATAGATATTCATGGGAAGATCTTCGAGTAAAATCTTATTATGAGTTGCCATGGCTACTGCATGTTCAATTGCATTTCTGAGTTCTCGCACATTCCCTTCCCATGTATGATAATTTAAGGCAGACATGACCGGTTCTGAAATTTCAAGTCCCTGTTTATTATATTTTTGTGCAAATTCACGTACAAAAGCATTAGCGAGAAGCGGAATATCCTCGCGTCTCTCTCTAAGTGTTGGAACTCTTAAATGGATCACATTTAACCTGTAATAAAGATCTTGTCGGAACCGACCTTCTTTTACTTCTTTATCTATATCTTTGTTCGTCGAAGCGATTACTCGCACATTTACTTCGATATCTTCATCACCACCCACTTGACGGATAAGGCCTTTCTCCAGAACACGCAAAAGTTTTACCTGAAAAGATTGTGTTGTTTCGGTGATTTCATCGAGAAATAATGTACCCTCGTCTGCTTCCTTAAAATATCCAATCTTGTCACGGATTGCGTCTGTGAAAGCCCCTTTTTTATGCCCGAAGAGTGTACTTTCCAGAAGATTCTCAGGAAGACTTCCGCAGTTGACAGCAACAAATTTTTTATCCTTTCGTTTGCTATTTCTGTATATAAGATCTGCAAAAAGTTCTTTGCCAACACCTGTTTCTCCAGTAATAAGAACTGTCGTGTCAAGTGGAGCGACTCGCATTACTTTTTCCATAAGACTTTGTATCTCAAGACTGTTCCCAACTATTTTGGATCGATCAAATTCATTTGCAAGAATACTTCTGAGACGCTCAATTTCTTTTGCCTGCCACCTATTCTTGAGAATCCTCTCGATGATTATCTTGAGAAGATCAAGGTCTTCAACAGGTTTTTCGATGAATTCTTCTGCGCCGATCTTCATTGCCTCGACTGCCATGCCAATGGTTGCCTTACCACTTATGACGATTACTGCCACATGAGGCCATCTGTTCTTAATTTTCGTAAGAAGTTCAAGCCCATCGATGCCAGGCATGACCATATCTGTCATGGCAATATGAAACTCGTCATTAGCAAGTTTGCTTAGCGCTTCTTCAGCAGAATGAGCTGTATCTACAATATATTCATCCTCGAGATGCCTTCGGAAGATGTCGAGAGTATCCTGCTCATCATCTACGATGAGTATTTTAACGCTTTGTTTAAAAAATTCTGTCTGAAATTCTTTGTTTTTCATGGCTTATTCATAGGGCAGGAAAATAGTGAAGGTGCTTCCTTCACCGGGTTTTGATTTTACATTAATATAACCTCCATATCGCTCTACCACATTCTTACAGATTGCGAGTCCAAGCCCAAAACCTCCTTGTTCTTTCTCCTTTTTTGTTGTGAAATAGGGTTCAAAAATATTTTTATGATCTTTTTCAGGGATACCTTCCCCAGTATCACGAACTTCAATTGCGATCATATCAGCAGTAAGGTAGGTGCGAATGAATATCTTTTTCTCTTTACTCTCATGCATTGCCTCAATAGCGTTATTTACAAGATTAGTAAAGCTCTGACTGATATCACTGTAAACTGCCTTGAGTTTCGGAATATCTTTGTAGAGTCTCTTTTCCAACTCCACATAATGCTTGAAGAATAGATTGTGGTTGAGAAGTTCAATCTCCTGTTCGATCAATTCATTAATATCTATGGGGTGAAGCATTGATATATTGTCATGATGAACCTTCCTGAGTAATGTTTTCACCGCATGAGAGATGTTCTTTGCCGCATCGATTATCTTATCAACATCTTCATTATCTTCATATGTTTTTTTCAATAACTGAGCATATCCCAGTATGGAGTTTAGCGGAGAATTCATATTGTGAACTACCCCTTCGACGCGTCTTCCGATTTCAGCGAGTTTATTGCTTTTAATGATCTCCATTTCGAGGGACTCTCTTGCCCGTTCTTCTCTAACCTGAGAGGTGATGTCTGTAATTGTGGCGATCATTCGTAATCCCACAGTATCATCAACTGCTTTCAGATTAAGAATCACGAATTTTACAAATTTTTTCTTGGTCGGAAAATTTATTTCAAGCCGCGGAATTGTCAGACTATCTTCTTTTACCTTGGATATGAGCTCTTCATGAAGATCGATAAACTCAGTAAGATTTTTTCCCATGATTTCTTCTGGAAGTCTCAGTTCAAGGATGTTCATTGCACTGGGATTACAGATAAGAATGTTCAGTTTTGAATCCATCCACAAAATACCTATATCAACGTTATCAGTAAGAACTTTATACTCCATGAGGGATTTATTATATTCAACAAGGGATTTATTCATGGAGTTGAAGATATTCACCATGTTGCTGAGTTCACCCCCGTATTCATCTTCGATTTGCTCAATGGAGAAAGGATTATCGTCAACGTATTTCATTTTTTCGCTGACTTGCTTGATGGGCTGCATAATAGTTCGACTGAACCAGTTACTAAGGAAGCTGACTATAAGAAGAGATAATGCTATCATAATAAGGAAAAAGAAGAGCATGCCATGCCGTGCAAACTGATTGAGTTCTCGATTGTAGCGATACACCACAAGATTTGACGGGTTATCAAAGATATCATAATTAATCAGGAGTCCGAAAGCAAGCTCAGAATTCATTCTAATAATGGATTCCTTAACGTGTTTACCAAAAATGTTCTTTAAGCTTCTTTCTAAATCTGGCAAAAGATCATTGAACTGTTTATCGGCTGCAATGAGATTTTCAGAGTATGCAAGGAGTACAATATTGGGATTTCTCGCAATGCCGAGGTTCTGGTCTGTGATCTGATGAACGACCACTAATAAACCTGCAATTGAGCCGAGTGTGGTTGATTCGGACACAAGAGGGGCAAAGCTGATATGATATACTTTCTGTGAATAAGTTGCCATGAAACTTCTGGAACTGTTCAGTTTTGCCAATATGAACATTCTGGATAGATAAGTATCAACAAGCTCCCAACTTTCTCCATACAAAATGTTTTGCGTATCATCATATATGGTGATTACTCCAGTGAATGGATCAGACTGGTACTGCGCAATAAGCGCATGAATTTTTAGTCTATTATCATCAGATACCGAACGAGCGAGTTCGGGATCGTTTGCAATTTGATTCGTGAAATTGTTGAATTCATTTGTTAAATTTAGCTGAGAAGATTTTACCGAAGTAAGCACTTGAGAAATTCTATCATCCTCAAAACTATAGATACTGATGCGGCTTATCTGCCAAATAATAAAAAGCAGTAAAAATATGAGCGAAATGGTGACCACGAAAAAGAGCACAAATATCTGCTTTTGCAGACCAGCTCTCTTTTTCTTCAGAGTTTCAGGCATAAAGATGTCTTAAAAGTCAAATGAATATTTTAAATTTCCAGAATAGCTTTAACTGTTTTGTGGAATTCTTCGGGTTCTACAGGTTTATCGATATAGGCATCGGGTTCAGAGCCGAGTGTGATACCCATATCCTTGGCATCATAACGAAGTCCGGTAGTTGAAGCGATACCAGTAAGCATTATTACAGGAATGCTATCAAGCTCTGGTTTTTTCTTAAGTTCTTTGAATACCTGGAAGCCGTTCATTACAGGCATCTGAACATCCAAAACAATAAGATCCGGCTGAAACTCCCCAGCTTTTTGCAATCCTTCAAGGCCATTGTTGGCATATTCGACTTCAAAATTACCAAGCTCAGACAGCATTGCTTCGACAAAGGCAATTGCATCCATTTCATCATCGATAATAAGTATTTTTTTGTTCGCCATTGTAATCCTCCTGGCAAGATTTTATTTATTCTTCTTTTTTGGTAATACAATAGTAAATTTAGTACCTTTCCCTTTTTCTGAATCGACAGAAATATCACCTCCATGTTCTTTAATAATTTTATATGATACTGCAAGTCCCAATCCTGTTCCTTTCGAGCCCTTTGTGCTGAAAAACACCTGAAATAACTTTGCTTGAATTTCCGGAGGCATACCGATACCTGTATCTTTCACATGTATTCTAAACGTTTTTCCGCTTGTTGATTCTACAGAGACATGGACTTTTGCATTATCAATTTTTTCGCAAGCATCGATCGCATTAGATACAAGATTTAGTACCGTTCGCTTAACACCTTTCGGATCGATCTGTACTTCTTTAAGATTATCTTCCGGTGTAAAATGAAGGGAAACGCCTTTCTCCTTTCCTCTTTCAAGCATGAGCTCATAAACACTTTTTACCAGTTCATTGGGATCGACCGAGTCGTATTCCGGTTCTCGTTCTTTGGAGTACGATAGCATGTCCAGTACCAGCTCTTTCATAAATGCATTGTTCTTTTTTACGATTTCCCAGCCCTTGCTCACATTCGAGAAATTCTCTTTTTTAAGACCGAGATCAAGAATGTAGGAACCGCCTTGGATGCCGTTAAGAATGTTTTTAATACAATGTGCAAGTCCCGAAACTGTCTGCCCGATCGCTGCAAGACGCTCGCTTTTAACTATACGCTCATGTAGCTTGGCATTCTCGATCGCAATTGCTGCCTGAGACGAGATCGCTTCAAGAAAAATTATATCTGCATCATCA
>Ga0136651_10000933_pt1 | contig 16140 bp, 10 predicted proteins | sample Mar14236cmmetaG_FD_94867 | JGI IMG/M metagenome (GOLD analysis project Ga0136651, IMG submission 94867) | Marine hydrothermal vent microbial communities from Guaymas Basin, Gulf of California to study Microbial Dark Matter (Phase II) - Marker... ...
CTCTTAACCCCCGCCCCCCGGGGCATGGTGGGCCAAGGGAATTGAGAAGTATTTGAAGAGACAGACGACTGGATGCTTGGTTTGAAAGAGATATTCGGTCAGATACTATTAATCTTTCAAACCTCTGCACACCGGTATCCTCCAATCGACGATCCGGTGCTGATAGATGGGAAAGTCCCGATTCTCTTTCCAATCGGCGGAAGGGACTTACCACAATATCCCATAAGATCACTTTGCGTAAGGGATATTGAAATTCCTATATGATAAAGAATCCCGAATATGTGAAACAACCGGAATCGAGGGTGGCTTCGATATTTTCTGAAGGGAATCTCTCTCGTAGGGGGTTGATCGATCAATCCCTTCTTTCGAGGATCCGAAGGAAGGAGCTCGAGATCATTCGTCTCCTATCTTCATCTCGCTCACGTTGGATTCCACCGGAATGTTTCCCCCCAGGCCGGGTCCGGGCAGGGAGCTCATGTCCACCGGGGACGCTTTTTCCACATGTCCCTCGGGCTTGGGGGCGCCGTAGAGCTCCTCGTAGGAGACCTTCCCCGGGCCGATCTCTTCTTCAAGCTTCTTTCCGAACGGGTCCTTTCCGTCTTTTTTCAGCCGTTCGATATGTTCCAGGAACTCCCTCTCCTCTCTCTCCTTTTCCTTCCTCTGTTTCCGGACCAGAACAAATCCCACAACACCGAATATGACCAGTATCACCAGGATCCCCGCTACGACCATCAGATTCGACGGACGTGCGAAGTCTCCGAATGGAGAGGAGGATGAACCGGTCCCGTTCTTGAGAGGGGATATCTCTCCCACCGTAAGTGCTCCCTCGCCGCAGGTATCGGTCACGATGTATCTCTCCGCCAGACCCCCCAGGTCAATAAAGGGGACCTCATGGACCGCCACGGCAAATACATCGAAGAGGTCGGGATCGATGGGATATTCCAGACCGTTCTTCGTGAGCTCCTGGAAAGGTATCGTCCAGACAAGAGTGCCTTTATCCATTATCTTCCCTGTGGAGTTCTCGTTGAGTGACGAATCCCCCAGGTAGCTTCTGCTCGAGATGATCATGGGTCCTTCGGGCAGTCTGGAGGGAATCTGGTCCCATGACGAGAGATTGGAGAAATCCACGTACTCCTCGGAGAATGCCTTCCTGACCACGAATACATGATAATGTACCGAGCCGTCCACGATGACCGAGTCCTTGACGTCAAGAAGGATCTGAAGGGTATTCCCCCTTCTCTGGGTCCTCAGGGACAGTATGTCCACACCGCTCTCGCTCAGGGTTGATACCCTGAATACGCGCGTTTCCGGTTCCGAGGTCTTCCATTCCTCCTCGGTCTTGACAGCGTCTCCCTCGGGGTCCGATATCTCCCTCTCAAGGTTTCCTTTGGCTATATCCTCCGGAGCCTCCACATATATGGTGAGGTTGCGGGATACGGTGTACTCCCCGTCGCTCACTGTCAATGTGATGGTGACATTCCCGGAATGTGAGGTGGAGTAGACATGGGATGACGTCTCCCCGGTCGATGTGGAACCGTCACCCCAGTCCCATGTGAAAATGAGATCCTCGGTATCCGGGTCACCATATGATGAAGCCCAGAGGGTGATGGTCTCCGACGGGAGAAGCGTCATGTTTCCCGAAATGATCTCGATACCTCCCAACGTGGGGGGATCGTTCCTGGGCTCGATACTGAGAGCGACATCCACTATGAAGTAGCCCCCTCTCCCATCCTCCAGGGTTATGTTGAACAGATAACTGCCGACATGCTCCTGCAGGGGGGATATCAAGACGGTCCCGTTGTTGGGGAACACCTCCAGGAACGGCATCTCCGCATGTGTCGCATTGGTCGTGAAGGATAATGCCTCGAGAGGGTCATCGTCATCCCCGTATTCCATCGTATAGACCATCGTTGTATCCTCGACACCATACATGTTGAACAGATGACCCTCGAGCACTGCACCGCCTATCCTGGTGATGAATGGGAGATCGTCGACCTCCCTGATCTCCATGATGAAGCTGTCGGTCACCGAGCCATCCCTGTCGTATGCCCTGAATGAGACAACTTCCTCACCATACCAGTTCCGCATGGGTGTTATCTCGACCAGTGTATAGTTCCATGCGTCCTGCCCCTTTCCCACCGTATGGTTCACCATTCTCACATCCAGGTATGTGTTGGATGAGGTTATCTCGAATCCGAGAGGGTCCCCCCCTGATTCTATGAAATGGGTGGACAGATTGAGCGGGGGTTCGAGCGAATGGTCCTCGGCCTTGCTGAATCTCTCGGGCCACGGGTCGGAGCCGTTTATCTGGGGGATCGTCGTGAAGGACCATACAATGGCCCTGAGCGAGTAGGAGGAGGCAACGGGAACATACTGGGTATTGCCATCCAGCTCCAGGTATATCCTGAATATCAACCTGATGTCCAGGGGGCCGTCATTTCTCCTCTCGAACGAGCCTCCGGGCTCCACCGTGGACAGCAGGTCCTCGGTTGAGTTGAGTATATCCAGTTTGAATGGCGAGTTTGTGATGAGGGAGACCTCCACCGCAAGATTCGGTTGAAGATCGAACTGGTGGTAATCCACGATGTCGTGTGTGGGGTGGAGGGTTCCCCCCACCTCCTTGCTGCCGGAGAAACCTGTCGCTCCGGGCTTGTTGTTGCCGTCGAAGAGGTTGTTGTTCTCGTCCTGCTGGCCTCCCATCTGGTAGCTGTAGCTGGAGGAGCTTCCCGGCGGATCGGAGACCACCTCCAGAAAATAATCACCATCGTATGGGACGAAGAACTCGATGTCAGATATTTCCCCGTCCGAGTACAATCTTGCAAGGGGCCGGCCGTTCGGTTCATAGAGGAAGCCTTCCACGTTCGCTCCATCCGTTTTCGTAAGAGAGAGGACAAGACGCTGTGCGTGCGCCCCCCCGTTCTGATCATCACCGATCAATCCTACGATCCTGTACACATCTCTTGTATTCACGGAATCCAGGTCTCCGAACCTGGGGTTGGTGTCATAATATATGTCGGTCGCTTCTTCGAACAGATATTCATTGGAATAGGCATCATTTCCCGTGGGAAGAAGTGCAGAGATGCCAACGGCAGCGGATATCAGAAAGAGGACCAGAACATAATGACGGAAAGACGAGAACATCCTATCACCCGGGGAATGGTGTAAAGTTCATACAGGTATATATTGGATTACCCCCCGTGGAACTTGACATATACATTTTACCGGGCCATCACGGGCATGCAGCGACATTTTTCCGGCGATCGCAGCCAGGCGGGTTTGAAGCTTGTGCGCCGTGCCAAGGAACCGGTTGAGGAAGACCGTCCTATAAACCTGTATGGAGTTTCAGGGGACGAGTCTGTGCTTGTCCCGGGGGAAGAGGACAGTTTCCCTCACGTTCGAGGAACCGGTGATTATCATGGTAAGCCTCTCGACTCCCAGACCCCATCCCGCGTGGGGGGGCATTCCGTAATCGAACGCCTTGAGATAGAATCCGAAATCTTCTGGGTCCATCCCCCTTTCTCTGATGAGTTTCCTGAGAAGCTCCGGGTCATGCACCCTCTGGCCGCCGGAGACGAGCTCCTTTTCCCCGTAATTGAGATCGAAACCCTGGGACACCTCCGGATCGTCCGGATCCGGTTGGATGTAGAAGGGTTTGAGCTTCATGGGCCATTTCATTATGAAATAGAGGGAGGGTCTGTCCTTTGCTATCTCCTTGAAGCCGTCCATGGGAATGTCGTCACCCCATTCGATGACCCTCTTCTTACCCGTATTCTCATCTACAACCTCTATACCCCTTGCGGAGAGCTTGTCGATTATGCAGTTATAGTTGAGCCTCGGAAAGGGTCTTTCCGGTGATACGAGAGTCTGCCCCATGGATTCGAGCTGCATGAAATTGTGGTTCAATACATTGGAATATACTCTCTGGATGACCTTTTCAAGAACATCAAGGGAATCGTCGAGCGTTCCCCATGCCATCTCGCAGTCGATGGAGGTGTACTCGTTCAGGTGCCTCACGGTGTCGTGCTCTTCGGCTCTGAAAGCGGGACCGATCTCGAACACACGGTCCAGACCCGTGGCCATCATTGTCTGTTTGAACAGCTGGGGTGATTGGTTCAGAAAGGCCTTGCGGTCGAAGTACTTCATCTCGAAGAGGGCAGTCCCTCCCTCCGTGGCCGTAGCCACTATCTTCGGGGTCTGTATCTCGATGAAGCCCTCCTCGAGGAATACCTCTCTAACGGCATCAAGGATGGTCGACCTTATCATGAAAATGGATTGTATCTGTGGTTTTCTGAGATCCAGAAAGCGGTTGTCGAACCTGGTGTCCATGTCCGCATCCACCTTGTCCACCACTCCAAGTGGCAGCGGGGTCTTGGCCTCTCCGGCGATCTTCACCTTGTAAGGTATTATTTCCCACCCCGCCTTCGCCTGCGGGGACTGCTTCACAATACCGCGAACACATACCGCCGATTCTCTTGGAACGGAAACTATCAGATCGAAAAGCTCCCTGTCCATTGTCTTGGAGAGGGCGGTTATCTGTGCGATACCGGTCCGGTCCCTGAGATGAACAAAGGCCATCTTCCCCAGGTTCCTGGTATACTGGACCCACCCGCAGAGAGTTATTTCCGTGTTGTAATCATCCTCGCCTATCTCGGCGGCGAACTTGGTCCGCTTCCAGATGGTCTCATCGTCCATGGGATCAGAACTCCCGAACGTCTACGAAGGGCCGAAACCGGCTCCTTCCTTGGCGCTGAAATCAATACTGATATTTATGGGTGACCCTTCCATCCCACCTTATTAGCATTTCCGAACTTTCATTTCATTCCCGATCGAAAGGGCCCCTGCATTGAGTTCGGTACATTCTCTCCTCGCGCAGGGGAAAGGGATCGGATTACCATTTCAAAGTGGACAATGTTTTCTGTTCCGGGGACCTGGAGGACCTTTTTCAACTGGCTAGAGAAAAAAAAAGAAAAAAAAAGCATTATTCAAATAGTTGAGAATATAGCATTGTCATATGAAAAAACACAAACAATTCGTCAATGAGTGAATAAAAACGGGAAACTGTTAAATAATCCATAGCCATTTTTCACTGATAAGGTGAGCTTCAAGGGGACATAGCCTCACCTGGGACAATAAATCATAGGAAGCTATGTGAAAACTAGGTGGTGATGAGTATGGAGAAACTATTCGGAAAGAGAGCCGTTGCCTTATCATTGGCAATGGGATTCGCACTGGCCGCTTTTGTCGGGCTGTTCGCCGTGGGGGTGGATCTTCCCGCGGATTTCACGATAGTCGTGGGTGATGAAAGCGGGAATTTGGAAGATAAAATAGGTTATGTCGGCGACGACTTTGTGTTCCTTGTTGATGCTCAGCCCTTCATTGATGCATCGGATTACATGAACGTTTCCGACAACCTGACTGCAACCCTGACCATCGGGCTATCCACTCCGCTCGAGGCGGATATGTCTTTCTGGGACACCTCCGACGTGGGTGGAAGCATCGTATGGATGTACACGTGGACAGCCGATGTGGCAGGGACATTCGACTACTCGGTGAACATCACGGATAACGGAAACTCTTCCAACTATCTCGTTGCAGAGGGGCAGATAACCGTTCTCCCCGTCGTAGCCTTCAACACGGGGTTCGATGATACGATAGAGATAGAGGAGGATGCGGCAGAGGCGTTCACATGGAACCTAACGGATGCATTCACACCCGCAGGTCTCACATATACCATCACATGGCCCGACGAGCTGGACGCGGTCATGATAGATGATTATGTGTACAACATCACACCGGCAGTGGATAACTTCAACGGTGAGGTGACCGTCGTGATCAATGCCACCGACTCCTATGTCGGATACATGGAGCACAACTTCACCGTTACCATAACACCGGTGAACGATCCTCCCGAGATCGAATACCTCATGATGGACGACACCCAGCTCGACATCGAACTCTGGAATTACACATGGGTCGATGAGACGGAGGGCAACATGTCCGAGTGGAGGAATGTGGTCAACATTTCCGGTGAGGAGGAAGTGCCCATCTCGTTCATGGTGAGCGCAATGGATGTCGAGACACCCATGATGAACCTCACCTACGAGATCGATAACCTCGGAGGGCCCTTCGAGGCCGCACAGGACCTGAACGAGACAAATATGACCATACCCTACAACTTCACCGTTACGTTCGAAGAGAACGAATACGGTGACTTCTGGGCAACACTGAACGTTTCCGACGGTGAACTCTATCAGGAAATATGGCTCTACTTCACGATAGAGAACGTAAATGATGCTCCTACCGGAGAATGGGGTGATTCATATCAGGCCGAGTTCAATATCAAGACCGGCGAAGAGGTCAACGTATCCCTTGCAAACCTTGCGGATGTTGACGGAGATACCGTGAGCATTATCTGGAAGATAGACGGGACGGCTGTAACTCTGGACACGGATTACTTCCTTTACAACTGGAGTGACGCAGGAACCTACAACGTTTCCGCTGAGATAACCGACGGCACCGAGACCGTTGCCATCGGATACTTCATGGTCAACGTTGAGGTTGCGAATACCGCACCATCTATCATATCAGTGCACGCCTATCCCGCTGATCTCGAGAATGCAGGAGCGGTCGATATTGCAGAATTCGTTCTCAAGGGCGAGGTCGAGGAGGGGACGGATGTGGAACTCACCTGTACCGCCACTGATGCGGAGGGAGACGAGCTCACATACACCTGGACCAACGACCAGGACTCCTCCTGGACCGGCAATGGTGCGACATTGATAGTTCCTGGTGATTACTTCCAGAAGGGGCTTTCCTATACCTTCACCTGCACGGTGGATGACGGCACCGAAACCGTCTCTCAGGACTCCAATACCATCAAGATAGTGGAGAAGGAAGATGAGGCCGACAACATCCTGGCGACTATCCTGATAATCCTTGCCATCATCGTTGGCCTGGTGATCCTTCTGATCATCATTCTGGTGGTGCTGAAGGGCAAGAAGAAGGAGGAGCCCGCACCGGAAGAGCCGGGGATGGGTGAGGGGATGCCTGCCGAAGCGGGAGAGGCTCCGATGGAGGGAGGCGAGATGCCCCCGGAGGGAATGGAGCAGCCCATGGAAGAGCAGCCTGTACCACCCGAGGAGCCGGTCCCGGAACAGCCGGTGCCCGAGCAGCCCGCACCCGAGGAGCCGGTCCCGGAACAGCCGGTGCCCGAGCAGCCCGCACCCGAGGAGCCGGTCCCGGAACAGCCGGCACCGGAGCAGCCTCCGATGCCGCCGCAGCCTCCGGCGCCTCCTCAGTAGGGAGCCGGAGCTTTTGACAACGGCGCTTCCTCACGGAAGCGCCTTTTTGTATGAAGATTCGGTGTGTTTCACCGAATCTTCACTCTTTTGTTGTTGTGAGCATCGATCAGCATGGGGTTGATGCTCATGAGGTTTTTTTTACATTTTTCATCATATTGAAAATTCAAGCTATCCAGTCGATCATCTCTATGGATACGCCTTGATTCCTCTTGCTTACAATACATCCGGGGTGGGTTATGAGTTCGGATACGAATGTATTATCATTCGTGTCCGATTGTTCATCCTTTCCACGAACGACATAATTGCCCGGATCCCATGTTTTTCCATCAAAATCGATATATCTGCTCCATGCTTCGGGGTGACCGATGCAGTATCATGTCCTCACAACGGAGAGATGCAACCTCTCCTGCACCTACTGCGGCGGTACACGTCATTTACCTGGCATCCCTCTGGAGGTGGAGTATGATATCGAAGAGCTCGTCGATTTCATTTCGAAGGACAGTGAGGCCGTGATCGGGTTCTACGGAGGAGAACCGCTTATGGCCATTCACAGGTTGGAGGAGATCATGGACAGGGTTCCGGCAAGGGCCTTCACGCTCCAGACCAATGGGACCCTTCTGCACCTGTTGAAGAAGCCCTACCTTGAGAGGCTCCATTCGATACTCGTTTCACTCGACGGACCCGCCAGTGTGACGGATGCTTCAAGGGGAAGGGGAACGTATGATCGTGTAATGAGGAATGTGAAGGATATCAGGAGAAGGGGATTTGGGGGAGATCTCATAGCAAGGATGGCGTTCTCGGACCACGGGGATATATACCGTGACGTGACGCATCTTCTCGAGCATTTCGATCACGTCCACTGGCAGCTCGATGTTTTCTGGAGCGACCTCGACTCCAGGCCGGATCTCGAAGAATGGTTGGATAGGTATGATGAGGGGATCGGCCGATTGATATCCCTCTTCGGGGAAGGGCTCGGGGAGGGCAGGGTTCCCGGGCTCGTCCCTTTCATCCCCATTCTTCGAACACTCATAACAGGTGTGCCGCATCACTTGTGGTGCGGGGCGGGAGTGGATTCGTTCGCCATCATGACCTCCGGGTCAATAGAGGCCTGCCCCATTGCACCGGAGCTGCTCTATTCCAATGTGGGGGACATCCGAACCTCCACACCCGAGGATATACGGAACTCCAGAAGGATCGGACCCCCCTGCACGGAATGTGACATCTTATGGGTCTGCGGCGGAAGATGCCTGTATGCGAACCGGACCATGTCATGGGGAAGGGAATGGTTCGACCGCGTCTGCTTAAGCACCCGGAGAATGATAGAGGGACTGAAGGGACTCGTTCCCCTTGCAATGGAGCTTCTCGACAGCGGGATGTTAAAGATGGAGCAGCTCGATTATCCGGAGATCAACAACGGATGCGAGATAATCCCCTGAACTTCCGGGGGATCGAACCCCAGTTCAGATGTACCTGTTCAGAACGGATTCGATATGCTGCTGGGGAACCGCCCCTATGATCCTGTCGGCCAGCTCCCTTTCCTTGATGATGAGCAATGTCGGGATGGACATCACCTTGAAAGCGTTGGCCGTTGAGGGGTTCTCGTCCACATTCAGCTTCCCGAACACCACCTTCCCCGCATACTTCACCGCAAGGCGCTCCATGATGGGAGCTATCATCCTGCAGGGAGAACACCATACAGCCCACATATCTACAACGACCAGGGGATATCTGGATACGACATCCCTGAAATTGGCGTCTGTAAGCTCCACCGGCTCGGACGGCCAGTTTTCCATCTCCCTTTCTCGTTCAAGCTCCTGACGCATCCTGCGCGCTTTTCGTTCCCTTATGGCCCTGAGTTCCTCATCGTCCTCACTCATGGATATCACACTCCTCTACGCTAACGGGGTCATAACATGTATCCCGTAATTGTTAGTTTTGATGAGGATCAATCACCTATCCCGTGTCATCCACATGTTGATAGAGGGAGGTTTCCGAACCTTCCATCAGGGGTGAGAAGGAGACAACCTCTTCGACGTAATCATCCAGCCACAGTGCTTCGGGGTTTCTCCTGAATATCATGACACGGGAGTCGTTCTCCTGATGTGCTGCGTTGTGATACTTGAATATGATGTATTCATCGGTCAACGCCGCAACCTCCACCTTCCCCGTAGTGTGGGAGATTATGAAACGTGCCCTCTTGGCAAGTCCGGAGACCGCCGCCTTCGCCTCCTCGAACATCCTGTATCCTTTCTCGATGGGAATCGCGAAATCCGCATTACCCACGGTGGGTCTGCACTGGAAGACGTAGTATGGCGGGATCCCCACGGCCGTGAGTTTGTTGAAGAGCTCGATCAGGATGTCCTTGGAATCGTTGATGCCCTTTAAGATGGGGGTCTGGTTCGCCAGTATCGCACCGTTTTTCATGAGCTGGTTCAATGCGGACAGTGCTTGAGGGGTGAGCTCCCTGGGGTGATTGATATCGGTTATGATGTACAACTTCCTCTCGCTCTTCGAGAACCTGCTCACCAGGTCCGAAAGGGACGGATCCTCAAGGATGCGGTATGGATTGTAGACGGGTATCTTTGTACCTATTCTCACAAACTTTATGTGTTCCATACGATAGATCTGTGCCAGGATTCTCTTCAGGTATGTGGTTGGAAGCACAAGGGGGTCCCCTCCGGAGAGAAGAACGTTGTTGATCTCCTTGTGGTCTCTCAGATAGTTCATGGCTGCCGAGAGGTCGGGTATGGCATCCTGATTGTCCGCCATGAATATTCTCTTCCTGAAGCAGAACCTGCATACACCACCGCATGCCCGGGACATGAGTATGAGGGCTGTGGGGCCGTACTTGTGCTCGAGTCCTCTGGCAGGGGTGAACTTGCTCTCATTCGACGGGTCGAGGGCTCCCTCTCCGTGGAGCTCGGTTGTCGAAGGTATGATTATTTTCCTGATGGGGTCATCCGGATCATCCCAGTTGATGAGGGACAGATAGTAATTATTGGAATAGAACGTGTATTTCTCAGTAACCTTCTCGAGTTCCCTCTTCTCCTCCTCTGACAGACCCTTTACATCGGTTAAACTCCTTACGTACTCAAGTTTCATGTAATCACCCCTCCCCATGACCTTGCTGATCCCATCTGAGGGATAAAGCTCGCGAAACGAACGACTAATCAGAAGACCGATGTCAATCGACCTTGAATGGTGATGGCTTTGGGGAAATATTATCTTATTCTGAAGGTATTTAATATTTTCTTATATGCTCTACATAGAATTTTTCTGAAATATATATGGCTGCATGGAGGGTATTCTATCCCTCGATGGGCGGGGCCCCGGGGGTTTGGTTTTTCCGTATGCTTCAAGTTTATATATGGCTCCGGCCAATGTGGGGAACTCACCCGGTGAGGTAAGATGAATCGAAAGGAACCTGCGGTGGTTGTGGCCCTTGGAGGAAATGCTATCACGAGACCGGGAGTACCGGATACCATAGCGAACCAGTTCAAGCATACAAGGGAATCGCTTCCCCCCATCATCAGGCTGGCAAGGGAGGGGTACAGACTGGTCATAACACATGGTAACGGACCGCAGGTGGGCAACGCCCTTCTCAGGGTGGAGATAGCAAGGGGGAGCGCTCCCGACCTTCCCCTGGGGGTCCTTGTGGCGGATACGCAGGGCGGGATCGGATACATGATAGAGCAGTCCCTCCAGAACGCGCTGATGATGGAGGGAGTGGACCGTGATGTCGCAGCACTGGTAACCCAGACCCTGGTTGACAGGAACGACCCTTCCGTGAAGGACCCGAACAAGTTCGTGGGACAGTTCTACAGCAAGAAGGAGGCGGAAAGGCTTGCCCGGGAGAACGGATGGGTCGTCAAGGAGGACAAGGGTAGGGGTTGGAGGAGGGTGGTCCCTTCACCGAAACCCCTGAAGATCATCAACTCGGGGGTAATAAGGCGGCTCATCGATATGGGGGTCATCGTGATAGCCGCCGGAGGCGGTGGAGCTCCCGTTTTTTACATGGAGGACGGGAGGCTCGAGGGAATGGATGCGGTCGTGGACAAGGACAGGGCCTCTGCCGTACTTGCCCGGGAGGTCGGGGCCGAAGTGCTCGTGATAATGACGGATGCCGATGGTGTTTACCTGGATTTCGGAACTCCGCGGCAGAGAATGCTCTCCCATATGACCGTTGAAGATGCCAGGAAATACCTGGAAGAGGGGCAGTTTCCCAGGGGTTCCATGGGACCCAAGATCGAATCAGCCGTGGATTTCCTTGAAAACGGAGGGAAGAGGGTGGTCATCACTTCCATTGAGGACGGATACCGCTCCTTCGAGGGGGATGCCGGAACGACGATCACCCTCACTTGAGAGCTTCCTCTCCGCCGAAATCCCTGTAGGGGGAGAAACCTGAAAGTATCTTCCTGTCGTCCTCCGTCGATCTGTCGGTTATCAATCTGGCCACGACCTCTCCCAATCCGGGTCCCAGCATGAAACCCTGACCGCACATTCCGGTCATGTGCAGAAGACCCTTGACATCCCTGTTCCATCCCACGATGGGTGAACCGTCCGGGGACATGGGATACAGACCTCTCCATACCCTTCTAACCCTCAGATTTCTCAGCCTTGGAAGCAGCTCCACCATTCTCCTTGCGACCTGGGGAAGGAAGATGGATGTCTCCCTCTTGTCCGTTCCCACGATGGGCGGGTCGGGGGTTATGCAGAAGACCACCTGACCATGCCTGTTCTGGTAGAAGTAGAAGTTCTTGGATCCGGGGCCCGGCCTCAGGTCAACGACCATCGATGTGAAGAACCGCCTCACAGGCTCCGTGATGCCTCCCTCGTGGGAATCGGGAACAACGGGGACCTCGACACCGGCGGTCCTGCATATTTCCGCTGAATGAGGTCCGGCTGCGTCCACGACAACGGGGGCAGAGTAATGCCCCCTGTCCGTTGCAGCACCTGTGACCCTGCCGTCCTCCACGAGGATTCTGTTCACCTTCTCGTTGAAATGAACCTCCACCCCTGTTCCAACCGCCTGCATGTGGAATGCATGGGCGGCGATGAGGGGGGACGCGGAGCCGTCATCCGGCGAATGTGTACCCCCCATAAGCCCCTCCGTGTTAATTCCCGGGACAACCTCCCTTATCCTGTCAGGACCGACGAAATCTATGTTCAATCCATGTTCCTTCTGTATCGGAAGTATCCCTTTCAGGGCCTCTTCATCCTCCACCCTGAAGACCGGGAACGTGTATCCCCCTTTCACCCATTCGATGTCGTCTCCGTACCTTTCCTCCCATGTGGAGAATATCTCGAGCGACCGGAGGCATGTCAGGATCTTGGCGGTATCCGAGTGGGTTGCCCTCACGCCCCCAATGGCGTGCTTGTTCTCACCCTGCCCCGGAGATGCTCTCTTGTCGATAACGAGGGTCTTCACTCCCGAATTCCCCAGTGGCATTGCCAGCGGAAGGCCCACTGACCCCGCCCCTATGATGATGACATCATACTCATTCATCGTCATCACCCTCCTCGCATCCCGCAAAATATCCCAGGGGGACCTCCACGAACAGGGGTCGATCGGTCCTGTCGGTGATCTCGCTCATGTCCACCCCTTCCTCCCTGAACAATCGGAGTATCATCGGTCTGCACGTTTTCGAGCCGCATGCCCCCATACCGGCCCTTGTGACGGCCTTCAATTGATTGAGGTCCCTTATCCCGCTCCTGATGGCGTTCCTTATCTCACCGGCGGTGACCCTCTCGCAGCGGCAGATCACTGCATCGTCCGGAAGCAGCGCCTTTTCGTACTCCCCGACGGGAGAGATGCTCCTCTCCTGGAGGTGTATTCCTGCGATCTTCTTTGCGGCTGCCCTCTCCACCCTGAATTTGACCAGCAGCGTTCCCGGGAATCGGGGATTCTCGATAAGGTCGAGCACGGGATATCTGCCAAGGACCGCGCCCTCCTCATCGGTGAGGGGAACTACAGTGCCTTTTTCCACTCTCTCCCTCCATACCTCGTAGGGCAGGGTCACGATCGGATGCTCGGGGTCCTTCCGGTAATCGACAAGGGTTATCGCAAGACCGGGGCATATTCCAACGCAGTTCATGCACCCGATGCACCTGTCGGGGTGCGCAAGGTAGGGGAGACCGGTTATCTCATCTCTCTCCGTCTTCAACGCACCCACCGGACAGACGGATATGCAGGGATTGCAGGGGATCTCCTGCTTGCAGTGGATCATGGGGAAAACGCCTTCTTCCCTGTCATCGATATTCCCTTCCACTACTTTCCCCGGTTTGGATTTGAGCACCACCAGTTTGTTCTCCCATTCTCCCGGTATCTCTCCATCATATCTTCCAAGGGAGCTTGCTATCCTGAGCCCCTCGATCCTGCCAGAGAACATGGCAGCGGATGCCTCGGCAATCTCCTGGGCATCCCCGGCGGAATACGACGGTATCCCGAATTCCAGGGCCTTCCTGTGGAACTCGTTCATCTCATCGAGACCAACAGCAATCAGAACCGTATCCACCGGGTAGGTCCTCTCGGTCCCCGGAATGATGTTCCAGTTCCCGTCAAGTCCCGCAATGGTGGCCTTTTCAACCCTTTCTCCACCCTCGGCAGAAACTATGGTATGCGACGTGAATACGGGGACGCCAAGACGTTTGAGCTTGTCCGCATGGACCTTGTAACCTCCCACATGGGGAAGGGCCTCGATGAGCGCCACGACCTCCATACCTGCCTGTATGGCATGATATCCCGCTATGAGTCCCACGTTCCCGCCGCCCACTATGAGTATCCTGTCGGAGGAGCGGACCAGATCCCTGTTGACAAGGGTCTGGAATGCTCCGGCGCCATAGACACCTGGGAGTGTGTTTCCCGGAAAAGAGAGCATCTTCTCCCTGGCTCCGGTCGCAACGAGCAGTCTCCCCGGTCTCACCTTTCCGTAGGTCCCCTCCTTCACGACGCCCACGACCCCGTCGGAGAACACACCCACGGCTGTTGACCGCAGCCATACCTCCACCGATGGATATTTTCGGAGTTCGGCCTCCAGTATCCTCCCGATCTCGAATCCCCTTGTTCCCGCGTGGGAATCCTCCACCGATCCGAAGAACTTGTGGGTCTGGAGGACCAGTTTTCCCCCCGGTCGATCCTTATCGTCGATAAGCAGGGTTCCGATATCGAGCTTCCCCAGCTCGATGGCTGCGGAAAGGCCTGCCGGTCCTCCCCCGATGATGAGAACCTCGACCTCCTTCTCCGGTATCTCCTTCATTCCGGGAACGTCATCCGATTCCGGGAGGCTCGGAAGGCCCTCGACGCTCTCGACGACCATTCCCTCCTCGAGCGGCGTCATGCATGATTTCTTCGGAAGACCGTCGACCATCACGAGGCACTGGGCACACTGGCCGTTTGCGCAGAAGATGCCCTGAGGGCTGGCATCCTTGGCATGATGGCCGAAAACATGTACGTCATTTGCAATGAGCGCGGATGATATGGGTTCGCCTTCGAAACCTTCCAGCTTTTTTCCGTTCCAGGTGAAGGTGACCTTGGTGCGCTCCGGTATCTCGAGAATGGGATGCTCTTCTATCCTTCTCATTTAACACACCCCGTGGGGCTTCGGGTTGGAAGAAAGAATCTCGCTTTAAACGGAGAGCTTTTACATATCCCTTTTGATTCTCCCTTTCCCGTTGACCGGATCCGATCGACCGGGAGAGATGTTTCACACCGACTACCGAAATATATAAAGGATAACAAAGATGATTTGGAATATTCACCGAATGGGGGCTTTCGTGTGTCGAATCGTGGACCATACATTTTCATGCTCTTGATAATGGTGCTGCTGTCAACCCTGATGATCCATCCCGTTCCCGGGCAAACCGCGGATCAGGACCGGATGCGGCTGTATCTCCACAGCAGGACCGATACACTTGATACCATGCCACCCTCCACAACGGAGATAGATATACAGAACGATGTGATGTCCCCGGGGGAGAACTGGAGCTTCACTCTATCCTACCCCCTGACAAGGGACCTGCTTCTGGAAGGCATAAGGGATGGAAGCTCCGTTCATGTTCTTCTTCATCTTCAGGGTTCCATAGGCACCTTCATCGATGACTCCTACAGTCTTGATGTCAGGTTGAACTATGTGACGGAGACCGGTCCGTTGGTTCAGATTGCGGGAGGGATATTCAGGGGTCAGGAGATGCTCGAGGATGATCTGGCTCTTGAACTGACATCCCAGGGGGGGGAAACGGTGCCCTCGGGATCCTGGATCGAGCTCTCGATGACCCTTGAGGGTACTCCCCAGATAGCGGTGGCCTTCACCTTCAGGATAGATTCCACAGGGGGCTTCTCCTATCTGGAATTCGCAGCCAGTCCCGTAAGGGTGGAGGACATCTCGGTTTCGGTGACGGACGTTCACGGGAGGGAGCTTGATGAGCTTCTGCCCAACGGTCCCGACGAGGCCAGGACATTCAACGTATCCGTCGCCGTTTCCGATGCCTTCGGTGCCTATGATATATCGGAAGTGAACATCCTTGTCATGTCCGACAACGAGCTTGTCATTCTCAACCAGACCGGACAACCACGGGAGAACGGGGGGGAAAAGATCGCCTATACCAATTTCACATACACTCTGCCCGAGGGCACTCCCGAAGATGTCTATAACATAATCGCTTCCGTCACCAGCCGGACGGGTCAGACAAGTGAAGCCACCGGAGAACTGACAGTATCCTCGGGACTTCTCGTGACGGTGGACGACCCCGACAGGGAGGCCGACGCGGGGGAGACCGTTGACATCTCCATGGACATACTCAACGGTGGAGAGGGAACGGACAGGGTGGATTTCTCATACAC
>Ga0136651_10000934_pt1 | contig 16139 bp, 10 predicted proteins | sample Mar14236cmmetaG_FD_94867 | JGI IMG/M metagenome (GOLD analysis project Ga0136651, IMG submission 94867) | Marine hydrothermal vent microbial communities from Guaymas Basin, Gulf of California to study Microbial Dark Matter (Phase II) - Marker... ...
GGGAGTTCTCGACGAAGATGGTTTTCTCTGGCATCGAGGCAGGTTGAAAAGATTTGTAAAAGTTGGCGGAGAAATGGTCTCACTGGTTCGAGTAGAAAGTGTTCTGGAAAATCTGCTTCCCGAAGATTCTGTTTGCTGTGTGGTCGATGTTCCTAATCCTACTAAAGGAGCAGATATTGTGGCAGCGATTGCTACCAGCGAAATCGATCGCAAAAAAATTCTTAAACAAATGGCAAAAGAATTACACTCGATAGCAGTTCCCAAAGATATTTATTTTATCGAGAACATTCCTATGATGGGAAGCGGGAAAGTGAATTTCAGAGAAGTTGAAAAGATCTGCCGAGATATGCAAGAGAACGGAATTAAGGAATTGAAGAATACCTGAATTGACGATTAATGAAAGCACACTTTTTTGTGATAATAAAAGATTAAACAATAACCAACGAATTTATTCGTTGGAAAAGACAGAAACTCGACACGAATTTCCGGCTTCAGTCGGAAAATGTGCTGAATGAATTCAGAACGGGGTTGTTCTCATTTTCTCTGCCATTCACTAAAGTGAATGGTTTGTTTCTAAGTTCTTTGCTAAAGTTCTGATCAAGAAATTTAAGAAGATAACCTCAGCAAAATGCGATTAGATCAAATAGCTTCACCATAAAACTAAAACAGATATGAAACCCTGATATCATTTAATCCAAATTTCCATTGTATCTTCTCGGAATGGTGGAATTTACATATCAAATAACTGATCCCGCTTCCCATAATCGCTCCAACTACTACATCACTCGGGAAATGATTAGCAGATGCAACCCGTAAACATGCTGTTGCAGTTGCTGATCCAAACAATAAGGAAGCAATAAAATAATTTTTTCCTTGATTATCGAGATAATAAAAATAACCAAAAGTAGCAGCAGCAAAAGCGGTCGAACTATGCAGAGAATAAAAAGAATGCTGACTATTATTAGCGATCTTCTTCTCCAAAGAAATATTTTCATCATAGACAAATGGTCTTTTACGATGAGTTAAAGTTTTTGTCCATTTTCCGATTGCTGATTGCGTTATGAGGATTTCACCGAGTACAACCAGGTTGTCTTTCCAGTATTCTTTGTCATAAGTCAGGAAAAGAGTCGAACCGATTGTCAGGTAGATCGTGTAGTCACTCCAGTCTTTTAGCTTTACTGAATAAGGTTGGAAAGCGATCCTGTCAAAAAAGGGAACATCGTCTTTGGAAAGAGTGTTGATGTCATTTTCATTCAAATCCGGAAGCATCTTTTCATCAAAGTAATTGTTGCTCAAATCCAAAATCACCATTGAAGATAAAATTGCACTGGAATTGAGTTTATTTACTTTAAAGGTTTGCGAGAATAATAAAATATTTGATAAGAAAAAAAGTAATAATAAGGTTTTTTTCAATTATTAACTCACCCTAAATCCCTCTCTTAAAAAGAGAGGGACTTTCTCATTCCCAAATTTTATTTGGGAATATAATCGTATTATCTTTACTTTGATCATCACATCAGAAACAATGAATCTAAATGTATTATTCCTTTAAAAATTCCCCTTCTCTTCTCAAGAGAAGGGGTTAGGGGATGAGTTATAGTGTCGCAACCATCACAGCTTTGATCGTATGCATCCGATTCTCCGCTTCATCAAAGACAACAGAAGCTTCACTTTCAAAGACTTCATCCGTAACTTCCATTTCAGTAATCCCGAATTTATCGAAAATATCTTTGCCAACCTTGGTGTCTGTATTGTGGAAGGAAGGGAGACAATGCATAAATATCGTATTTTGATTACTGGTTTTTTCCATCAATTCGGAATTTACCTGATAAGGTTTGAGCAGGTTTATCCTTTTTTCCCAGATTTCTTTCGGCTCTCCCATCGAAACCCAGACATCCGTGTAGATCACATCAGCATCTTTGACACCGATATCGATGTTGTCGGTTATATTTGTTTTACCTTTTGATTTAGTTGCAATTTCCACACATTTCTCTACCAATTTATCTTCCGGCAGCAGTTCAGGAGGTGCAACGATCCTGATATCCATTCCGAGTTTTGCACCGCCAATTAGAAGTGAATTTGCGACATTATTTCTGCCGTCACCTACATAAACGAAAACCATTTCCTGATAAGGTTTTTTCAGATGTTCTTTGGCTGTCAGAAAATCAGCGAGAACCTGGGTTGGATGATATTCGGTTGTGAGACCGTTCCAAACCGGAACTCCGGCATATTTTCCCAGCTCCTCTACAACCTTTTGTCCAAATCCGCGATATTCGATCCCGTCATACATTCGTCCCAGAACTCTCGCTGTATCTTTCATCGTCTCTTTATGTCCGATCTGGCTTCCGGTCGGTCCGAGATAAGTTATCCGAGCTCCTTGATCAAAAGCAGCAACTTCAAAAGCGCACCTGGTTCGGGTCGATGTTTTCTCAAATATAAGAGCGATATTCTTTCCTTTCAGAAGCTGCTGCTCGGTTCCGGTATATTTTGCTTTTTTCAGATCAGCAGAAAGTTCCAATAAAAACTCGATTTCCTTGGGAGTATAATCCAATAAAGTCAGGAAATTCCTGTTTTTTAAATTATAAGGCATTGTTTCTCCTAAAAAATATTTTTGCCAAAGATTAAAAAACAGCTTTTTTGAGCAAGAATTTTATCAAAAAAAAGCGGGGAAATTTCCCCGCTTCTCGTAGAGCAGAACTTGTTCTGCTATTTTTTCTTAAAACAATTATATTTGCTTTTAGAATTGCCTGCAAATCTCCATTTTAGAATTGCCTGCAAATCTCCATCAGGAAGCGACTGCGTCGCTTTACATTAAATAATTAATGTACTCCAAAATAACTACGAAACCGTTACCTTAAACGATCCTTCCTCTGTATCGCTCAAGTTAGTTGCCTTGAGGATGGTTCCGCTGCCCAGGTCATTGGCAATGATGGTCCTTTCATCCCCGGCATCCACGGACACACCCGAAGAACAGGGATTCTCATCGTCTTCAAGACAGAACTTCAAAGTAGTCGGTCCGGTATTTTCCAATCCAAATACGGTTGTTGGAGTGATCCCTTCCGTCAGGATAATTGCGGTTTGAGCAGGCGGAACATTGCCGGTATGAATATCGGAGCCGGAGCCGGACTGGTTTTCATATAATAAATACTGCTTATATTTGGCAGGATTATCTATATAAATGATCTTGCCGGCTTTGCAGACATTCAGCACATAATCCCAGGCACTATTCATTTTGATGATCCTGTCCTGGGTGATAGCCTGACGCTCGCCTTTATAATATTCCTGGTCACGGTCGGCAGCAAGCAGTTTGTCATAATTAGCCTGGATATTATCGATCATGGTTTGATCGAATCCGGCAGCGATCAATTCTGCGGTGTATTTGGCAGCAGCATTGATCAGAACCAGCATAAATCTCTGCATTTCTGTTTGAGAAGAGCGTGCTCCCTGGTAGTCGTTAAAACCGAATTCGTTCAGGATATGCAACTTGTCTTTAAATGCTTCTTCCAGGAAGAAACACATTTTTTTGATCAAGGTGCGGTAGTCATCCACTGCGATGTTCACTGCTTCTGTTTTCTGTGCCAGGATGTCTATGATCTGGTTATCCTGGGGAGCGTTTTGGGCAGTCTGGATCGCTGCCAGGAAAGCATCCGCAAATAACTGCGTGAACTTGGCAGCAAAAGCAGTGAAATCCACCAGGTCATGCACCAGGCAGTCGTAGATGTAATACGCAATTTGAAGCATATTGGCATCTGACATGGCAAAGATCCTTTTGATGTCTTTGATCGTCATTTTTCCTCCTTGTCGCGGCGAAATGTAATGAAGCCGGACTTTTTTTTTGGTTTCATCTCGTTCCCAAACTCCTGTTTGGAAATGTGAATTTATATATACTGCATTAATCCATCATCAACAAAACAGGATAAAACAGTCTTGATAATATTAAAATCTATTTTGCAGCTTACTTGATGAATTGAGCAGTCTCTTTGAGAAGTCTTGCAGCTTCTTTGATGAATTGAGCAGTCTCTTTGAGAAGTCTTGCAGCTTCTTTGATGAATTGAGCAGACTCTTTGAGGAGTCTTGCAGTCTCTTTGAGGAGTCTTGCAGCTTCCTTGATGAATTGAGCAGTCTCTTTGAGGAGTTAAGCAGAGACATTGAGAAATTATGCTATTTCTTTGAATAGTTTTGCTATAAAATCTACAATGTCATTTATGTTGCTATAAAAGATCTATAAATTTCAAACTCTGTTACAGAGATGACAAATAATCAAATCAACATTTCAGAACAAAGCGATAATATTTTAAAATTGAAAAACCTTTCAATATATTTTTTAAGTTAAAGGTTTATTTTTATCAAGAATACTATAGAGATGCTCATGATCTCTATAGAATAGCTCATATATATTACGGAATATGTCTTGTGATAGTCTGATCAATAAAAAACAGCCGCAGAGTGATTTTGCGGCTGTTTAGAGCGGAATCTTTCATAATCCCCTCTTGAGAGGGGTGCGACTTTAGTCACGGGGTGTGTAGATTAAATCTCAAAAAATCCATTTAATTCCCCTTCATAAGGGGAAATACAAAGGGGTTATTTCAACATCAAGCATTTCTTCACTGCTCTGGTCTTGCCATCGACATTTAATTTATACAGGTAAACACCGGAGGATACGGTTTTATTATTATCATCTTATCCATTCCAGACTTCTTTCCAGATTCCTCTTTCTTTTTCTTCGTTTACCAGGGTCTTTACTTTCTGACCTTTGATGTTGTAGATTGAAATCTCAATTTTGCTTTTTTGAGGAATAGCATAAGAAATTGTAGTTCTAGGATTAAAGGGATTGGGATGATTGCTATATAAAACAAAATCGTTTATATCCTGATATTCATTTTCATCATTAAAAGTCTCTTCTAAAAATTCAGATATTAAGTTTTTCGATATTAAAGCATGTTCCTCGAAGGATTTTGGTTTGAAAGTACATTCTTCTGGTAATGAACGATCACCTGTTTCTTGTAGCTTCAGGTAGCAGTATCCTTCATCTATTAAAGCAAAAAGTGAATCTAGTACTGAAGGAGGATTATTAATCAATTCTTCATATCTTAATATTGCAGTTTCATAATCTTCTTCATTCATATATGAAGATGTTATTGCTTTTTCTTTTGGTAATTCTAAATTAGGATATAGATTTAAATTAACATTTTCAAGATATTCTCTCAACGACTGGTAATTTTGACCACTTAGTTTTTCTAAACAAGATAACCACTGGAAAGCAAAAGCTGCGGTTTCTGTTTCAGGATAATTATCTATAACTTCCTTCATGTCAATTTTTGCTGTTTCATAATTTTCTTCAAATGTTTTGATTATACCTTCTTCAAATATCGTTTTTTCTGGTGGTCTGCCTGGGGTAAAATCAAAAGCAGCGATACTGGGATAAAAACGAGCAGTATCTGAGTCATCAATATTATTACATGTGTCTCCATTACATATATCATGTTGCTCTCCACCGTCCCACCCAAGACTCATTAGTAAATACTGATCATAACTGCCAGGATTGTAATTATCATCAGAAATCTCATTAACATCAACCATGTTAATAAATGTTGTTAAGTCAGCAAAACAACTGTAAACAGATATCAATTCTGCATCGTTATTATTCGAGATTATATTTCCTGCAAAAACTGCCCTGTTTTCGTTACCTGTAGTGAATACACCAAATGTATTCCCCTCGATTTCAGTATTAAAACATCTTATTATACTATCGTAAATGTAAAGACCAGTTCCAGTGTTATTATTTATGAAACTATCATTGATGGTATTATATCCAGGTTCTTCATTAAAATAGTTAATATGTAATCCCCCTCCTTCATTATATGAAATATTACTTTCAAGTATTTGATGGAAACAGCCATATGTACTAATAGGTCCTAAATTGTTAGTATACTCCGAGTTATTAAAAGTTAAACGAGAATTATAAGCTCTTAATTGACCGGAATTTGTAAAAGTGCATCCATTTTCGAAAAGAATTTGAGTATCTTTTATTAAAAAATGATCAATATTAGAAATTTCACAATTTCTAATAAAACTTGTTACTGGATTATTACTGATCTCAATACCATCCCAATATTCGTCACCAATACAACCAATGAATACTCTATTTTCAGGACCTTGAGTAGCAAATACATCAAAATCAGAATCATTGAAAATTATCCTGTCTCCTGGTATTTCATTTTCCTCTGCGTCCCAAATTGCATGTTCAGAACTATATAATGTTGCTCCGGAAAATAAACGTAATATTGAAGTATTATTTAACATAAATAAGCTTCTATTTGATAAAGTAATATTTCCCCAACACTTTATTTCAATATTGTTTGTAATTATTTCTGATTCACTAAAGATTAAAGAACTACTATCATCTATTTCAAAATCTGAATAAATATCAGAATCCGTTAAATCAATATTACTATTTGATATTTCCATCATAGCGTCATTTTGTAAATTAATGTTAGAGTAATCGTTTACACTAATATTGCTGTTTGAAATATTAATGTCATTTGAAGCATTAATATTAAGATTATTTACATCTATTTCTGAATCACTTATGATTAATTTGCCTGCATCACTTATGTTTATGGTTAAATTTTGAACTGTTAATTCTCCATTTTTGATATACAATTCTCCATTTATAATATTAATTGTTGAATCAAAAATATTTAATTCACCTCCATCAATGAATAAAGCTGAATTATTGCTTATGTCAATTTCACTATACCAGATGGCTAACCAGGAACCTTCAGAAACTCTATAAATCCCATCATTCCAGTTCTCGTCTAAAAACCAATGTAAACCAGAAATGTTTTGAGTTCTTTGATATGGTATATAATTATGTTTTGTAACATTTATATCTGTTAAAGGTTCTATGTCATAAGAGCATTGTGCAATGTTATTTGTACCTGTGGTCTGAACAACTTCGTAAAAACTATCATCAACTCCTATAAAAGTTACAATTGAGTTGTAAGTTGTCTGAATATAATCATCGTCAAAATTTATATTAGGTATGCCGATATTACAAGGTTCACTTGTCCATATTTCAAGTGTTGGATCACCTACTATAGCTGATTTGTTTATTACATCATGTACTTCTTCATCATCACCTTCCAACCTATAATTCATATAATCCTTTATATCTCCTATAATGTATTGTTCATCATTGTTATATGGATCAAAAGTTGCTTCCATCAATCTTATATCGATTTCAGGAATCATGCTTATGAGAAGTTCGGAACTAAATCCCAGAAAAGAAATTGCTCCGGATGACTGTTTGTTTAGAAGGAATTCACTTATAGATACATTATAGTCTATATATCCAGTCTGGCAGGCAATACTGTAAACAACCGGCAATCCGTTGTTTGTTAATTGGTCTGCATGCTCTAAACCGAATAACCCTTGACTTGCCCATCCTGTCCAATTGCTTGTTTGTCCGTGTGCTGCAAAATTCCAGATTATGCATCCTTCATTAATTGCATTTATTAATGTTTCGTTGTTTACTTCTTCATCATTTCCGTATTGACTATTTATTGTAAATGTAGAATATACTATTTCAGAGCAGTCTTCTTTAGCTTGTTCAAAATACTGATCACCTGGATATTGATACTGACCTGCTGCAAATGTAAGATTGTGGAACCAATCTTCTTCCTGATATGGGTTTGTTTCATAATCAACTACTTTTTGAGCATAATTTGTTAAAGACTCCTCGTAACTACTATAATCTTTTACATAATCATGTGCATATACATCATCATAATAAGTTTTTCTGGGTGATATTCTTCCTACTCCTATGTCCGGTAAGAAATCAGTCCCGTGAACTGTTGAATAATAATGGTCAGATGGAAAATTTGTACCTGGAAAAAGAAGTGAATTTACAACACCATAATGAATTCTTCGAGAATTGTTGGGATCCCAAGGATCTCCTACTAATATTACATAGGTATCCCACCATATACTGAACCAAGATGATATATAATCCTTTATACTTTCAGGATCTGCTCCGTTGTGATCGTAACATACAATATCATATCCCTTTTTCTTTTTCCATCTTTTTAATTCAGATAAACAATCAGTATATCCTTCCCATCCAATAAATATTATTCTTTTCTGAGTATCAGTTCTTATTTCTTTACTTACAAAATCATAATTTAGGATACTTTTTTTATAAAGATATGTCATTCTTTCCGGAATACTATCTCTTGTATCAGTTAATATGTTAATTCCGCAATATCCATTATATAATAGTTCAAATTCTATTTGATAATATGCTCTAAGTTCATGGGTAACAGGATTGTATTGAATTGGAGAAAACTCTATTTCAACGACCCTATAATCTCTCATTATCATAGGATCCGATTTGATAATTATATTTTCCGGATAATATTGATTAGTATTGTAAATATCCATATCTTGCTGAAAAATAGGAGTTTGATCTCCAAATATAGACTGATAAGGATAAAGGTTATAATCAGTGAGAATAATATATTCTGATGATAATATATTTATTTGTACATCAGTATCTGCCGGGATTGCTATTTTTTCCCAGATTCTTGGTACTAATGGATCTCCCGATTTGCCTAATGCATGATGATTTACAAATTTTAACTTATCCCAAACAATCCCTTCTGCTTCTATCTCTTCTTTTAAAAATCCAGGTATTTCACAACTTATTGTTGTTTTATAATCGTCAGAGTTTAACACTGTTAGTTCCGGTTGTCACTGAAGACCACCTTGAAATCCTATCCATTCACCTGCAATAACCCCATTACTTAAAACAACCGCTAACAAGAGCAATAACTTTACATAATATCTCATACGATCCTCCTTTTTACTTTAATAATATCATTTTTTTTACTTCACTATTACTGTTTTTTGTAGTTAATTGGAATAAATATGTGCCCGGTGAAACATCTTTTCCTTCATCATCTTTAGCATTCCATATTACTGAAGATTTGTTTTTTATGTTTAAAAACTTTTTTACTTTCTGGCCTTTAATATTATATATAATTAATTCTTCATTACAGATATATTCGATATTTTGTGAAAATGAAATATTTGTATTATATTTGAAAGGATTTGGAAAGCAATATAATTCTTTTTTATTATTTTCAATAATATTCTCTTCAATAGAGACATTCCCATTATTATCAAGTTTAATTAATAAAACATTTCCATAATATGAACTGCAGATGACATAACCTTCATCCACAGCTTCACACATATCGATTGTTGGTTGTGGATAATCTCCATATGTATAATATGTTTCCCATTCTTCAAAACCGTCTTCATCTGTTTTAACAATATATGAAGTATAAACTCCTGAGTTACCAGCAAAAATATATCCTCCTTCAATTGTTTGAAAAATATTTTTTCCTTCTGCTGCTTCATCTCCATTATATGTTCTGTACCATTCTTCATTACCTTCGGAATCTGTTTTTACTAAATAAGCATCATATAGGCCAGGTACTGTTGGAAAAGAATGAGTTTTACCAATAGCAATAAATCCGCCATCTCCTGTTTGAACGGCATCATAACCTCTATCTAAATCCGTACCACCATAGTTGTTTCGCCATACTTCTTCTCCGATACTATTTATCTTTACTAATCCAATATCACCATTAATTTCTCCGCAGATGATAAATTCTCCATTATTTGTAGTTGAGATACTTTTCCCGTAATCAGATGTTGTTGTATCATATATATTAAACCACTCCTCTTCTCCATTTTCATCAACTTTGATAGTATAAAAGTTCCTATCTCTTTGATCTAACGAAGTGTATCCTGTAACTATATAACCACTGTCATTTGTACAAGCTACAGATATACCTGTCGAATGTCCTTCTTGTCCAAATGTGTTTTCCCATTCTAACTCTCCATCAGGATTTGTTTTTGCTATGTATATATGAGAATACATATATGCTGTTCTGGAAGCACCAATTATAAAACCACCATCAGGTGCAACTTTTATATCTCCTCCATTGCATGCAAATTCTCCTCCTAAAAACTCCTGCCATAGCATATTCCCTTCAATGTCAACTTTCATTAAAAAAAAGACATTTTCAGGATGCTCATTCATACTTTCATAAATCTTTCCAAATACGATATAGTTCCCATCAATAGTTTGCTCTATTCCCATAGAATGATCATTTACTTCTGTTTCGATCAGACTTACCCAAGAAGATAAAGATATGTTTATAATTGTTAGTAAAATAAATAAATAAACTGTTTTTCTTTTCATTATATTAACCTCAATCCAAAAGAATGAAATGATATAAAGTTGGCAAGGACAATTTTATTTTTTTCTTAAACCAATAAGAAAAAGCCGAAGCTAAAATGCATGATATATTATTACTCCGGCTTTTATGATTGATATGTTCAGTCTAGCATTCCGAAGTCTCGATAAATCGAAACATTCGGAAGTTATTTATTTAATCAGCATGACCTTCTTCAAGTTAGTTGTAGAATTTGTTTCCAATTTCAGGAAATAAATTCCGCTGGCTGCTCTATTTCCGGTATTGTCATTTCCATTCCAATTCAAGATTTGTTCATTGATGATGCTGTTATCCAAAATTGTCTTAACTAACTGTCCTTTAACATTGTACACACCAAGTGTAACAGGAAGTTTCTTGTCATCCGAATTTAGCTGCAATGAGATTTGGGAAGATGCATTAAAAGGATTCGGATAAACATTTATCCTGTTTTGGATAATCAATTCATTAATTTGATCATCATCCTCGATCCCAACAAAATCAGCAAAACCTTGTCCGCCGAATGCTCCCATATCATTTAATAATGTTCCCATTGCCGGATATAGAGCATAACCAGGATTTTCAGGATCTTCTACATCATTATAAGATGAGGAAGGATGACCAGCATCGATACAGGGAGAACCTGACTGTAAATGCCATAACGCAGAAAGTCCGTCATAATCAGGACCATCTCCGTCGGTCGGATTTCTAAATAACGGATCAACATCGATATTCCCTAAACCACCAAAACCTCCGGTTATACATGAATATACAACAACAGGTTCACTATTGATAAGAGTAAACATCTCTCCTATATTGATGATGATAGAATTTTTAAAAACAGGAGTTGAATTAAAAGCAAAGATCATCCCGGATTCGCAGTAATTATTCGCGATCGTATTGTTCAGGAAAGTTACATCTGATCCGCTTTTTATGCAGATAACTCCACCGGTTGTTCCGGAATTATTTACAATAATATTATTCGTTACTGTAGGAATCGAATTTGTAAATCTGATAACTCCTGCTGTTCCAACATTTGAATTATTTGAGATCACATTATTATGGATCAATACATCATCTGTATTGCTGACATCAATAGCCGCACCTGAATTAGTTCCGGTATTATTAAAAATCCTGCAATTGATGATATCCGCTTTCGCATCATCGATAGCGATCGCACTTGCGGAAGATCCCGATATCAAACAATTGTTTAGAACATTATCTTCTTCAGTATTGTTGAAGAAGAAACCGAACCAGCTATTATCAGAACTGAAAACTATTGGTTCCGCATCCTGTGCATCTGCAGCAAGAAGTCCGTAAACCGTAATACTGCTGTTATTAACAATAATCTCTGTGCCGGATTCGATAGTTAAAAAATCTCCCGCAGCAATTTCTGCATTTCCATTAATTATATATGGACTATTTTCCGCTGACCAGGAACCTGAAAGATTTCCGGAAATATCAGAGCCATCTGTAACTGTAATATAATCTTCCAGAGTAGATTCAGCAGATTCCCCATCAACTGTGATCCTCAAAGTAACATCATAAGTTCCGGGCGTGTCGTAAATATAAAAAGGATTTTCATCATTACTGTCTATTTCTCCATCTCCATCAAGATCCCATTCAAAAAGATCGATTCCGGTTTGAGGGAAAGAGTTGTTAGAAAATTGAACAAATAAGTTCGCTGGACCTTCAGTTACATTCGAACTGAACATCGGCAACAATCCGGTAAAAGAAGTTGAAGCTGCTTGCAGAATATCTTTGGTTCCTGTCCATGATTGAATGATGGCAATCGCATTAATATCAGCTAAATCCCAATCCGGATCAAGATTAAAAGAATATTCTGCTTCCAGTGTTTGACCAACATCAGTTAAAGTAAAGTCTGTTTCTCCTGAATAAGCAACCACTTTATTTACATAATCAGCTTGAGCATTTTCTACAAATCTTGAAATTGCAAAAAATATTTTATTATTGCTTGATGTGATATCCTCTGTTACCTCAATATTTGCAGTAAGGAGCAAGTCATCTCTTGTCATTGACATTTCCAAATTCATATCAAGTGGACTACTGACCGAATAAGTTTGGTTATATGCATTGTTGTAAGAAGTATAATTATTCCATGTCGGCTCAATATTTCCACCGACAATGACCCAGGGAACATATCCGTTTCCCGGATACCACCAATATCGACTATTTCCCCAAGAATCTCCAGTATCCCAAACTAATGGGATCAAATCTTCATGAGCATCGTAAAGTTGAGACAGCAAGTCCCTTGCTGTCGGACAACTTCCTCAACTAGCAGAACTAAATACTTCTCCCACGACATTCATTTGAGTGGCAAAAATAAATGTTGTCAAAAGAAGTAATCCTAAAATTAAACTTACCTTTTTCATTTTTTCCTCCATTTTAATTTTTTATTATTAACATTTTTTTAGTCATCGAAAAATCTTTATTATTTAATCTGTAAAGATAGATCCCGGTAGAGACAGGTCGGTTGTTTTTATCTTTTCCATTCCAACAAACAGAACCTGTATTATTATTTAAGGGAAGCTCCTTAAATTCTTTTACTAATTGTCCTTTAATGTTAAAGATCTTGATAGATGAGTTTTCATTACATTTATCATCAAGCTGGTATGAGATTGAAGTTCCAATCTGCTCAAAACCACCGATAATAAATGGATTGGGATAATTTCCTAAAAGTCTGGTTTTGATATTTGAAGTTGTTATCTCATTGATCGAAGTCTCTAAATCAGTTACAGGAACTTTTGTTCCCTGCAGAATTTCCTTAGTCTCAGCATCCTGGATAAAAGCGACCAATTCAAAATCCTCTGTAGTCTCAAAAAAATAAAAATTAAAGGGAACACTCAGTGAATCAGTATCAGAAAAATTTATAAATGATCCATTTTCATCCGGAAGCATTTGATATTCAACAAAATTCAAATGATCCTGTCCCTGCCAATCTGTCATGATGTTGGATTGAGTTAACACTACATGCAGAACAAGATTTTCATAAGAAATCGGAGCTGTTTTCTGTAAAAGAACATCAATATTAAAGTAAGGATAATATGTGCTATCGCTGAGTATTTCTATCTGGAAAGCAGTATTGATCGCTTTCCGCTGGTTATAAATCGGCAGATAGCTGCTGTATAAACTCTGATTGTGACTTCCTTCAGTATTCCTTTCAATACCGTCGAAAATTGCTGTCGGGTATGATGCAATTGAATAATAATTGATCCTGGAACTGCTTGCAGGGTTTTCATAATCATCACCGGAATGATACTGAACAACGGCAACATCATGACCGTTATTTACCAGATCATCAGCTCCCATTGCTGCTCCCGGACAATATCCGCTCCAGGTTCCGGTTGCGGTTTCCATGATAACCATATTTCTTTCATTAGTATAAGTATTGATGTATTTGCTAAGCAGATCGTTTGAGTTATCCATGTCAGTTGTTAAATTTGTATAGATCTCGACTTTATACAGTTCATTTTCATTTTCTAATATATAGGGATCAAAAGAAATTAATTGTTCCTGGTTTGGTTCAATTGTAATAGGAGAATGTGTATTAGAATAAAGTAAATTTTCATTTGCTAAGATATCGCAGGTTACATCAAAAGTTTCCGTATTTAATCCATTGTTTTCAATATATGCTCTGGGAATGATCTCCGTTCCCGGTTCATATTGAGGATCAAGAATGATTTCGGTTACTGCAACATCGTGCTCAAGATTGCTGTAAAGATAGATATCATCGATATACCAATAGTTTATATTGTAAGAATCACCAAAAAAATACCAGCATATCTGGAAATCGGAATATTCATAATCTTCAAGAATAAGAATAACAGTTTCTGCAGGAACAGAAGCGACCGGATTAATTTCCCAGATGGAATTCCATTCTCCTGCTCCAATCCTGGTTGCAACTCCCAGAGTATATCCAAGATGATAATGATCGACATTATGTTTAAACTCTAAAGAGATATTATCCACTCCAGTTAAATCCACTGTATTGGAAATCAATCTGGAAGTATTGTTAAATTGTGGTGACCAGGAAAATCTTACCTCCGGAATTTCTCCCCCGGCATTATTGGTATTATTTGCGTTCCAATTTGAACTATGATCATCAATGCTCCAACCTTCGGGTGGAAAAATTCCTGTATCAAATTCTTCTGTGAGAAATGTTTCTGCACAGATCAGGGCTGGAATTAAAACCAGCAGTACGGATAAAATGATGTTTTTCATCTAATCTCCTTTAAAAACTTTTTGGAAATAACAAAACATAAATAATGCTGTTCCAGCAAGAATTTTTCACAAATAACATTCCAGATATTTTCCTAAATGATAAATTTCCATCTAATTCTGTAAATCCTCACTTCTGTGGGAAAATCGATCAATTCGTCAAAATCATCTTTTTTAGAGATGATTTCTTTTCTCCCTTAAAGCGTAAGAAATAGATTCCGCTGGAAACAGCACTTCCTTTAAAATCTTCACCATTCCAAACGAGAGAACCTTTATTGTTTTGTAAAGGTAAATTTGAAAATTTTTTCACAAGTTGTCCTTTGATATTAAATATCTCGATGACAGGATTTTCTGTTATATTTGATGATAGTTGATAAGAAATCGTTGTCGAAGATTGAAACGGATTCGGAAAATTTCCAATAAGTTGTGAAGTATTGCTTTGATATTCATCATCGATTCCGGAATCTTCATAACCTGAACCTATTACAGTTACATAAACAACCGGGAAATTTTCATTACTGGTCGTGATGATAATATCACCTTGATAATCCATCTCTGTTATGGGAGTGAAAACGACATCTAAATCGATACTTCCAAAAGCAGGAACTGAAAAATTATCAGTAGTTTCAAAATTCGGTATGGAAAAGATCGATCCTGAAAGTTCGTTTTCCCAATAATTAGTGATCGTTAACTGTTCTGTTCCTGATGATCCGATAGCAACATCACCAAAATCGATCTCTGATGGTGAGACAGGATTAAGAAAGCTGAAACCGGTAATCGCTGCCTGCTGGATCGTATGTTTGTTCGGAGCAGGGTCATTATTCCATGTTTGAACAATAGCAACTGCTTTCAGATCGTCAGTATTCCAGTTCGGTTGTAAATTCACAGTTGTTTCATAAACAGCTGTTTCTCCAATCGAGGTTAGATTGAAAGCCTGTTCATCATAAGTAGCAACAGAAGCACAATAACTGTCACTGATATAACGGGTTAAGATCAAAAGAATTCTATTGTTGGTTGTCGATATATCACCGGTAACTTCTACATTTGCCTGAATTATATATTCACCCTGTGTATTTATAAAAAATGCAAGATCAATTGCTACTGGACTTTCCAGATCGATCAACATATTATATTTAGATTGATAAAACGGCAGCATATTAGTACCACCACCGACAACATCATGAATTCCGCCAAATTGAGCATGAGGAATTCCTCCGACTCCATAAAAATTTTTTCTGGAAGTGTAATTAGGACTTTCGTCATTACCATTTCCCTGCCAGATCAAAGGAACAACGCGTTCGTTATTATTGTATAATTGAAACAGCCCAGCCCGGGCATCCGGACAATAACCTCACCAGGTTTCAGTGAATACTTCTCCCACAACATACATTTCTGAAGAAAAAAGGTATGATGTTAGAAGTAATAATAAAATTCCTGTAAATACTTTTGTTTTTTTCATAAATCCTCCGTTTTTGTAGCTACGGATTTTCGCGGATTTAAACAGTTATTTCTTTATCCAATAATTGTCTCTCTCCGAGTAAATCAACAGCATTAATTTTTATTTTAATAAAATCATTTTTTTTATTATCCGGGTGTTTTCTCCCGATAGTTTATAAA
>Ga0136651_10000936_pt1 | contig 16118 bp, 16 predicted proteins | sample Mar14236cmmetaG_FD_94867 | JGI IMG/M metagenome (GOLD analysis project Ga0136651, IMG submission 94867) | Marine hydrothermal vent microbial communities from Guaymas Basin, Gulf of California to study Microbial Dark Matter (Phase II) - Marker... ...
CTCGGTTATTGTATCGACATAATCGACATTGAATTGCTTTTTCATAATCTCGATCGCCGGTATTTGTGTCCGGCCGTCCATACAATTGATGACAGCGGCAAATTTCCCTTCAGCCATTTATTCTCCTTTCTCCATCACTTATCGACTTAGATCCAGTATATGTCGATCATTTAATTTACAAAATATACCGGCTCAAATCTTCGTTTTCGATTATTTCGGAAAGCATTTTATCTACCATCAAGGCGGTTATCCGGATACTCTTTCTCTTGTTCGGCGCCTCGAACATGATATCCTCGAGAAGGGTCGTCATGATCGTATGCAACCGCCGGGCGCCGATATTTTCGGTGGTTGTGTTGACCTCCTCGGCAATCTCGGCGATTCGTTTTTGGGCCGCTTTGTCAAAAGCAAGTTTTACTCCTTCGGACGCCATCAGGGCGGTGTACTGCTTGAGAAGAGCGTTTTTCGGTTCGGACAGGATACGCACGAAATCCTCGGCGGTGAGCGAATCCAGTTCGACCCGGATCGGGAAACGGCCCTGCAATTCGGGAATCAAATCTGACGGTTTCGATGAATGAAACGCCCCAGCCGCAACAAAGAGTATATGGTCGGTTCTGACCATACCATATTTAGTCATTACCGCCGATCCTTCGACAATCGGGAGAATATCCCGCTGGACACCTTCGCGGGAAACATCGGGCCCGGTCTTGCTGCTTTCGCCGACGATCTTGTCGATTTCGTCGATAAATATTATACCCGACTGCTGGGTCCGTTCCATGGCATCGACAATAACATCATCCATATTGACAAGTTTGGAAAGTTCTTCGGAATAGATAATTTTGCGCGCCTCGGCGATTGTAATCCGGCGTCGTTTAGTCTTTTTGGGCATCAAACCGGAGAACATTTCCTGGAAATTGATCCCCAACTCCTCCATACCCATCGGCGAGAATATTTCCACCACCGGATAGCGGTCCTGCGGAGTATCGAGCTCGACCATCCTTTCATCGAGCTTCCCGGCCAGAAGTTTATCACGCAGTTTCTGTCTTGTGGCATTATCGGGTTTGGATTCCGGTATCGCCCTGTCCTTTTCGGCAAGGCCGATTGTTTTCGGCGGGGGCGGGGGTAACAGAAGATCAAGCAGTTTTTCATCGGTATTTTCCTGCGCCTTATCGGCCACCTGTCCGGCTGTTTCCTGTTTGACCATATTGACTGCCAGATCGACCAGATCGCGCACCATTGATTCAACATCACGTCCGACATAACCCACCTCGGTAAATTTCGAGGCCTCGACTTTCATAAACGGCGCCCCGGCCAGTTCGGCCAGACGGCGTGCAATCTCGGTTTTTCCGACCCCGGTCGGCCCGATCATAAGAATATTGTTGGGTAATATTTCCCGACCGATTTCTTCCGGCGCTTCCTGCCTCCGCCAGCGGTTGCGAAGGGCGATCGCGACAGATTTTTTGGCACGATCCTGCCCGATGATGTATTTGTCAAGATATTCGACTATTTCTCTCGGGGTCCTGGTTTCTTTGTTTATCATTGAATCGATTCCACAGTTATATTGTCATTGGTATAAACGCATATCTCGGCCGCGATATTAAGCGCCTTCCGGACCACCTCTTCGGCGGTAAGTTTGGGCTTGATCGATACCAGAGCCCGAGCCGCGGCCAGCGCATACGCCCCGCCGGAACCGATAGTGAGAATGCCGTCATCCGGCTCCACAACTTCACCGGTCCCTGAAATTATCAGGGAGTGCTCCTTGTCGGCTACCGCGAGTAAGGCTTCCAGCTTTTGAAGGTACTTATCGGTGCGCCAGTCTTTGGCCAGCTCCACCGCCGCTCGCGGGAGATTTCCTGAATACTCCTCGATCTTGCCCTCGAATCTTTCGAACAGTGCCAGGGCATCGGCGGCGGCTCCGGCAAAACCGGTAAGGATGGTATCATTGTAAATTTTACGGATCTTGACCGCTTTGGCCTTCATGACTGTATCATCGAAAGTCACCTGGCCGTCGCCTCCGATGGCAACCGATCCTTTATATCGCAAGCATAATATGGTGGTTGATCTGATCTTCATAGCATTCCTCTTGATTATGCCCTGGGATGGGCCTTTTTGTAAATCTTTTTCAACTGCTCCGTGGTCAGATGAGTGTATTTCTGTGTTGTTGCCAGTGTGCTGTGTCCGAGTATTTCCTTGATAGCCAGAATATCCGCTCCGTTTTCAAGCATGTGGGTGGCAAAGCTGTGGCGAAGCATATGCGGTTTGACCCGTTTCCCGAGACGGGCACAGTATTTTTTGACGATTCTGTCTATCGAACGCACCGACAACGAACCGCCCCTGAAATTCAGGAAAAGATGGCCCTGATGAGCCGGTTTGTCTTTTGCAAAACCGTTCCTCAATTCGATATAAAATCCAAGATCATCCAGAATGGCATCGCCAAGCGGTACAAATCTTTGCTTGTTTCCCTTACCGATTACATCGATCAGGCATTTTTTCAAATCGATATCATGCAATTTCAATGAGGCCAGCTCTGCCCGCCTGATTCCCGACAGATACAGCAATGAGACCATCATATAATCGCGCCAGGCCAGATAACTGTCCCTTTCAACCAGTTCGAACAATTCCGCCGCCTCTTTCTGCGAAAGAAAATCGGGGACTTTTTCCGAGTATTTAAGTTTGCTGAGTTTGCAGATGTACTTTGTATTTTTCTTTTCATACTGAAGATATTGCTGGAAACCGGACAAAGCCGATATAAAACCGGCCAAAGTGCGGACCGAAATCGATTCCTGCCTTCTTCCGGCCAGATATTTCCTGAGCAGAATCGAGTTGATATTCGGGTCGGGAGCGGTCGTCCCGTATTCGTTTTCGAGAAATTCCACCCAAGGCGCCAGGCTGGCTCGATAGGTTTTTATTGAGCCGGCCGACAGACCGCGTTTTTCCGCCAGATATTTAAAATAGTTGTTCAGTGTCTTTTTTAGCATGCTTCAAAATAGGTGATATTATAGACAACGTCAAATAAAATTGATTATGCCGAATTGACGGGTATTGACGACCTATTAATTTTCCTGATAGATCTTATGCTTGCACTCCGGGCAGGCCAGATACGGTCCTCGTTTCTGCGAGACCTTTTCAAGCATGTAGCCGTTGCCGCATTGCGGGCAGGTGGTATTGGAAGGTTTATACCAGGTTACAAAGTCGCATTTGGGATAATTGCTACATCCGAAAAACTGTTTGCCGCGTTTCGATCGTTTCTCGACAACATCGCCCCCGCATCCATCTTTTGGGCATTTTACCCCGGTCGATATCGGTTTGGTGTTTTTGCATTTCGGATAAGCCGAGCAAGCCAGAAACTTGCCGAAGCGCCCGGTTTTCACGACCATCGGGGAACCGCATTTGTCGCATTTTTCGTCGGTTTCGATATTTTCTTCACCGCCGTTAAGCGGTTTAGTGGTTTTGCATTCCGGGTAAGCCGAACAGGCCAGAAAACGCCCGTTACGTCCCCACTTGATGACCATCGGAGAACCGCAGTTTTCACACTTTTCTTCGGTAGCCTCGGTCAACGATTCCTTGATTTCTTTCTGTTTGGCCGATAAGGCATCGAGACGCCTGTCGAACGGACCGTAAAATTCACGGACCACATCAACCCAGTCCGATTTGCCGGTTTCGATCTGATCCAGATCGTCTTCCATGTGGGCGGTAAACTCGACACTGAAAACAGTCGGGAAAGACTCGACGAGGATTTTATTAACCGTCAATCCCAGTTCGGTGGCGAACAAACGTCGTTCTTTGGCCTCGACATATTTGCGATCCAGGAGGGTCGAAACAATGGTAGCATAGGTCGATGGACGTCCGATTCCCTCGGCTTCCAATGTCCGCACCAGCGATGCCTGGGTGAAGCGCGCCGGCGGTTTGGTGAAATGCTGAGATGGGAACAACTCGACCAGAGTCAGGGTGTCTCCCTCGCCTACTTCCGGGATAAAATCGACCAGTCCGTTTTCACCATTATCGTACTTGCCGTTGATGTTTCCATTTTCTTTCGTGTCTTCATATACTTTAAGGAAGCCGTCGAACTTCAGGGTCTGCGTATGGACATGAAAAAGATATTTACCGGCATTAATATCCACCGACGTGGTGCTGTAAACGGCCGGATTCATCTGGCAGGCGATGAATCTGTTCCAGATAAGGCTGTACAATTTAAACTGATCTTTGGTCAGATGATTCCTGATTTTTTCCGGCGGTAGATCGAGATATGTCGGTCTTATCGCTTCATGCGCATCCTGGCTGTTTTTCCTGGCGCTGTATTTTACCGGTTTTGCAGGCAGGTAATCTTTACCGAAATTTTTTCCAATATAATTCCTGACCGCCGCCACTGCCGAATCGGCGATTCTTGTCGAATCGGTTCTCATATATGTTATCAGCCCGGTGGCGCCTTCATCGCCAAGCTCGACACCTTCATATAGCTGCTGGGCGATCATCATCGTCTTTTTGGGAGTAAAATAAAAGCGCCGGGCGGCATCCTGCTGAAGAGTACTGGTAATAAACGGGGGCGCCGGTTTTCTTTTACGCTCGGATTTTTTTACCGAATCGACTACAAAATTTTGTTCTTTAATGTCCGCGACTATTTTTTCAGCCGCCTCTTCATTTTCGATTTTAGGCTTCTCGCCGCCGATCCTTGTCAGCCTGGCGCGAATATGGGCGTCATTTTTATCGGCGACATCGGCCTCGATCTCCCAGTATTCCTCTTCGACGAAGGCCTCGATTTCCTTATCACGTTCGCAGATTATCCTGAGAGCAACCGATTGGACCCTCCCCGCCGACAGCCCGTAAGTAATCGTCTTCCACAAAAACGGCGACACTTTATAGCCTACCAGGCGATCGAGAACCCGCCGTGCCTGCTGGGCATTGACCAGGTTTTCGTCGATACTGCGCGTATTCTTGAGAGCATTCAAGACAGCGTTTTTGGTGATCTCGTTGAATGTCACCCGAACAATATCCGCTTTGCTTTTTAATTCGTTGGCGATATGCCAGGCAATGGCCTCTCCCTCACGGTCCGGGTCGGGCGCCAGATAAACAGTCTGCGATTTCTTGGCCGAGTCCTTGAGTTTTTTCAGAATCTTGGTTTTGCCCTTGATCGTCTCGTAGTTGATACTGAATCCATTATCGGTATCAACCCCGAGTTTCGACTTGGGCAGATCTTTAATATGCCCGATTGTGGCCAGTATCTCAAAATCTTTACCAAGAAACTTTTTGAGTGTCTTCGACTTGGCCGGCGATTCGACTATGAGAAGATTTTTTGCCATTAAAAATATTATGCCTTATTCTGATTCGGTTGACGAATTGGTCTTTCTAAATTTAGCTTTACCACTGGCGATATCACTGATGGCGATCGATGTTACTTTGCGTCCATCGATGATCACATCCTCTTCGGCCATTCTCTCCAACTGGGCCAGCCTCATGGAGTTGATCTGACGTGCCCGTTGCGCCGTAATCAGGACCGCCTCATATCGATTTCTGGTCAACTTGTCAATGTCTTCAAAAGTAAATTTTGTGGACATAATTCCTCCTATGATTTTATGGCTTAACCGACAATGCGGTTAATTTGTTCCAAATCCAGATTGTTTTTTCGGCAGTGAAGCGACTTTATGATCATCTCCACCTCGCTTACAGCCGTTTTCAGATCTTTATTTATTACAGTATACTCGAACTGACCGAAAAGTTTCATTTCGCTTAAGGCCCGACTCTGTCGGATCTTAAAGTGCTTATCGTCTTCGGTTCCTCTTTTCTTTAGGCGCTGTTTTAATTCGGTCCTTCCCGGCGGCAAAATAAATATGGTTGTTGCGGCTTCCTTATAGATTTTCTTAAGTTTCATTGCCCCTTTGACATCGACATCGAGAAGCATCACCCCGCCCTTATAAAGAACCGACTCCATCGGCTTTTTCGGGGTTCCGTAAAGAAAGCTGTGAACCTTACACCATTCGGCAAATTCTCCGCATTCGCGTTTTTTTAAAAAATCAGCATGATCCACAAACCAGTATTCACGGCCGTTTTTTTCGCCGCGGCGTTTTTTGCGGGTAGTGACGGAAATAGAAAATTGCCAGTCCTTATTCCGATTGAGAAGCCGTTTGCAGATCGAGGTTTTCCCTCCCCCCGACGGGGATGAGATAATAATAATTTTGCCCTTGATTTTGCGCTTGTTCATCATCGCCCCGCTTACTCGATATTTTGGACCTGCTCGCGCATCTTCTCGATCTCTTCTTTAAGTTCGACCACTTCATGAGAGATCCTGGCATTGCCCGATTTAGCGCCGATTGTATTGATTTCACGGTTCAGTTCCTGAAGCAGGAAGTTGAGCCTTTTTCCGACCGAGCCGGCCTTGCGGAGGGTTGCACCAAACTGTTTGATATGACTGCCGAACCGGACACACTCCTCGGTGATATCGCATCGCTCGGCGAGGTAGGCGATCTCCTCTTCGAGCCGGTTGGCATCGGCCGGCACACCGTTGAGAACACCATTGATCTTCTGCGACAATTTCTCCCGGTGATAAGTGATATTATCCGGACACAATTTTTCGATCCTGGCGATACCGTTGGCCAGAATCCGGAGCCGTTTTAAAAGATCATCCTTGAGGTTCTGCCCCTCCTGTTTGCGCATCGCGACCATATCGGCCAGGGCGCGGTTGACGGCGGTCTTGATGCAGGGCCATATCTTGTCCTCAATATTTTCAGCCTTGTCCACCTTGAACACATCGGGAAAACCGAGGAAATCATCCAGTGTTATCTCACCGCCCAGCCCGTATTTTTCTTTCAATTCCTGGAGCTGACTGTATATCTCATCGGCCAGTAATTTGTTGACAACCAGCTTGTCGATACCTATTCCATGGTCCTCGTAATTTATCGACATTGTCACCTTGCCGCGCGACACCTTGGCGGCGATCAATTCTTTTACCTGCGGTTCAAGAAAAGACAGTTGTTTGGGAAATCGCAAGGAATATTCCAGGAAGCGGCTGTTGACCGATGACAACTCGACCGACACCCCCAGATTTTTTGTTTTCAGATCGGCTTTCCCATAGCCTGTCATAGAATTCATATATACCATCCTGACTGAATAAAATCAGCCTGTTAAAATATTAAGAAAAATCGTTTTGTCAACTCTTATGATTCCAGGCCGGGCTTTGACTTTTTGGTATTGCCCCGAACAAGGCTGAATAATACCGCCAATAAAAGAACAAATATGGTGATATCATAAACGGAATTATATGCCTTGATAAAGGCTTTCGCTTCCGCTATCCCGTCCTGAATATACATCTTTTTATAATACGAGAATATCCCGATTGCAAAGCCCGCCCCAAGTGTTATTCCCAGCGTCCGGAGTGTCGCCAGGATACCCGACGCACTCCCGAGCTGGTATTTGGTGACTGAACCCATGATACTCGATGTATTCGGGGTGCTGAAAATGGCCATACCGATCCCGATCAATACCAGCGGTAAGATTATTCCGGTGAGTGATGTCTGCGCGTTCAACTGTCTGATAAAATAATAGCCGATGATCATAATTGCCGCACCCAGGGTGGCAATAAGACTTGCGCGGAATTTATCCGACAGGTAACCGGCCGCCGGTGCCAGAAAGAAACCACAGACTGGAGTGATCATGAGAAACAATCCCACCTGTTCCGGACGGTACATTTTCACCTGCTCGAGATAAAACGGCATCAAAATCGTCACCGCGATCAGGGCGATAAATATCAGCAACATCGCGCCACCGGCAAAAATAAAATGCCTATTTTTGAAAATACTTACACCGATCAATTGTGTTTTCGGGTTGTTTTCGAAATAGAAAAAGAACCCGAATAAAATAATAGAGAACAGCAGGATCCCCGACGAATATGCCGTATCAAGAATACCGCGACTGAACATCAGCAGGGCAAACATAAGCGCCAGAAGTCCCAGTGATAGGCTGATTGAACCGGGAGCACCGATTTTTTTCCCGGGCTCGATAGCGGGGATATTCCGAATATACCTGATGGTGAAATATACGCCGAGGATACTTACGGGGACATTGACAAAAAATATCCAGCGCCAACCGCCCAGCGCGATGAGAAATCCTCCCAGCGGCGGACCCAGCATCAATCCGGCATACACCAACATCGAAATCACGCTCAGCCCGCGGCCTCGTTCCGAGGCCGGAAAGCTTCGTGTGATCAGGGCCGGACCGATTGAAATCAACAGGGCCGCCCCGACTCCCTGAATCACACGGGATATAATCAACATGTATATATTGATTGATAAGCCACAAAGAACCGAGCCGAGAAGGAAAATCAAGTAGCCGTATTTATACGAAAAATAAAATCCTTTTTTCTCGGACAATGCCCCGAACAGCATCAACAGCGAAAAAACGGCAATCGAATATGATAAAACGACCCAACCTACCATACTGATTGTCGTCCCCAGATCACGGCTGATGGTCGGCAACGAGACATTGATAATCGATGCATCAAGAGTACCCATAAAGGTGCCCAGGCCGGTTATGATCAGGGATTTACGTTTATATCGGGAAAAATCTTCCATAGGGATATCTTGCGATCTTGCAATACCTTAATATTAAAAAAGGTTTGACAACACAGGTTAGAATGATAATCTTTCTCCTTATCAGAGTCAACGATTTAATTTTGAACACGGTTATGATCCCGGCGTCTATATTATGCCGACAGAAATGCCGGTTTAAATGAATACTGATATACAGGAACTAATTGCCAGATTGGCGAACGATGACAGCGAGGCATTTGCCGAACTGGTCAGGAGGTACAAAAAGAAGATATATGGGATCGCGTTTCGGATGCTGGGGAATCATCTTGATGCCGATGAGGTGACACAGGAGACATTCGTTCGAATCTATGAAAAACGGCACACGCTCAAATCGGTTAAGTACTTCTCCAGCTTTATCTTGCGAATTGCAAGCAATTATTCGATCGATCTTATCAGAAGAAAACAGAAAAAGAATATTTCGATTGACGAACTGGTTTTTCTGCCTGACGTACAGGTGGAATTGGCCGAGCGAATTGAAAGCCCGGATAAAAACCTCGAGAATGCGGAAATATTGCAGGCCGTCAAAGACGCGATCAAAAGACTGCCTCCGCGTCAGAAGATGGCGATCATACTTCACGATATCGAGGGATTTACCAAGCTTGAAATCGCCAACGCCCTGGGGTGTCCCCAGGCGACAGTTCGCTCAAACCTGCACATTGCCAGGACAAAATTGAAAAAATGGTTGAAAAAGAAATTTTGAAATACAGGATGACAAGATGAACTGCCGGGAAGTGAACTTGATTATCGACGATTACCTGAACGGGCGTCCGGGTGACGCAAATCGTGCTCGATTGGAGAGGCATCTGGCCGAATGCGAAAACTGCCGCATCAGGGTCGAAAACGATACCATGCTGATCGGTCTTCTCAAACGTGACGAGGTCCCCGATCCCGGTGATACCTACTGGGATCATCTCGAGAAATCCATTTTGTCACGGACGACAGAAAGCCATCCGGAAATCACGGCGATGGCTCATAAACCGGAATCAAAGATTCCACAGAAAATCGCGGCATACCTGGTTCCGCTGGCGGCTTCCTTTGCAATCATGTTTTTATCCTTTTCCGATGTGACATTCGGGCCCGATCGATACAGTCAGGCAAACCTGACAGGAATCGATACAGATCAGACCGCTTTGGCGGATGAAAACGAGATATACATGGAAAGATATCTCCAATCAGACATTCTTGGTTCGATAATCATGGCCCCGCCCGGATCGCCGCTACGGATCATACCGATTGGCAGGTTTGAAAAGAAATAGAGAGGTTTGAAAGATATGAGGAAAAAGATAAATGCCCTTGCGGTTCTGCTGATCTCGGTCGGGATTTTACTCTCCGGCTGTAATACAGGCAGTCAGCAGGTTACCCTGACATACAAGTTTACGCCGGATAAAATCTATCATTATAAATATGACAGCCGGATTTCATCGAGCCTGCACGAAAACGGCAGTCTTGTATATCGGGGCGATAAGTCGCATCTGATTTTTTATACACAGGAGACGATTTCGATAATCGACAGCACCAAAGCCAAACAGCGCTTCACTTACACGTTAAAAAATACCACCGACAATAATCCCGGCCCGGATACATGGAGCAATGAATTCGTTATGTCATCGAACGGCCGCGTGGTCGGTATCGAAATAGAAAACGACAGCTCACGGCAATCGCTCGATTATTTCCGCACCCTGATGGAACAGGCGGCTCCGGTCTATCCCGACCAGGCCGTATCACCCGGCTACAGCTGGAACAATACCGTTAAAGTGTTGCTTGAAGAAGGTTCCACTGATGCCTCGACGACATATACTTTAAAGGCCCTCGTCCGGGAGGCCGGCTATGATTGTGCGGTGATCGAATATACCGGCACGATGATCATACCGCTGGTAAAAGGGATAGGGGATGATCCGTCGGCGACGGTCAGCGGCTCAGATAAAATCAACGTGCAAGGTGTTACATATTTCGCCTACGCCGAGGGAATAATCATCAAAGAGAAGGAAACATCACATCTGCTTCGCCGGGGTAAAGTCCTCAAGGACGGGCGGTCGATAGAATTTTCGGTTGAGGAAACCCGCTCGAGCAATACCATTCTAATGCAGATCGAATAGATTCGATGCCGATTATTTCTAATTATATTTCAAGAAGATCAATAAGTTTATCATGCATAGCCGGATTGGCGGCGATTATTTTGCCGTCGCGGCCGGTTATTTCGGCACCTGACTCTTTAAGGACGACCAGTCCGGCCGCAATATCCCAGATTTTCGATCCGCTTCCCAGGTTCACATAAGCATCATACCCGCCCATGGCGGTCCAGCACATGGCCAGGGCGCTACTCCCCATCATGCGTACTCTCAATACATTGTCGAGTAATATCTGAAATCTATCCATGGCTCGCCGTCGTATATCAGTATGACTATGAATACCGGGAATTTCAGTGCACACTATCATTTTTTCTTCTGCAGATGCATCAGAACAAGTGATTCTTCGTTTGCCCAAATAAGCTCCCTCGCCTTCTTCTGCAGAGAACAGACTGTTGTATTCCGGCGAGTGAACAACCCCCAATACTAATTCATTATCTTTTCTTAATGCTAATGAAATAGTATAAAGCGGGACACCCCGCGTATAGTACTTGGTGCCGTCGATCGGATCAAGAACCCATTCGTACTCGGCGCCCGGATTGGCGATAGCACCTTCCTCGGATAATAAACCGTGATCCGGGTAGCGCTTAAATATCGCTTCGGCGATTATCTTTTCGACATTCAAGTCACCGGCGGTCACCAGATCGCCATAATTTTTGTCCTGTATTTTTTGGGACAGCCGGAACCCCTTAATCGATTCGGATGCGGCCAAAACGGTATCACGGGCAAAATCTAAAAATGCACTCATAAAAATTGACCCGGCTTCAACCGGGTCATATCTCCAACAATTTTTAATTATCTCCGGGGAGCGGCCAGCCTCTCCCTCAGTTCATTCATGATTCTGATACCAAGCCCGTCTTTCGGATTTCGGAGATAATTTTTAGTTTCGATCAGGTTATCAGCCGTCGGTTTTGCATGCAGTTGAATATGAAAACGCAGTGAGTTGCCGGTGCCTGACGGCCTGATGGTTACATGCTCCTGTTTTGTATGATCATCTTCGAAAAACAGGCGGATACCTTCATCGGGGAAGACAAAATTCTTTTCAGGCGGATATATTTCATCGTACTTTCCGGTCCGGTAAACCGCCGCCGTTTTCACTTTCCGTCCGGCCATCTCGAGTTTGCCCGCAAGAGCCTGATTATACAGATCATAAGCCTTGATCAGGATATTTTTCTTGATCCGGTCACCCTCGATACCGGGATACTCACCGTCGAGCGGATCAGGTTCATAGAATGTGGTATACAGCCCGATATCGGGATCGAGGTAGATCTGCTTATCCAGCAGTCCGATTATATCGGTCCCCTTTTCCTTGGCCCAGGCGGCGATTTCAGCTACAAGCAGGGCCGCAAAAGTACCGTCTTTATCGCGGACATGACCGCCTTCGCCGAGCGAACGGCCGTCGGGAGGCGGACCGCCCAGGATAGAGAAGCCGTTGCTCTGTTCCATCGCGGCATAGTTTATCGACCGCATTCCGTTGTCCATGCCGAACGTCTCGCAAATAAACGGATGACAAAGATCCTTATATTGAGCATCGTGACCGTTGACAAGATTCTCCAGTTCGCCCGCTTTACCGTCCCAGGTATCCCGCGTTGCGGCCGCCAAGGCCGCAAATCCGACCCAGGTCTTGACCACTCCGATTCCGTTCTTGAGAGCCAGGCGGATCAGGCTGTCGGAGGTTGTATGCGACAGCACCACAAACTTCTTTTCGGCATCACGCACTTTGCCGTATTTTTCGATCTCCCTTTGCAGTCGGTACCACACCACCAGTGTCCACATATCATCGGCCGGGAGCAGATAACAATCATCACCGACCGCGCTGTATATATGTCTTTGATTTTCGGGGATCTTGATAACGATGCCGCATCGGTCGGCATCAGGATCGGTCCCGATCAGGATATCCACATCCTTGAAGGCCTTTTCTCCGTAATCAAGTTTGAAAGCCCTGACAGCCGTTTTGGCCGCGCGGGGATCGCCCGGATCGGGCTGTTGTTCTTTGCCGGGATCACTGCAGAATGCCGGAAACATGCCGTTGAGCTCATTCAGCCCCATATTTTCTTTGGTGCCGTCGATTGATTTTACATTCTCCTCGAGGAAACCGACATTTTTCAAAAGCCTCGGCACCGCTTTGTATCCGGCCCCATGAAAGGGGCAAAATGCTATATTGAGCGGGCTTTTACTTTTTTTCTGCTGTTCCGGTAAATTTTCGGTCATCAGGAATGATTCGATATGTTCCCTATGAGCGCGGTGCATATTTATCAGATTCTTTTCTTTTCCGGCATAGTCGAAATCATCCAGCAGGTCGTCGCCTCCGAGGAAAAACAGCTTATCGTCATCGGCATCTTCAAATTTACACACATGCCCGACAATATCCTTTGGTTCAATTTTCTGAATAAATTTGTGGTACATCTCGTCGCGTTCCCTGGGATCGAACTGTGAACCGTTGGCACATGAAAGCTTGTAGCCGTTGTAGCGATAATCGTTATGGCTGGCCGAGATAAGCACCCCGATATCGGCCTTGACATCCTTATGCGGGATGGCAAATGTAACCTCCGGGTACGGGCAGGGGGCATCGAAAAAATAAACCGAGTATCCGTAACCGAGAAAGACCTCGGCCACGGCCCGGGCAAAATCATGACCGCGGACACGGCTGTCGTAACCGACCACCACTTTTTCCAGCGGCGGTTTCTGGGCCTTACCGAACTTCGCCACTCCTGCGGTCGTCATCAGCATGACCAGATCGTTAATAGTGTTGGGGCCCCTCAGGAAATCCGACTTGATACCGTCTTTGCCGTCTTTCATCTTCTCGATGGAGGCCTTATCGAAGGCCATCATACCGCGAATACCGCCGGTGCCGAAACGGACATTCTGGCGAAATGCATTGACAAGCTGTTCCCAGCGGCCGGCCTCGACTGTATCGACAATGCCTTTTTTCAAATTGGGCGATATTTTATCGATATTCGGATCTTCAAGCCATGCTTTAAGCTTGGCAAATGTATTATCCAGCGCTATTTGATATAGCTGGTCATCGATTCGTCCCGCATCCCGGGAATCATTAAGGAATCCGGTTATTCCTTGCTCTGCTTTTTTCAGGATTTCATCGATATTTTTCAATGACATCGACCATTCTTCCTTTCTATCGGTTTTCGATGCCGTTTTAACGGCAGTATTGTTATTCGATCACGAGCCTGTAAATTTATACAACTACGATATTAAAATCAAATCCATCAATCTTTTAAGAATATTCTTTTTAGCGGCACAAGCAACAATAATATTATAAAAACAGGCATAAGTTGTGATTGACTCGATTTTCAAACCGTCTTTCATTCTATCATTCTGAGCGGGATCATCGGTTCGATGAAAAGACCCTTCCCGCCGGTGGATTCCGGCTCTTGCCTAAATGTTTGTTTTAGGCTATAATGTATTACAATGGCTTTAAAATTTTATTATTGAGTTTTGCATATTTCGATGATAAGGAGAAATAATGATAGAAAACCTGAACCGTTATTTTGATCACTCACTTCTAACCCCAGAAACCGATCATAAAGCTATTATAAAGCTTTGTCGCGATGCCGTCAAATACGATTTTTTCGGTATTGCCATTAATCCCTATTGGGTCCCCTATGCCAAAGCTGAACTGTCTGAATCAGGAGTCAAAATAATCTCGGTCTCGGGTTTTCCTCTTTCCGCCAATACGACCGACATAAAGGTTGCTGAAGCGGTCAAAGGTGTCAGGGACGGCGCTGATGAGATCGATATGGTAGCCAATATCGGCTTACTGGCATCTGGCGAATTCAATAAGGTCGAGGATGAAATCTACCGGATTAAAAAAGAACTGGGAAAAGAAATCATCCTTAAGGTAATTATCGAGGCGCCAAAGATTTCGGTTGATGCGCAGGTTGAAGCGGTGAAAGCGATTATCAATGCCGGAGCCGATTTTGTCAAAACCGCCACCGGATTTTTCGGCGGCGCCACGGTCGATATGGTCGAACGGCTCAGCCTGACCGCCAACGGTGAAATAAAAGTCAAGGCCTCAGGCGGGATCCGAACCCTCGCCGATACCCTGGCCCTTATAGGGGCCGGCGCCAGCCGTATCGGGTCTTCGGCATCGGTTGCCATAATGGAGGAATCAAAGGTCACCCAAAAGGCCTCGTGAGGATATGTCGAAAAAAGATAAGACAAAATCGCATGGGCGGCCGCATATCGGTATCATCTTTAAATGTTGCCGTATATACTCGCGGATCTATCTTAATAAAAAGGGCGATGCCTTCGTCGGATGGTGCCCGCGATGCGGCGCCAAAATCGAGATTGGTGTCTCGCCGACCGGATCGAAACAAAGATTTTTTACCGCTGAATAATAAATGCTTCAAAGAAAAGCCAAAATAGTAGTCGTCCCGCTGGGTGAAGTCGATTTTATGATGGTCAACCGGCTGGCCACCTCGATTGGCCCGGTCTTCAGCCGCTCGGTCGATATTCTTAAGGGGATGAAAATCCCCGACGAGGCCTTCAATGTCATCCGCAATCAGCATTATGCCAGTATCGTCCTGGCCAAACTGGAACGGGTCAAGGCCAATCCGCGCGAACTGGTCGTGAGTGTTTGCGAAGAGGATCTGTATCTGCCCGACGAGGCTTATATTCTCGGCCATGCCGATGCCATCCTGGGAACCGCCGTGGTATCTTTATTCAGAATCAGACAGGAGTTTTACGGCCTGCCCGAAGATGACATGAAAATCTACACGCGCATGTTCAAGCAATCAATACACCAGATGGCCCACCTGATAGGTATGACCAGTTGCCGCAATCCCAAATGTGTCAATTATTACAGTCAGGATATGTTTGACATCGACACCAAAGGCGAGGATTTCTGTGATATATGCAAACGCCAACTTGCGGGGATAAAATAACCGGCCATGAATTTAATCCAGATACTTGAAGCATTCAAAAACGACCGCGCCATAGCGCCCAATATCGCCATATGGAAGCAGTTCCCGGCACGCGAGGGGATATATGAAGATTACCCCGACTATCTCGATGAAAAACTGGTCAGGATTCTGAAAAGCCGGGGCATCAATAAATTGTATTCGCATCAGCGCCGGGCAGTTGATTCCATCCATACCGGAAACAACACCGTTATTGTTACTCCAACCGCATCAGGCAAAACACTCTGCTACAATATCCCGGTTCTCGATGACATTATGCACAACAGCTCCACCCGCGCGATGTACATCTTCCCCACCAAGGCGCTTTCGCAGGATCAGCTGGCCGAACTGACCGGCCTGATCGACAATCTCGATGTTGATATAAAAACATACACGTTCGACGGCGACACGCCCCAAACCGCCCGCCGACTAATAAGGTCGGCCGGACATATAGTCGTCACCAATCCGGATATGCTTCACGCCGGTATCCTGCCCCATCA
>Ga0136651_10000940_pt1 | contig 16075 bp, 15 predicted proteins | sample Mar14236cmmetaG_FD_94867 | JGI IMG/M metagenome (GOLD analysis project Ga0136651, IMG submission 94867) | Marine hydrothermal vent microbial communities from Guaymas Basin, Gulf of California to study Microbial Dark Matter (Phase II) - Marker... ...
ACTGTATACCATGTGAATGAACTGTACAGATTGTAAAGACGGGCAATACAAGCAGAATCCTATTGAAATCAGGAAGCGTAGATGAGGGCTGAGTTATATTAACGAACACAATTGTGACAAGCTCAAGCTTCTGCTTGTCAGGTATCCCTTTATGGTCCATCTGGTATCAAAAAGTTTTCGCAGGATTTTTTTTGATACATTTTCTTCCATCAGGGGGTAGTAGTTCCTTGTTTTTTTTCCTGTGTAGTAAAGTTTCCCTTCTTCAAAAAGAAGTTTAAGCAGTGCCAGTCCTATGGTGATTCTGGTTTGTGAACCTGAGATAGAGTTTTTTATAAAGAGTTTGTGGTCTTTTATTTCAAATTCCGCAGGTTGAGGTTTTCTGTCAATTATGTACTTTATAAAGTTAACTATCCTGGTGATTGCGAATAGGGTTATTATGTCTTCTCGAGTGAAATTTTCATCCGTATAGGGTACGCAGGTCGCTCTAAAGGACTCTACATTTTGGGGAAGTTTTCCTTTCTCCTTTAGCTCGTTGTACATCTCTGATTCGGGGGTAATGTAAAATATCGAAGGTCCAATCAAGCATTGAGTAGATGCAAGAAAAAGAATAGCGTTTAACATCTTTTCCACCGTGTCACCCGGCATTCCAAGTATTAGATAAGCTATGACTGGAAGACCAATTTTGTTTGCGTGGTTTATTACTTCTAGAAACATTGAAGTCGTGAAAGGTCTTTTCAGTTTTTTCTGTATTGCTGGTTCAGGATTCACAAGAGATAGATTGATATACTGAAATCCAGCTTCTTTCATTTTTGTCAGAATCGTTTCATCCACATTAGAAGCAGTAATGCCATTCATCGCGTAGAAATGCAGGTTATCTTTCTTAAAGTACTTGATGGAATAATCGAGGAAATCATTAAACCATTTTTTGTTGTGTCCTAAGTTGTCGTCTTCGAAATCGAATGAAGTTATGCCTATTTTTACTTTTTCGGCTATTTCTTCTACCACATTCTCGACACTTCTCAGTCTCGTATTATATCCCATTGTTCTAGCAATGCTACAAAATTTGCATCTGTAGGGACAACCTCTCCCCGCCATGATCATTGCGTGTCTTTTTCCATTGTAGATGTACTCTGGCAACCCATCAAGAGAATAATCAGGAAAGGGTACAGTATCAAGATCCTTAATAAGACTTGTGCGGTTGTAAATCTTTTTACTGCCTTTTTCCCAAACAAGGTTTTCAATGCTTTCTAAGAACCTTTCTCTTTTTTCAATAGCTTTAAGCAGCTTCAAAAGAGAAAACTCGCCTTCTCCTTTTATGACAAAGTCTGCTCCGGCACCGAAGTATACCTCGGGTCTTATAGAAGCATCAGTTCCACCTGCAATTATAGTTGAATTAGGAAATTTGTTTTTTATGGCAGAGATAAGCTCAAGGGAAGTCTCAGAATATGTTGTGCACAGGCTTGATATTGCGAAGTAATCCGGAGGCTGATCCAGGTTTTTGACAAATTCACTGGTGTTATATCCGAATCTATAGTAATTTTTGTAGAGAGAAAAAGGTGATGCATTGTATTCATGATAGTACTTTAGTAACGGTTTAAAGATCTCTGGAGGATTTATTTTTTTCTTTTTGTTGTATCTAAGGTCAAAAATCTTAACTTTGTGAGAACTTTTCAATACGGTCCCTATTTGTATAAGCCCAAGTGGGATATTTCTAATGGGAGTTGTATAAAAATCTTCAATCGGCGGTTGTATCAGGTAGATTGTTTTCATCAAGAGAGAATTTAAGTAATTTGGAAGAATTTATGCAGGAGGAGAATAGATGAATATTTGGGATTCGGTGATACTGGGAGCTGTGCAGGGATTGACTGAATTTCTGCCCATAAGTAGTTCGGGTCACCTTGTCATTGTAGAGCATGTTTTAGGTTTAAAGTTTAATGATCTTACCTTTGAGGTAGTGGTCCATTTCGGGACATTTTTGAGTATCCTATTTGTATTCGGAGGAGATGTTCTTCATGTTATACTTGGTTTTTTCAGAGGTATATTCTCCAGAAATATTATCAGGAATTTTTCTTATGATTCTGATTTCCGCCTGTCCGTGTTCATAATAGCTGGATCAGTACCCGCAGGGCTTGTGGGGATTTTTCTAAAAGAACCGATCGAACAGATTTTCCACAGCATAAATCTTGTTGGAATTATGCTTATGGTGACAGGGTTGATTCTCTTTCTTACAAGACTCGTTTATGTAAGAGAAAAAAAGGTTAGCTTTTTTAGAGCAATTCTAATAGGGATTGCACAGGCTTTTGCCATACTTCCCGGCATATCACGATCAGGTATTACAATCAGTACAGGTCTTTTTTCTGGACTTTCAAGAGAAGAAGCTGTAAGGTTCTCTTTTCTTCTTTCGCTCCCAGCAATATTGGGAGCGAATATTGTGGAACTCTCTGGTATGGAGAGTTCAAGTATTCAGGGAAATTTTCTTTCTTTTTTTATTGGCTTTCTTGTTGCCTTTGTTACGGGATATATTGCTATTAGGCTTCTTATAATGATGATAAAGAGCGGTCGTTTTAGTTGGTTCAGTTATTACTGCCTGATCCTGGGAATGCTTGTATTGTTGTTTTTATAAATGGAGAAAAGTTTCTATGAGGGGAACTCGAGAGCGTTTTACGTCGAGTTGGGTTTTCATATTGACCCTTTTGGGTATGGCTATTGGAACAGGGAATATCTGGAGGTTTCCCCGGATAGTTGCCAGTAGCGGAGGTGGGGCTTTTCTAATTCCATGGACGATTTTTCTCTTTCTTTGGAGTATTCCGCTTATTATGACAGAGTTCGCTCTGGGCAGATGGTCACGGCGTGGAGTTATATCCACCTTTAATTTTGTTTCCAATGGTAAATTAACATGGATGGGGGCTTTTGTTACCTTTTGTACCCTTGCTATTATGTTTTATTACTCAAGTGTAACGGGTTGGTGTATAAAATACTTCTTTTCAGCTCTCGGAGGCGCTTTTGGTAAATTGAACCTAGAGAAAGCGTCAGATATATTTGATAAGTTTGTCAACTCGTGGGAAACTGTCCTCTTTCACGCGGTGGCTATAGGGATTGCCGGAATGATTGTTTTCAAAGGGATTGTAAAAGGGATTGAAAAAGCCAATCTGGTGTTTATCCCTTCTTTGTTTTTGTTGCTAATTGTATGTCTTATCAGGGTGGCGACTCTTGATGGCGGGACAAAGGGATTTGAGTATCTTTTCAACCCTGATTTTTCAAAACTGAAGGACTATAATATATGGCTTGAAGCTCTTTCGCAGTCTGCATGGTCAACCGGAGCGGGATGGGGACTTGTTCTCACCTATGCGGTGTATATGAGAAAAAGAGAAGAAATAGTTTTGACTTCGTTCATTACAGGTTTTGGAAATAATAGTGCTTCCTTGCTGGCCGGTATGGTAATATTTGGAACTGTGTTTGCAACTGCCGGGAGTACTGTCGATGCCCAGTCAATGTTAGCAGTCTCTGGAAGAGCAGGCACCGGGCTAACTTTTGAAACTTTACCTGTACTGTTTTCCCATATTCCTGGAGGTTATTTGGTTTCGGTAGTGTTCTTTCTTGCACTGTCTTTTGCTGCGATGTCCTCTTTAATTTCTCTTGTTGAACTGGGTACAAGAGTGCTAATAGATGCTGGATTCACAAGAAGAAGGGCTGTACTTGTTGTTGCTACGGCAGGATTTATCTTGGGCCTTCCCTCTGCGATTTCTATGGGAGTTTTTGAGAATCAGGATTGGGTCTGGGGTCTGGGATTGATACTTAGTGGATTTTTCTATTCAGTTATTGCAATAAGAGTAGGTGTAAAGAGGTTTAGAAAAGAGCTTCTGAATAAAGATGTGCATGTAAAGGTAGGAAAGTGGTGGGAGTTTTGTATAGTGCTGTTGCCTGTTGAGTTTGCTTTTCTTTTGGTCTGGTGGTTTTCAAAATCTATTGGATGGGAAAAAAACTGGTGGAATCCCTTTGCAAAGTTTTCACTGATGACCGTAATTTTTCAGTGGGTCGTGGTGTTGGTCATTCTGGCAATGTCGAATAGCAAACTCCAGAAAATTACGGGAGAACAACGAAAATGAGTCTGAAAGCGATTCTCTTCATGATGCTTTTTCTTGGATTATACTGGGGAGGCTTCGTTGCCTTTCTCTGCTATGCGAACAAATTCAGGAAGGAGTAGTATAATCTCCGATGTTGACAGAGTCTGCCTTTAAAGTTTTTGCACAAATAGAGAATGGAAAAATAAGTCCTTCATACTTCTGCATAGGGGAAGATTATTTCCTGCAAGAGAAGATGATTGACACTGTATGGAAAAAGATAAGGAGCAAATATCCAGATGCAGAAAAGAGTATTTTTTACGGTGAAGAGGATTGTACCCAGGCACTTTATTCGGAGTTGTTTAACGTAGGGATGTTCGGAAGCAATAGATTAGTAGTTTACAAGAATGTAACAGATTTTGACAAAGTTGCGAAGAAGTTGTTAATCAGATATTTCTCAAATCCTTCACCGGGAACAGTTTTTGTTATCTTCTATAAGGGCAAAAAGTTGCCTGATTTTGTCTCAAGCATGGGGAAACACCTCAAGTTTGTTGATTTGTCTCCACCACGACATGAACAGGTTTCAGAGGTAGTTAAAGAGTATTTTAAAACGAAAGGATATAATGTTGATAATGAAGCTGTAGAACTTTTAAAATTGCGGGCTGGTGAGGATCTTAGCATACTCCTTTCGGAGGTCGAGAAGATACTGATTTACGTTGGAGACAGGAAGTCTATCAGGGCTGAAGATGTGGAAGAGATAGTGGGTTTCACAAAAAAATACAGTATCCAAAATTTCCGTCACTATCTATCCCAAAGAGAGAAGAATAAGGTTATTGAATGTGCACTTAGTTTGATGGATGCGGGAGAAAAAATGCCTTTTATCACGTCAGTGCTGACGAACTTCTTTATAGACATGTGGGCTTCTGATGAAAAAGACGGGAAGAAGCGGAATAAATATTATAGAACGGAACATGCCAGTTACAGAAATTCAGATTTTAGGGCTATATTCAAAAGGCTTGTAGAATTGGATTTAAAGTCTAAAACTACAGGGGTTCCGGGAAGAGATTTATTGATCCCTGTACTTACTGAAATATTACTGAGTGAGTGAAAGGACGGGCAGAAAATGGTAAAAGCGGATAAGACGAGATACAAGCTCACAGATGAAGAGTTAATCGCGATGTTTCAGGATGGAGATGAGGGGGCTTTTGAAGAGCTTGTAAACAGGTACGCAGACAGGTTGCTCAACTTTGCATATCGCTTCGTGTTTGATAAGCAGGAGGCGGAAGATATTGTACAGGATACTTTTTTGAGAGTTTACATAAACCGACATGCCTATCGGGAGATAGCCAAGTTCTCAACGTGGATATACACAATAACGGCAAACCTTGCAAAGACATCTCTGCGGAAAAGGAAATATAGGAAAGTGATGCATCTCTCTCATATGGGGCCAAATGAGGACAAAGACTTTGAGATAAAAGATGAAGGAGAATTCAATTTGCTCGAAAAGGACTTGAGAGTTGATGAGGATGTTGTTCAGAGGGCACTTGATAGATTACCGGAACATTTTAAAACCATTCTAATTTTGCGAGATATCCAGGAACTTTCTTATGAGGAAATTAGTAAGATATTAGATATTCCAATTGGGACTGTGAAATCGAGGATAAACCGTGCAAGACTTCGCCTGCAAAAAGAAATTTCTAAAGTGCTAAAAGGTAAGAAATAGGGAGGCTTAAGAAGCCTATGATAAGTTGTTACCAATTTAAAGAGTTGATTTCAGAGTATCTGGATGGTGAGATCAGTTATTCAAGGCGCAAACTGTTTGAAGAACATCTGGAATCTTGTGCTAATTGCAGAAGACTTTTCAATTCTGTAAAAATTTCTATTCAGAGTCTCCACAGACTCCCCAGGGTTCATGTCAGCGAAAATTTTTACCTTAACCTGAGGAACAGAATTGTAGAAGAAAGAGACAGAATAGTAAAACGGGCACGAAGCAGGCGACTTACATTCGCGGGAGTTCCTTCACTCGCCTATGGACTCCTTCTTGCGGTTGTAGCTGTGAGTGTGTTTTTTGTTGTCATGAAGATTCAAGGAAAAAAGACCGGTGGATACGAGCTGCCACCTTACGTTAAACAGCAGATAATTGGGAGCGGGTCTGAAAAAAGCTTAAGGAATGCTTCTTTCGACAGAAGGGTTGCCCAGCCGGGCAGACCTGTCAATGAAAATTCTTTTACTCCAGACAACAGATTCCTGCAAATAGACACCTCGGATTTGTATCTGAAAGAGGCAGATAAGAGTTTCGATAGAGAAACAAGACCTATAAAGCATATAAAATAGGCGTTTTCACCTTCACCTTCTCTTCCAGCATATTTGAAAGTTTTTCTTATGTACAGGAGGAATCCGGGTAAATAAAATTTGCATCGTAGCCGGCGTATAACCGTGACTTATGATTTTTTTGTAACTCGGGGAAATTATAGAGTTTATGATAATGATTCACGGCAAAGTAACTTCAGGCAAAGATTCTCTAATTAGTTGATTTTTATGTAGTTTTAATTGTATTTTAGTGCTGCTAAATGGCAGATTTGGAGAATTATGAGTAATCTGAGAGTTTACTGGATGCTTGGGATAGTTATGATAATACTCGTACTTGTAACCTTTCTTTATCCAGGTAGTGCAATCTTTGGAGGGGCGAGTTCCTCTTTTTATTTATTCATGAAATTATTTGCGGCACTTGGCAGTGGTGCTTTTATAGTATTTCTTGTGATAGAACTTGCCAATCTTACAAAACGTGGAAGGGAGTTAGAACTCAAGAACAAAGAGCTTTTGAAGCGACTTAAGGAAGAAACAGTTGGGGCAAAGCATATTTCCCTGATGGTGAAAAGGAGTCCCGACGAGGTTTACAGCCATACCAGTAGAACTCTTTTGAGACTGGTAAAAAATTTCTTTTTCGCAAGAGATGTGGCATTTTACCTTATCGATTCTGAAAGGAAATTATTACTTCTGGAATTCTTCGAGGTCGATACTAATGTGAATCCGCCTGAGAAGATCAAGTACGAAGGAACTCTTTTTAATTCCGTGGTAACAGAAGCGAGCGGTAAGGTTTTTCCGATAAATGACACTGATGAAGAGGAGCTTAGCGGTTTTAATCTGAGGTACAAAAGCGGCTGTTTGATGTTTGTTCCTGTGAAGTTTGATGAGGGACAGGCTGTAGGGTTGCTGGTTTTATTATCTCCAGAAGAAGGAGCCTGGGGAGACAGCGATGTTCAGATTGCAGAAAAGTTCTCCGAGCTGTTTTCAACAATTATATGGCAGATAGATGCGATTGATAAATTGAGCTCTGTGATAAATTTCTATCAGGAATTAAATAAACTTCAGGCTGATACTCCTATTGGTATAGAGGAGCTTGAATTTTTCAAGAAAGCAAGCGGTATAATTTCAAGGTTCTTCGATTTTGACAAGATGACAGTTGCTATCTATAATGATGAGAAAAATGAGATGCAGATACGTTTTGTAGAAGGAATAGAATCTGATGCAACAGTGGGAGATAGGTTTGAATTAGAGGGAGGTCTGTGGGAAAAACTTACGGCTGGAGAGGGCACTTTACTGATTGAGGATTATGACAGTTCTGACATAGGGTATCGATTCCAACCTGATGATGTCGGAATATCGCCATTTCGCTCCTGTCTAGGAGTGGCATTAAGGGCCGGAAAAAAGTTACTCGGAGGGATCTTACTTGAAAGCACAAGAAAAGGGCAGTATTCTGAAAGTGATAGATTTGCTTTTGAAATATTTGGCAGGTGTGTAGGTTCAGCGTACAATAGACTTCTTGCTTACAATGATTTAAAAAGTCTCTCCATGATAGATGGGCTTACCAGCATTTATAATCGAAGAGCTTTTGAGGAAAGACTATCTGAGGAGATAAATAGAGCAAAAAGATATGGCTCGATTTTCACTTTATTGATTATAGATATTGACAAATTCAAAAGAATTAACGATACTTACGGGCATTTGATGGGTGATTTTGTACTGAAGAAACTGGCTATGATAATAAAGGGAAGTGTTAGAAATATTGATACTGTCGCGAGATACGGTGGGGAGGAATTTGCTGTGGTTCTGGTAAATGCTAACAAGGAAAACGCTCTTATCTCGGCGGAAAGAATAAGAAGCAATGTGGAAGAGTTTTTGTTTGAAAAGGGAAACGTGAGATTACATATAACGGTAAGTATAGGTCTGTCGGAGTTCCCGGCAGATGCGGAGAGCGGAAGGGCACTGATTCAAAATGCTGATATGGCAATGTACGAATCCAAAAGAAGAGGGGGTAATGTCATAACCGTTTTCCAAGGAAACAATCAATGAGGAGGTATAAGCATGGCAAGGAAAGTTTCAGGTTTCGCTGATAAACTGAGGAAGCAGATGACAGATTATACGGTTCACTGTCCTGTATGTGGTGAGTCTATTCAATTTGTCAAGCATATAGTCTCTGTTACGAGCAAGGATGGGAAAAGCATTCGATTCAAGGAAAAGGTTGAAAGAGTCTGTAAGTGCAATCGTCAGGAAATTTTCAAGTAAACAGTCTTTAGTCAATAGGTGGAAAGCTTTCTGTGAAGAGAACAGAAACAAATTTCTGGATTCTTGTCGTTTTTGCTCTATTGCTGGCATCCTGTAGCGGGAAATTACTGGTTAGCGGAGGAGCTTCTGGTAAAGCTTCGAAGGGTCCTGTAAATATCTATAGAAATTATAACCCGCTGGCTGTGAGCCATTTTATCGACGGTACTTTTTATTATCTCAAGGGTGATTTTGCAATGGCGGCTCTGGAATTTATGGATGCTTTGAGATATGACAGCACTTCGGCTACGATATACCTTGCACTTGCCAGGGCATATATAAATCTGGGAAAGGTTGAAAATGGGATAAAAAATGTTCGGAAAAGCCTGGAAATTGACCCCGAAAATCGTGAAGCCATAGAGATACTTGCTCGTTTTTATGAAGTTTCAGACAATCCTATAAGAGCCGAAAAAGAGTATGAAAGGCTTCTCAAGATAGATCCGAAGGATATTGAGTTGTTGTATACTCTTGGTCGTGTTTATATCAGGAATAAAAAGTTTGATAAGGCTTTGAAAGCGTACGAGAAAATAGTAGAGCTTGATTCCACTCAGGTAAAAGCCATAGAAAAAGCCGCGGAGCTTTCGCTCCTTGATAGTGCTTTAGCAAAGTCTGCCCGTTACTTTGGAATGCTTTTGAAGTTGGATCCAGGAAATCTCAGGTACACTCAGGCTCTTGCCAGAGTTATGTATTTTATGAAGGACTACGATAGCTGTTTTGTTCTATATAAAGGGCTTATAGAGAATAACCCTGATAATCCAGAGCTTAAGGAAGACTTTGCGGAACTGCTTCTTAACATTCCTGAAGACAGGTATAAAAGCTATGCCGAAGAGTACATGGAAGACCTGCTAAAAGAGTATAGAGACAGAAAAAACCCTTATATCATTTACGCTCTATATCTTTTTCGGAATGGACGAAATAAAGAATGCCTTGCCTTTCTTGATTCCGCTATAAATAGGTTCCCCAATGAGATTGAATTCTATCTTATAAAGGGAAATGTTTATGATCGCTTGAAAGATTATGAAACGGAGGCAGAGATCCTGCTTAAGGCTCTGGAGGTAGGCCCTCATAGTGTAAGAGCCAGGCATATGCTTGCGGTGGTCTGGGACAGGCTGAAAGAGTATGAGAAGTGTGACAGTCTGTATGAGGAATTGTTGCTAGAAAATCCCGATGACCATCTGGCGTTAAATAATTATGCTTATAGCCTTGCAGTGAGAGGGGAGAAGCTTCAAAAAGCCTATGAAATGGTTGAAAGAGCTTTGAAGCTGGATCCCGGCAACCCGTCGTATCTGGATACCAAAGGGTGGATTTTGTTTAAGCTGGGCAGATACCGGGAGGCTTTACAGTATGTAGAAGCAGCTTACAAAAAGGCTAAAGAGAACGCTGAAGTTCTCGAGCATCTTGGGGATATTTACATGAGGCTCAAGAAAAAGAAAAAGGCATTTTATTTTTATAAGAAAGCGCTTGAGATAGGACCTGAAAATAGAAGTGTTAGAGAAAAGCTGGAAAAATAGTTTTATCGCAGTGGGTTTTTCATTAAGTGTGTTTCTTACACTTTTGTCGTTTACCAGCTGTTCCGTTTTCAGGTTTGGGCAACAGACTGAGGAGGTGGTAGAGGGCAGCGGCAAGCTGGAGGATTTTCTACAAGAGGGGCTTGCTATAAGCGGCAGAGGGAGTGTTATTAGCGAAATTGATGGTAAGAAAGTTAACTTTGGTTTCGTAGCAACTCTAAGGAAGGCTGGGGTTGTGAGAATTCTGGTTTCGGATATCATAGGAAGGAAAGTTACCAAAATAGATATTGACGGGGATTCTTATGCGATCTGGATAAGAGAGGGAAATCGCAGGTGTAGAGGGGTAGGGGTGATAGAGTGTTCTGAGTTACCTTTTATTTATGTGAAAGCAGGTTACGTTGATGATATACTTCTTGCGAGGGAAATGGAAGAAAGTGTGTTTATCAAAAAAAGAAGTCTTGGAGAGGGACTATCTATTTTGAAAAGTGGTGTAGTAAGCAGTGATAGTGTCTGCAGCTATACAATTGATTATGATAATTTTAGGAGTGTTGACAGGGTAATTTTCCCGGGTATGGTCAAAATTGCGTGTTCTGACTTCGGATATACCATTATTCTCGAGTACAGAAAGATTAGAGTTAATAGAGGTACTACGGCTTTTAGAGATAGGAGTGTAAATGAATAACAACAATGATCTGATGCTTTCTTTGGTAATTCCTGTATATAATGAGGTTGAATCACTGGAAGAACTGTATAAGAAAATTAAAAAGGTATTTGACAGGGAAAATATCTCTTATGAAATTATATTTGTTGATGACGGGAGCAGAGATGGTTCACCTGATGTTGAGGAAAAGATAGCTTCCCAAGATAAAAAAGTGAGAGTGGTCCAGCTGAATAGAAATTATGGGAAGGCGGCAGCGCTTACCGTGGGTTTTGAAGTGGCCAGAGGAAAGTATATAGCGACAATGGATGCTGATCTTCAAGATGAGCCTGGAGAGATTCCTGAAATGTTGAGAATGTTGCAAGAGGGATATGATCTTGTCTCAGGATGGAAAAGAAAGAGACGAGATCCTTTGACCAAGGTTCTACCTTCCCGTATCTTTAATGCTGTTACTTCCCTCTTTACAGGTGTCAGGATACATGATTTCAACTGTGGGTTGAAAGTCTATAGAGCGGAGATAGCAAAAGCTCTCAACATTTATGGGGGGCTATATAGGTACATTCCCGCTATAGTACATCTCATGGGGTATAGGGTAGGAGAGAAAGAGGTGGTACATCATCCGAGGAAGTATGGAAGGTCGAAATACGGAGGGAGAAGACTCTATCATGGTTTCTGGGATTTGATAACTCTCCTTTTCTTGAGCAAATACATGAGGAGGCCCCTTCACTTTTTTGGTTTCCCCGGGATATTATGTTTTGTGGTCGGTCTTGGGATCCTGCTGTATCTAACCATAGGGTGGTTTAAAGGAGAATGGATTGGAAATAGACCTATGTTCTTCCTGGGCATTTTACTTATAATAGTAGGGTTACAGTTTGTTTCTATTGGTTTGCTTGGAGAAATGATTGCGCATGATCAAAAAAGACAAAGCTATATTATAAAGAAGATTATTGGATAAGCTTTTATGAAAATTGCCCTCGTTGGTCCGTTTTATCCTTACCGAGGAGGAATCTCATCCTTTAATAGAATGCTTTATAGAAGTCTTGTAAAAGAGAATAGTCTCCTAGTGGTAAACTTTTCCAGGCTTTATCCAGGGATAGTTTTCCCCGGCAGGACACAGTATGAAGAACATATCAGAAGCTCGGAGGATATTTCGATAAGGTTGATAGACTCAATTAATCCTCTGACATGGTACCAGGCAGCAAAAGTGATTGTCGATTTTGATCCGGAGGTTTTGATATTTCATCACTGGCATGTTTTTTTTGCCTTTCAATACGGGATCATCTTGAGGTTTGTAAAGAAAAAAAGAAAGAGTTGTAAGACAATTGTTATCTGTCATAACATTTTCCCGCACGAGAGGATGCCTTTCGGTAACTCGATTCTGAAATATTTCTTCCGTGTTTCAGATGGTTTTATTCTGCTGGCGGGTAAGCTTGAAAAAGACTTAAGAAACCTAATAAAAGAACCGCTTTGTAGAGTTAGTCCTCATCCACTATATAGCCAGTTTGGTAGTAAAATAAATAAGCAAAAAGCCAGAGAAAGACTTGGAATAAAAGAGAAAAGGGTGGTTTTATATTTTGGTCTTGTTCGAAAATATAAAGGGATCGAGCATCTAATTAAAGCTGTCGATAAGGTGCTTGAAAAGTTCGATGTGAGATTTCTCATAGTGGGAGAATTCTATGTTAAAAAGAAAGAATATCTTGAATTGGTAAATAGTATCAGACGTTTTCATAAGGTTACAATAGTAGATAGATATATCCCCGACGAAGAAGTTTCGACTTATTTTTCAGCGGCTGATGTGGTAGTTTTACCTTATGTTTCTGCCACTCAAAGCGGAATTGTTAAGATTGCATACCATTTTGAAGTTCCATGTATAGTTACAAACGTAGGTGGTTTGAAGGAGGATGTGAAAGATGGGGAAACGGGTTTTGTTGTAGAACCTGGGAGCGAGTTAAGTCTGGCTGAGGCTATTGTCAAGTATTTTAAAGATGATTGTGAACAGAGGTTCAGAGAAAATATTAAGGCTACAAAGAGTAAGTATAGCTGGGAGCGATTTGTATCAGATTTGATGGAGTTGTATAGAGAGTTGAAGTGAAGAGAGTTGCGATAATTGTTCTGAACTGGAATCAACCAGAGCTGACTTACGAATGTGTGAATAGTCTACTGGACATAGATTACAATGATTTTATAGTAATAGTCGTTGATAATGGTAGTAATATTGATAAGTATAGAAAACTGCGAAAACTTATTGAAGAGAATGAAATTGTGAAGATAGTGCGAAGCGAAAACAACTTATTATATGCTGGAGGGAATAATTTTGGATATCAATTTGCCAGGCAGTTTGATCCTGATTATGTACTTTTTCTAAATAATGATACTATAGTTGATAGACAATTCTTAAGAAAGCTTGTAGATTTTATGGATAAACACAATAAGGTCGGTGTGGTTGGTCCGAAAATCTACTACAGTGAAAAACCTGATACAATCTGGCATGCAGGGGGATATGTGAATTTTTTGACAGGGAAAATTGCGCATTATGGGATAAGGGAGAAAGATGACAGTAGGTGGAATGTAGCTCGTGAAGTAGACTATGTTAGTGGATGTGCCCTTTTTATAAGAAGAAAGGTTTTCGATAGAATTGGTGGCTTTGATGAAAGTTATGGTATTTATACAGAGGATGTAGATTTATGTTTTAGGGTAAAAAAGATGGGATATAAAATTGTTTATGTATCAGATTCTATAATATGGCATAAGGTTTCTATATCCTCTGGAGGAAATGTTTCTTTCTTCAAAATATGGAATAAATTCAGGAGTAATATAAAACTTTTTCTAAGGCATTGTCCTTACTATATGCTGCCCATCACTATTACAATGTATTTGGTAACCTCTGCAGTAGCTTTATTAATTTTAAAGTTAGGATTCAAGCCAGAAAGATAAGTCCCTTCCTATTAAATCAGACAATTTTACTATGTCTTCTCTATAAAAGTCGGTCAGTACCCTTCTGGCATTAATATCTATGGTAGGATTTCCTTTAGTTTTAGGAATTAATTTTAAGATGTTCTGCTTTAATTTCTCAGGGAGTTTTCTTATGAATTTTTCTCTGATACCGTATCTATTTAGAATTCTAATGACTTTCTGGAATAGTGGGGATGGTATTTCAGATTTGTTATAAACATTTGTGGTTATATCAGTATTAGTTTTTAAGTTCAAAAAAGCAAATAATTCAAGAACAACGTTTTGCAGAGCATTAATGAGGTCGTCGAATAGGATTATTTTGACCTGTTCAGGAGGAAAATTATCCAGATATCTTTTTACCTGTTTATGATATAGACCTAAATCAAGATATAAATGAGCTACCCCCCAAGACCTATCTTTTACAGATTCGTAGTCATGAAAAACTTCTTTTAAAAAGTCATTATAGGTCGTAAGACCGTCTTTTAAGCTCATTAGAAAATGCGAAAAAGCTCTGTCTATAGGGTTTCGCAGTGAAATTATGATTTTTGCATCTGGTATGTGCTTTCTTATTTCAACGGCAGCTACTTCTGAATATAAGTAACTGGTACTCGCTTCACCAATAGCTTTGAAGCCTTTGGCATTTTTAAACAGGGCTTTGTATGAATTAAAATCTTTTATGAAAGCCACATGTTTATCTGGAATGTTATTCTCATCTTTTATTATTAGTGGCTCTCTTTTATAATCCTTACGAAATTTGCTTGGGTCGATATCTTTACTAAAGAAGTTTGGCTCTTTTACTGGTGACATATATACATCAGGGTGCGACTTGAGATAGTTGTATATAGAAGTAGTTCCTGCCTTTGCAGCTCCAACTATAAAGAAGTTAGGTAAGATGAAATCACAAATATTCATTTTTACCCTCAATGAATTTAGCTAAAATGTTGAGGATTTCGAAGTGGATTCTGAAAAAGTATGCTAGGAAAATATTTTGAAGGAACCCCTTTACCCTGGTATATAAAGTGCTATAGAAATTCTTGAGGAGGTTTCACTGTTATAACCGATTCAAAGATTAGATAACTTATCGTTTGATAGTGTTATAGGTAGAGTTTTTTTATTTCCATTTTAGGTTTATTTTAATAAAATAACTGGTTCTGAGTAAGGAGATATTCCTATGGATTGTATTTATTTAGCTGCTGGACTTGGCGTTAGAATGAGGAAAAGAATTCCAAAACAATTTTTGAACATATATGGTAAGCCGATTATGATATATGCATTAGAGGTATTGGAAAAAATATCAGGTATAGAACGGATATTTATAACCTACCATCAGGATTTCAGAAAAGACTATGAAAGGGTAATTGAAGATTATAACATATCGAAGTGCATACTTATAGAAGGTGGAGAAACAAGGCAAGAATCTGTCTGGAATGCCTTACAGATGGTGGAAAGTGAACGAGTTATTATTCATGAGGCAGCCCGTCCTTTTATAACTGCTGAATTTGTATCGGAGTTAATGGAAATCGATGAAAAAGCAGTAGTTCCAACAATACCAGTTCCCTTTACCGTTTCCATGGGAAATGAATATATGACTGCTGAGCTAGACCGTTCGAAACTGCACAATATTCAATTGCCACAGATATTTGATACAGATATATTGGTTAGAGCTCATAAAAAAGCAATGGAGGAAGGATATATTGCTACTGAAGATGGCATTCTGGTATTCAGGTTAGGTGAGAAAGTTAGATTCGTAAAGGGCTTAGAAAATAATATTAAAATAACGACTCCCCTGGATTTAGTTATCGCTGAAAATCTATTGAGAGGCATCGAAATATGATTGAAGGGAAGGTAATTATAGTGACTGGAGCGAGTAGTGGAATTGGAAAGGAGATGGCTGTAACCTTTTCCAATATGGGAGCAAATGTTGTATTAGCTGCCCGTCGAGAAAAAAGGATGTATGAATTTTCTGATCAATTGAAGGGGGATTGGTTAATAGTTCCGACAGATGTAAAAAATTATAATTCTGTAAAAAGACTAATGAAGACCACCATAGATAAGTATGGGCGAATTGATATACTTATTAACAATGCAGGTTATGCAGATCCTGTTGGAATATTAGAGATGACTTTGAAGCAGTGGCATGATATGATAGAGACAAATTTGACAGGAACGTTCTTGTGCACCAAAGAAGCTGTAAAATACATGAAAAAAACGGGGGGGAAAATTATAAACATTGCATCGACGGCTGGTACAGGAGCAAGACCTGGCTGGAGTGCCTATGCTGCCAGCAAGGCGGG
>Ga0136651_10000943_pt1 | contig 16059 bp, 11 predicted proteins | sample Mar14236cmmetaG_FD_94867 | JGI IMG/M metagenome (GOLD analysis project Ga0136651, IMG submission 94867) | Marine hydrothermal vent microbial communities from Guaymas Basin, Gulf of California to study Microbial Dark Matter (Phase II) - Marker... ...
CGCCGCGATACTGCGGCTCCTCGTCGATTATTTTCGCTATCGGGTGATTAGCGGTGGAGAAGAGTCGGTCCATCCCCGATTCCATCCAGACAAAGAAATTGGGGTTGAAGACGATCCTGGCTGGATCGCAATGCCCCCATTCAACAAGTATTTCCAGTTGAACTTCAAGCATGCCTTAGTTTATCTCCAGGGTGATAATTGACTTTCAGTTTCCCATGTTCGGGTAGTCTCAACAAGTACTAGTGTACCTCGTCACTCATAATGTTACATTATGAGTGACGAGGTACACTAGGGGCGCGCCGCGACATTATCAAACACCAGGTGCCCCGCCTTATCCTGCGCTACAATACGGGCTGCTACAGCAGGACTAACAGAAACAGGACGGTCATTGGGGAAGCGTCCTTCCAACAAAGAAGGGCGCAGATAATATTCTTCGGGAGATTTAACCATCGACTGGCTTTTTTGAGGATACTTCAGCCAACGCCGTCGCATAAAATCAGGTGTAAAGTGCATTAAATCATCTTCAGTCCACTCTCGCATAAAATGCGCATCATGCAAGCTGTAGGCAATTAAATCCCGCTCAACATCGTAGTAGATAGAAATACTGCTCGCGTAACCTTGCCCATCCGGAAGAGATCGATTTTCATTTGTTGCAGTTCGTACTTCTATCATCTTCAACTTACCTTCTTCATCGTAACGTTCGATTCGCAGAGGGTAAAAATAATATTGATCAAGCCAGTAAACAATCTTGGATACTTTGTACTCAGGCAACCATTTTCGATCTGGTGTGGCGACTAGAACAAAACAATTAACGCCGCCATCTTTTTGATAGAAAGGGTAGCGCTTTCCCATGGGTTTAATTGAGTCGGTTGGGGTATCATAGAATTTACCATTAGGCTCCGCCAGGGTGATATTTTTTCTGTTGCCAGGGAAGCGAACTGTCTCGTACAGTGTGTCAGCACCAATCAAGCGCCAATCAAGTTCCCAGGGCTCCACGCCAAGTATATCGTCAAAAGACTGTGCAAGACCGGGAAGTGGTGTTTCCCTACGCGGTGGAGGCTGGCGTCTGACCCGACGCAAAGACGGTGTGTACGCGAAATAATCCAACTTAGCCGGCTTCTCCAACCCGCTGCGACGCAGGATCCACATTTGTTGTGAACCATCACTCTTCGGCGGATAGGTGTAATAAAGCATCATTCGCGAGTAGGGTGCGCCTGGCTCGGAAAGGATCTGGCTTTGAGCATTCGGCGACTGCATTTGGTCTACCATGATAACAACGACACCCTGAGTAAGATAACCGTCCTTGGTGATAGTCCCATGAGCGTCAGCCATGACATGAGACCAGCGTGCCATATGAGTGAAGTTAAATGCCCGGTAACCCATTTCCTCAGCGGTAAAAGGCGCTGTAAAGGGAAAGGGCTCTGCCGGTTGGTAAGGAATTTGTGCATTGCGGGGAGTGTCGGTGCGCAGATCCACCCGCTTTTTCTCCCAATCAGTAAATTGCTCAACACCGTGCCACGTTTGCTCGCTGGGCGGCTTAATTTCACTATTTGCCAATGTGGGAAGTACGATCATACCAAGCAAGACACAGCCCGCCGGCGCACGCCTAAGCGTTGCAAAACACTTTGGGAGAGTATCTCGTATGAATGACGAACACTGCGTGATAAGTGCTAAAAACCAATTAAAATTCATATTTCAGCTCGATACCAATGTTATCGTATTTGTTATATTGACCATACAAGTCACTGTCACTACCACCGCTGTAGCCGGTATAAATTAGACTGCCGTTGACAAAAGATGAGATTTCGTAGCTTGCTATCAGCTTGGTTTTTGCTCCTTGATAATCCCTGTTTGAGCCGCTTAAGATGGGCGTGAAGGTCATGCTCAGTTTTAGTCGATCACGAGTACTTTGTACCGGGCGGGAGACAAAGACCACCGGGGCAAAATTCCACTCCTCGCCATAAGCGCCACCAAAACCAGTACCCAGGCCTTCATCCCAATCAAAAGTGTAATAAAGTGAAGGCTGAAAAATCACTGACAAATTGGAAGGGAAAGCAAACTCAAAAGCCAGTGCCGCTCTAAGGGTGTCATGCTCACTAACACCATCGCCACTGCCACCTGCCCGTACGATGGCTCGACTGTTATAATCAGTGAAATGAGCGTCTTTGGTGTACAGCGCTTCGGCACGGAAAACTATTGGTAAGGTACCAATGACAGGTACCCCTTTAGCCACCCAGGCATAATCAGATGTGGCGCCAAAGTGATGAAGGCGTTCATGGCTAGGTGTAATTATCAAATGATCACCATCGGTATCACTGAAGCGCCCGGTAATAAAGCGCACCGGAGCACGTTCCCAGGCATAGTAATAAACCAGGCCCCAGGTGAGAGGCCCGTTGGTAATATCGAGCCGTGCCGCTATCTGGTGATCGCCAAGATGGTCCCAGTCTGGGCGCTTGGTCGAAAGCACGGTGTCACCTGCGGCATTAGTACGATCATGCAGCAAAGCATCATTATGCCTTGCATTGGCATCATCGGGAGGTAATAGGGGGGATGACCATGGCGCACCATACGTTGGTCTTAAGTTGGCCTCAAAGTCAGGTATCCACAGTAAATTTAATGAAATATCGTCAAAATAATAAGTCAGATTCGCCATCCATAGCGGTAATCGACGGATCTCATAATCACTAGATTCCAACTGTACAGATTCTCGAAAATCCATCGAATTGATGACATCGATAAACTGCCCGTCCATCTTGCCCCAGGCAATTTGCTGTTTACCTAACACAACGTCAAGCTTCGAGGTGCGATAGGATAAATACAATTCGCGTGAAACCCGACTAAATGTGTTGTACTTGCGAAAACTGTCGTCCACCTTGTAAGCATAAAGCCCATCGGCATCTTCGGTGTCGTAAACCATGTCATACAAGAAGTGATTAATGCTGGTCAACTCGACATTGGGGGAGAAGTGATAATAAATGCCGGCTTCGAATAAGCCTTGCATTTGCAAACTACGGTAATCGCGATCGCGAAAGCCAATATCATTGTCACCGGACAATAGGTAATCTGACCAGTACATTAATGTTCCGTCCACGCCCAGGCCTGGCACGAAGCGCTCGATAGGCTGGGTTAAATATCGTCCGCCCGGGTCAAAGGTGGCCATTGAGCGCTCAAAAGATGCAAACTCTTGCCCTGTAGCAGTATTGCTGAAAACAAAGTAGAACACAGCGAACAAGGTGCTTATGGTTTTAAAAGAAGGGTTTTGTAAAGTCATGTAACTGCCTGGCCCAGACAAATACTCGGACCTCTTCCGGCCCACTTCACTCATTCTATGAATCTCCTGTACTCCCAAAAGACTGCCAATACCGGGAATTAACCGGTTCAGGAGGTTCTGTCATTATAAATGCGCTGAGCGATGGTAAACACAGTCTTTACCCGCCTAGCCTGGATATTTCACGAAAAAGAACGACGGAATCGTATAAACCCCTTAAAATATAGCTACCAAACAAATATTCCGGGACGATTCCACCGTGACACGATGCTACCAAACTTCCATGTCTTTTTCACCCGTTAAACGGCATAAAGTTGAAGCTGATTTCAGCGGTGGTGACATCACCAGCAACGCCGGCATTCCACTACTCGCCCAAGTCGACCAGCAAATGAGTCTGACCACCTACCCGGTTACCGTGGAGGGTGACAACGTTATCGTCGAGGTCTGAGCGTTAGAGCACTAATAGTCTCATCCCAAAATGCTGTCAGGACTCATCATTGTATAGCTCGCTGTACTCCTTGCGTAATTTGAATTTTTGGATTTTTCCACCAATTGTTTCCGGCAGTTCAGCAACCTGAATAATCCTTTTGGGTACCTCAAATTTAGCCAGACTTTCTTTGCTGAACGCTCTTAGCTGGGCAAGGTCGAGGGTCTTTTCAGGCTCCTGAGCTGTCACAAAGGCGGTAACAGCCTCACCCCAGTTACGGCTGGGAATGCCGACCACTGCTGCAGCAAGTACGTCCGGATGATTTTTTAGAATAATTTCAACACGCCCACTCACCACATTCTCGCCACCGGTCTTGATCACATCCTTGATCCTGTCGTTGAACACCATCAAACCTTCATCATCACGGTAACCAGCGTCACCGCTACGAAACCAGCCCTTGGGTGTATAACTTGAGCGAGTATTTTCCTGGTCCATATAATAGCCATGCATCAAGCTAGGGCTACGCATCGATCTTTCGCCTTCTTCATAGGGCTCAACAAATTTATCATCAACACCGATGCTCATTAGGCGGCTACCTCTCATCGGGTGTGCCAGACCCAGGAAGTTCTTTGCCTCTTTGGAACTGCTGGCAAATTTTTCGGGGTATAGATCCATTGGAAATCGCTGGTCAAGGGCGCAATCTTCCGTCTGACCGTTAGCTGCTAACATCTGGATTTTAGGAGCCAGTTTTTTTACCCGGTACGCATAATCAGGCAACATGGTGGCCCAGGCCCAGAGCCCGACCGTCATGCTTTCCATTGAGTATTTGCCAGGGTTTTCTTCACACAGATCAACCATATCGTACCAAATATTGGGGGAGCTGATGGTAAAGGTAACCTTGTGTTTGGTGATGTTTTTCAGAATATCTTCAGGGTCTGGAGCTCTGAGCACAACGGTGGTTCCACCCTGCTGGGCGGCCAGAAAAGTCAGGCTTTGTCCCGCAATATGAAAATTGGGGTAGGGTTGTAGCGTTACCATCTGCCACTCCATATCCAGGCCGCGGGTTGCAGTCATTGCCTTGCTGAGATTACCAAAATAGAGATTCAGGTGAGAAATCATCGCCCCTTTCGGCAGGGAGGTAGTCCCAGAAGTAAACAGGATTTTGCAGATGTCGTTGGGCTGAATATCAGCTTCTGGCTCATCGGTTGAATGCCCATTGATAAAGGCTTCAAACGACTGGGTGTCAGCCGGTAGATCTGCACCGACGGGAATCACCACATTAGCCTCAAGGCCAACCGCATGCAAACTGTCAATAACCGTTGGGTAGGTCTGAGCCTCTACAAATACAAATTTCGCATCGGTGAGTGCGAGCACATGCTGCATCACATCTGGCGCGTAGTGTGGAATCATCGGCACATGCACCATACCGGCCTTGTTAACACCCAAAGAGACCAGGTAAGCCTCGACACAGTTGATCCCGAGGTAGATCACCCTGTCACCTCGCTCCAGGCCAGCTGCCTGCAGTGCGTTACCTACTTGATTTACCTTGGCGTTGGCCTGATTGTAGGTCAACTCTTGATTAGACTCATCACCGTAGGCTCCCTTACCCGCGATAAACGCCAGTTTGTCACCAAACGATGAACATGAACGTTCAAGAATATCGCCCCAGCATAGGCGGTTGGCTCGCCAGACTTTTCTATCCAGAAGGCTATCTACATCGAGGTCAAAATCAATCATCTATCAAATCTCCAGGTTTTTTTGTCATTAGCGCGGGTGATGACCACGCGGCCTGGTTATCCACCGCTAAGATTCTAGCCAGGTACGGAGTGAAGGGAGATTAAACCGAGAAAATGCGGCTGAAGCAAGAGTTTCTGTTTGTCCGTGCAACTACCCAGAAGTTGTCATTATGTAAAAAGCGTGCCCGTTACTGCTCAAGTCGCTGCTTACAGAGTAACAACAGCGGCAACTTGCAGTACAACAATAACAGCAATTAGTCCCATGACCGAAAGGAAAGCGATATCAAGCCCGCGCAATAGCATAGATTCCGTGCTGCCCGTTGTGGTATTTGTAGTGCTTTCGTAAACACCATCGTCGCGGCAGCGATTTACCCCAAGCCAATAGTTTTTTTTCATACAACCATTTCATTTTGGTGAATTTTGATGTAAACATTACTTTAAAGAGGTTGGATGTAACTGGACATGGCCCGCTACGCCAAATAGATGGCCATAGGCGCCATTCGATTGGCGTGTACAGTTATGAGAATGGCGCGTAACACCATGGTTTCGGGCATCCCAGTGGTTTTGCGCTGATTTAGTGAAATAATGAGAAGCAGATTATCATGACTTTACAAAAGCCATCACCCAATAGCTTCGAACAAGTGCGTGCCGAGCAACTCGAGTACAACGCAAAGCGAGAGAAGGGTTATCGTGAGCGCGCACTAAAGATATATCCGTGGATCTGTGGTCGTTGCACACGGGAATTCGACCGCAAGAATCTGTCGGAGCTGACCGTACATCATGTTGATCATAATCATGACAACAACCCCAACGACGGTAGCAACTGGGAGCTACTGTGCATTTATTGCCATGATGAAGAACACACCAAGTTCGAGAACTTTGTGCGTTTTGGCAGTACCGGGGACACCGAAGTAAAATCTGCAACCTATAATCCGTTTGCTGACCTGAAGGCCAAGATGGAAGCGAAGGATTAATGCGAGATGGGGTCCTGTCGTAGTATGAAGCCCAAATTTTGAAGGAGGTCTGTAATATGATTCTTGACTACAACCGGATTGATTCAGAGTTATTACCGGTGCTTGAGATATTCCCTGCACTCGATGTTACCCGAGACAACATTTTGCGGATTCGTAAAATTATGGCCGAACTATCTCAACCACCGAAACCAGCCGGGGTTGAGGAAGACAAGAGAACAATCAGCACAGACGACGGCGACCTTGACATTTACGTCTATCGGAAGAATGATCGGGCTGATCAGCCCGCCTTGATCTGGATTCATGGGGGTGGTTATGTCATGGGCAACGCCGATGAATATCGCGCCTCCCATATTGCGGATCATTGCAATTGTACTGTCTTCTCTGTCGACTATCGTGTGGCGCCAGAATATCCGTTTCCTGCAGGCCCTGAAGACTGCTATGCCGCCCTTTCCTGGTTGATGTCAGGTAACTCCGGTTATAGTGTGGACCTGGATCGGGTGGCCATCGGTGGCGCGAGCGCCGGTGGTGGCATGGCGGCAGGCGTTGCCTTGATGAATAGGGATCGGGAGAATTTTCCCCTGTGCCTGCAACTCCTGCTTTACCCTATGATCGACAACCTGCATGCAACGCCGTCGGGACAGTACGAGAACCACCCCATCTGGAAGCAAGAGGCATCGTTTAACGCCTGGGAAATGTATTTAGACGGCGTGCCCGGTGAAGGCGCTTCGCCCTATGCAGCGGCAACACGTGTGACTGACCTTTCAGGTCTGCCACCCGCCTATCTATGTGTTGGAACGGAGGACCTGTTCCGCGACGAAAATATCGACTATGCCAGAAGATTAATTGAGGCGAATGTGCCGACGGAGATGTCAGTGTTCCCCGGTGTTTACCATGCCGCGGAATCTTTCACACCAGATGCTATAGTCAGCAAACGGATGACTGGGAATATTCTTGCCGCGCTGTTCGATGCGCTGAATGTTACATTATGAGTGACGAGGTACACTAGTAGTCGTCAGTAGTGGCAACATAGTCAAGGAAGAAGTCGATAGCGGCGGGATTGCGCATGGAATCCCGGCTGGCCGCCTTTTCCAACGACCAGCCCAGCAACAACTTGCGCACGGGTACCTCGAGTTTTTTGCCAGTGAGGGTATAGGGCACCTCGGGGATTGCATAGAAGGTATCCGGCACATGTCGCGGTGAACATTGTTCCCGCAACCGGGCTGCGATTCGATTTGAGAGTTCTTCCGTGAGCTCCACGCCCTCCGCCAATTGCAGGAACATGGGCATGAAAAACTTGCCTCCGGGTAATTCAATACACACGACCAGGCTGTCCATTACCTCAGGCAGTTTTTCCACTGTGCGGTACAACTCCGAGGTGCCGATCCGCACCCCGTTGCGGTTCAGGGTGGAGTCCGACCGGCCGTAGATATAACAGCCGCCCCGCCTGTTGATTTTGATAAAGTCGCCGTGGCGCCAGGTGCCGGGAAACTCGTTGAAATAGGCATTGTTGTAGCGCTCGAAATCCGGATCATTGAGGAAATAGATAGGCATCGACGGGAAAGGCTTCTTGCAGACCAGTTCTCCCACTTCATCCACCAGGGACTGGCCGTCATCACTCCAGGAGTCCACGTCCATTCCCAACCCGCGAGCCTGGATTTCACCGGCGTATACCGCCTGTGTCGGGGTGGCCACTACAAAGCCGCCGACGATCTCGGTGCCACCCCTTTGGGAGGTCAGCAACAAACCTGCTATTACAGTCTTGTAGAACAACTCAAAGGTTTCCGTGGTAGCGGGCGAGCCGCTGCACAGGATGCAGCTCAGTTTACTGAGGTCGTAGCGCTCGCTGGGCACCACGCCCAATTGCTCCATCAGTTGCACGTAAGTGGGGCTGGCACCGAACAGGGTGGCCCTGGTGTCCGCGGCCATTTTCCACAATACATCTGGTGTCGGTGACGCCGGGTGGCCATCGTAATAGACGGACTTCGCCCCGGTCAGCATCATCGCCACCTGCATGTTGAACATCACCCATCCGGTGGTAGTGTAAAAGAAACAGATGTCCTTCCGGGTGAGGTTCATGTTGAAGGACACCATCGTCATCATTACCATCAGGGCGCCCACATGACTGTGTACTATTGCCTTGGGCAGCCCGGTGGTGCCGGAAGAAAATAGCACCCACAAGGGGTGGTCATGGGCTACCCGTTCAAAGCGAAAACCAGCCGCTCCCGGGTCTTCACCACTGAGCATATCCTGCCACAGGGCAGCGTCTACCGGAGCAGTAGTGTTGGTGATATCGAGATAGGGAAGGTACACAACCTGCTGCAGCGAACCCGACAGCGCCTCTACGATCGCCGCCAGGTCTTCCCGGCGATCGAAGGGCTTGCCACCGAACAGATAGCCGTCAGCCGCAAACAGCCACTTCGGTTCTATCTGGGAAAAGCGATCAAGAATAGTACTGCGGCCAAATTCCGGCGCTGCATTGGACCACACCGCCCCGATACTGATGGCCGCCAGCATGGCAATGACAGTCTCAGGAATATTGGGCATCAGCGCACAGACGGCGTCACCCGGCCTCACACCCATATCGCGCATGCGCGTGGCCAGAATGCGGACACTCGGCGCCAATTCTTCCCAGTTCATCTGATCAAGAGGGCGGGTTTCAGACAGGGAGTACAGCGCCGCTTCACCGTCGCGCGCATTGCGTAGAATATGCTCCGCATAGTTGACCCTGGAACCGGTAAACCACTCATTGCCGGGTTTCATGTCCAGGCTGGTGACGACTTGTTCATAAGGCGTGTCAGAAATGATTTCGAAGTAATCCCACAAGGAGGCCCAGAATGCCTCTATATGGTCTACCGACCACTGCCACAGGGTGTGGTAGTCGCTGACATCCACAATGCCTTTGTCGCGCAACCAGTCCATGTACCGGGCGACATTCGAATTATCCGCAAACTCCGCCGAGGGTTCCCAGAGTTTCTCGCCTTCTACTACAGTCATTTTGTGCTCCGGTTTCAGGTTCTGGAGAAAGGTGGCTCATACTTGACCAGAGATTCTCCTGGGGAACGTCTGCCACTATCGCCAATCGCACGGCCCTTCACTACAGCAATTGCTCAGTATTTTACCGCTTGTTTACAGGCATCAACCGCGCTGATGTCCTCGAGGCTGCTGGTATCGCTGAGGGCGTTGCCCTGCTCTACAATTTCGGTCAGCAGTCGACGGATGATTTTTCCGGTTCGTGTTTTTGGCAATACACGGGTAACATAAACCGCCTCTAAACGGGCAATTCCTCCGATGCCCTCTTGCACACGCTGTTTGAGTTCTTTGGCAACGGCTTTGGGGTCAGCCTCGGGCGCCAGGTTAACAAATGTTACCGGAACCAACCCTTTTAGCTCATCACTTACGCCCATTACCGCCGCTTCGATAACAGCGGGGTGAGAAGTGATAGCGGATTCAATTTCAACGGTACTGAGCCGATGTCCGGCAACGTTGATCACATCGTCCGAGCGACCTAATACCCAAATATGCCCGTCATCGTCACGCATACCTTCGTCGGAGCACCAGTAGGTCCCGGGAAGCTGAGTAAAGTAGGATTCCTTGTAACGTGCGTGATCATTCCAAATGCTTCTGGCCATTGAAGGTAGAGGGGTGGTTATGACTAAATGTCCTCTTTCACCGTTCGCTACTTCGCTGCCATTGTCATCGACAATGGTTCCCCGGTAACCGGGTACTGGTGCGCCGCATGAGCCGGCCTTGGTATCGTCAACACCCCATATTGGATAGGTCCAGGTAGAGCCTGTCTCTGTCTGTCCGTAGGCGTTGATGACAGGAACACCCTGACCCAGCTTTTCTCGTGCCCAGTGATAGCTGGTGGCATCAAGTGGCTCACCTTGCACACTTATAACGTTCAGATCCGGTAGCGGGTATTGTGCGGCAAGTTCATCACCATAGCCTCTGAGCATGCGGATGACGGTGGGTGCGGTGATGATTTTTTCCACCTGATATTTTTTTGCAATTTGATAAAAACGTTGATTATCCGGGTAATCGAGGGAGCCTTCGAAGCAGACCTGAGTGGCGCCTACTGCAAGTCCACCGAGCAGTGATTGTATTGGAAATGTCAGCCAGCCAACATCGGTAGCACACCAGCAGGTCTGACCAGGGTTTGCGCCGAGTTGCCAATAAGCATTGGACCAGGCGCCCACCATCAATCCGGCGGTAGAGTGGACAACCCCTTTGGGTTTTGATGTGGTGCCGCTGGTGAAAACCAGGCAAGAAGGCTCATTGGCTTCAATAGGTTCACAATCACATTGGGTTGATTGCTGATCGAGCAGGAAGCGATAGTCCAGTTCATTTTCTTCCATTGCCGGATGGTTGCCAGTACGGTCAAAGACCAGCGTCGTTTCAACACTTGGGCATTGAGGCTTTGCTTCCCGCCAGGTCTGTAAAAGATCAACCTCCCTCCCGCGGCGATAGCTTTTATCGGCGATGATAATCAGCTTTGGTTTAGCCACATCCAGGCGCGCAACAATGGCATCCGCCGGAAAGCCGGAAAACAGGATGGTGTAAATCGCACCGATACGGCTACAGGCATGGGCGACCACATAAGCTTCGGGAAGATTTTGCATATAGAGCGCAACAACGTCACCCTTTTTTACGCCGAGAGATTTGAAGGCATTGGCACAGCGGCAGACTTCATCCTGGAGTTGGCGAAAGGTTAACGTACGCGAATCACCTACCGGTTCTCCCTCCCAGATAATCGCCGGGGTATCGGCTAAGTCCGGATTTTCTGCATGTCGGTCAACGCAGTTGTCGGCAACATTAAGGTGGCCACCGGAGAAAAACTTGAAGTCGGGAAAATCGCCTTCACGAACGCTTTCCCACGGGGATATCCAGCGGAACTGGTTAGCGACCCATTCCCAATATTTGTCAGTGGACTGTGCATCCAGCTCTCGAGCCAGCTTTGCAGTTTCCTGCCGTTGTCGGTTTTTCCATTTATCAGGAAGTCTGTCAAGCTTGGTTTTAGCCAGCCTATCAAGCGGGTTTATTCTTGTCATTGTTAGCCTATCGAAGAAACTTGTTACTGATGCCGGTGGATTCGGTGTCTTTACTTATTATCGTGACTTTTACCTGTCCCTGTCATCACACTGCGACTACGCCACGAAGATGAACTGAATCCCACACTACTATATTCACCTGATTAACGCCCCTGTTTTTTCTTAAGATCCGCACTAATCATCTTGGTTGCGTCCTGCTTGACATTGAAACTTTCGCCACCATCGATATAAAGTTCCTCGCCGGTCATAAAGTCACCCAGGCAGGAGGCAAGAAAAATAATGGCCCCGGAAATATCCGCAGGGGTTCCATTTCTGCCAACCAGGTTTCGATCAGCCTCAAGCCAGCTTTTCATCTCAATCGGATAGTGCTCTTTGGGGAACGAAAGGATCGTCCCCGGCGCCACACAGTTGAGCTTGATACCAAACTCGGACCATTCAAAAGCCAGTGTCCTCATCAATGCACTGACCCCCCCACGAGCAGCCACAGTATGCGAATAGCCACTCAGAGGCGCGCGGGTAAGAGCCGTCACGCAGATCACTTTGCCACCCTGATCAAAAAAGAAATTATCTGCGGCCAGTTTGGTCATATACCAGGTTGCATTGAGGTTGTTCCTGATAACTGCATCAAAACCCTTCAGTGAAATATCTTTTGCGGGAGAGATGTACTGCCCCCCGGCATTATTAACCAGCGTATCCAGTTTACCCCACTGTTTCTTTATAACGTCATAGACATTTTGGATCTGTTCTGGCTCACGCGTATCACCCTGAACCGCTAATACCTCCCCGCCATAGGCTTCAATTTCACGTGCGGTGTCTTCAAGTTTTTTTAGTGTGCGACCATATATTGCGATTTTAGCACCACAAAGAGCCATCTCAATGGCCGTTTCCTTACCCAGGCCACTACCGGCACCTGTCACCAAAACAACCTGGTCTTCCAGTAAATCTGATGCATAACGCCTCTTAGGCTGTACTTGAGATGTCATTTATAACCCCATGAATTAACGACAAAAAATATTGGCTTACATTTCTGTATAACTGTATAAACAGAGCCAAAAAATTGCAACTTGCTGAATGTTATATTATGAGCGAAAAGTAAACATCGCTGGCGACCATAGGTTAACTGCCGGTTACTTGATCGCGAAGTCGAAACTTCTGGATTTTTCCGCTCATGTTTCTCGGGAACTCTTCCAGCACCTCAAAAAACTCTGGCCAGTACTGTTTGGCCATCTGCTTCTCTTTGAAGTAATCAATTACCTCGTCAAACATTAAGCTGGCCCCTGGCCGCAAGGTGACAAAAAGATATCCTCGTTCACCCAGTCGTTCATCAGGTTTGCCAACAAGAGCGGCATCGAGCACAGCCGGGTGAGCAATAATCAGGTTTTCCACCTCTACCACAGGGACGTTCTCACCACCACGGATGATTATGTCTTTTGATCGACCGGTAATACGAATAAAGCCATCTTCATCCTTACGGGCCAGGTCACCGGTATTAAACCAGCCATCGTCATCGGTATCGTAGGCTTCAGGCTTTTTCATGTAGCCAACAAAGTTAAATGCGCCGCGAGCCTGCAACTCACCCTCTTCGTCGACCGAAGCCACTTCTCCATCCGGCTTGACCACACGCACTTCGGCGCCTTTCTGGTCGCTACCGTCCGTGGCGAAGGTTTTCTCTTCGCTGTCTTCAGGACCAACCATGGTGACAGCCAGGATCTCCGTCATGCCATAGGCGGAGTAAACCCCGCACTGGAGGTTCTCACGTGCTTGTTGAGCCATGGTTCTGGGAATGGGGCTTCCCGCTGAAACAAACGTTTTCAAGCAGGAAATATCATATTTTTGTGCTGCCGGGGAGTAGCACATATCCGATAGAAATGGCGTCGATCCAATGGTGAATGTCACGTTCTCATCCACAATAATCTCGATGGCTTTTTCAGCGTTCCAGATATCCAAAAAAACCGCTTTCGAACCCATGTAAATCGGCAATAACAAACCGGCAAGAAACCCTGTTTGGTGAGCCAATGGTGAACCCATGAAGACAGAATCTTCTGGCGTCATCGAGTACCTGTCGGCAAACCCTTCTGCTCCTGCGATCAGAATGGCTGAGGTTTGCATGACACACTTGGGAGTCCCGGTGGTGCCGGAGGTGTAAAGTAGCTCAAAGACGTCATTCGCCCCCAGCTTGTTGTCATCAAAGGTCGTGTTACTGTCCATTTTATCTTTTCTGTGGCGTCCCAATAGGCGCTCTTCAAAGCTTCCCGGGTTTGTTTCACCGCCAATGGAGAAAACTTCCTTCAGGGTCGGTAGTTTTGGTCTTAATTCTTCCAGCATGGCAGGATAGTCAAAGCCATGAAATTCTTTCGGACAGATAAATACCTTGGCATCGGTAAAACTGAGCATAAATTCCAGCTCGCGATGGCGAAAAATTGGCATGAGTGGGTTGATACACGCCCCGACCCGGGCGGCGGCCAGTGTTATCGCCATAAACTGCCACCAGTTGGGTAGTTGTATGGCGATAACATCACCTTTCTTAATACCGATATCGGCAAAACCCAACGCTATTTGGTCAACGATGCCTTGTAGTTGGCGGTTTGATAGTGTGGTGCTGGTTCCGGCGTCAGTGTTGTAGTCGACTACAGCTACCTTGTTGGGGTGTTCAGCCACATTGCGATCAAAATAGTCGAGAATAGTCGTATCTTTCCAAAACCCAGAGGCCACCATTTCGTCGATACGGGCCTGGGAAAGAATTGGCTCTGCTATTGTGGAAGGAATTGGGTTTGTTGTTGTCATGTTAGTGTCCACTGTCAGGATGCTTTAAGTAAGGGAAGGTAACCGGTTCCTGGGCGAAAAGCTCCTTCTGGAGTACCTATACTGTACTTGAATTGGTTGACCTTGCTCCCATCATTGATAAAATCAATTGCCCCGCCTGCTATCGGGATATAATAACAAATCATACCCCTGATCAGGAGAACACTGGTGAGCACAAAAACCATTAGAGGCAAGGCGGCAATTATTGGCGCCGGCACTTCACCACTAGGCAAAGTACCAGGGCGCAGTCCGCTATGGCTTGCAGCAGAAGCGACCAAGCAGGCTATGGCAGACGCCGGCCTTGAAAAAGGTGACATTGACGGCATCCTTTGCGGTCACTCTTTTGCCTCCCCCTTTCACCGATTCAGTATTGCGTTGAGTGAATACCTGGGCATTACAACTACTTTTTCAAATAACTACCAGGTATCTGGTGCGACTGCCGCTACCATGTTCAACACGGCAGCAGCAGCACTGGAGTGTGGCCTGGCAAAAAATATTCTGATCGTCGGCGGAGACTCCTTATTCAGTGGGCTGACTCCTGAACTGGCGATGCGTTCGATGTCAGAAAGTCGCGACCAACAGTACGAGATGCCCTTTGGTATTCCCGTCGCCAACACCTTTGCAATGACTGCACACCGTCATATGAAGGAGTATGGCACAACACCCGAGCAGTTGGCAAAAGTTGCAGTGGTTCATAGAAAGCATGCGATCAAAACGCCTGGCGCGCAGATGACCACCCCAATCACTGTTGAAGATGTACTCAACTCAAAAATGATTACCTCGCCGTACCGCAAACTTGATTGCTCGCTAATCTCTGATGGTGGTGTCGCGTTTATCATGACCAGCGCTGATCGTGCCAAAGATAGCAAATCGCAGCCACTCTACATTCTTGGTGGTGGCGAGTGTTATACCCACGAACACATCTTCCTGGCCCCGACCATCGTTAGCACTGGCGCTATTCAGTCCAGTAAAAATGCCTACGCAATGGCGGGCGTGACGGCAGACGATATCGATTTTGCCGGCGTTTATGACTGCTTCACCGGCACCGTCATCATGATACTGGAAGACCTCGGTTTCTGCGGTAAGGGTGAAGGTGGGCCATTCGTTGAAGCGGGCGAAATTGAGCTCGGTGGAAAAATACCGATCAACACCCACGGCGGCCTGTTGTCTCACTGTCATCCAGGTGTCCCTGGCAGCCTGCTACACTTCCATGAAGCCGTAAAGCAACTGCGTGGTCAAGCTGGTGAGCAGCAAGTCATCGGCGCGGAACTTTCTCTGGTACACAGCCTGGGTGCTGGTTTTGCAACCCAGGCCACTACCATTATTGGAACGGAGGCAACCCTGTGATCTCTCCACAACAAGCACACTTGAAACCAACCCCCACGCCCGATGCAGATTCTGAACAGCTGTGGAAGGGCTTAAAAGAAGGTAAGTTATTCCTGCAGCATTGTGAAGACTGTGGTCACATTCAGTATTACCATCAGGCAATTTGTCGTCACTGTCTGGGTGAGAATCTGGTTGAAAAAGAGGCTAGCGGCAAAGGTATTGTTTATTCATACAGTGTGGTTTACCGGGCACCGGGCCCTGCGTTCAAGAACGAGATACCTTATGCCGTCGTTCTGGTTGAGTTGGAAGAAGGTCCACGCATGATCAGCTCTATGGTCGACATTGACCCGGAACTGGTCGAGTTCGAAATGTGGGTCGAAATGGTTGTTGCGCCAATTAGTGAGGAGATCACTCTTCCTCGTTTCCGGCCTGTTGTTTGAAAGGGAGTCGAACCTCTGGCCCTCGCAGTCGCTTATTC